>JAABUV010000724.1_pt1 | contig 50195 bp, 55 predicted proteins | sample 5559971 | NCBI WGS metagenome assembly JAABUV01 (sample SAMN10711881, study PRJNA513362) | rock metagenome | isolation source: Antarctica rocks | place: Antarctica: Victoria Land, Knobhead nord | collected 2015-12-19 | reverse complement strand
AAATAAGCACAGAAATATCACAAGACTCATTTATCTCGCTCATTTTATTTCTAATTTATATTCGATACTTGTTTTCAAAGATTCGCGCAAAGTTCGAAAATTTACAGTCACTCAGCTATATTGACGATGTGACGCTACACGTTAAGGGAAGAAATATTGACAAGAATGTAAAAATGCTGAAAAACGCAGCAAAAATTGCTTTCACATGAGCTAAGAACAACGCAGTGCAATTTAATAACTTGAAATCTGAATTGATACACTTTGAAAGTTACAAGACAACACTCAATCAAATAATTATTCTACTTAATAACACGATCATAAAATTCAAGATATGCGTATGATGACTAGAAGTTTGACTGAATCGAAAGCTCAACTTCAAAGTTCATATGCAAATGAAAATCGCGACAGTCATAAGAACGCTACACTCGTTGTTTAGATTAATAAATAGTGAGTGAGAACTAAATGTCAAATCAGAAAAGCAGTTATATCTGACATACATTACATCTATTAGCGATTATGACGTCGAAATATGGTGAAATAATCAAAAAAGCTACTTAGTCAAATTTCGCAAACTGCAAAACGCTGCATTATGAAAAATTCTGAGTGCATTTCAAACATCATTGATAAATGCTATGCAAATAGAAGTTGAAATCTTGTCGATGAAGATGCAATTAGATCAAAAGTGCAAGAACTATGCAATTCAAATAGTTGAGTTATCAAAAAAACACTTTATCAGAAAAAGAACGTTTATTTCATACTCATTTCAATACTCTATCAAATTGAATCTAGATCTGAACGCATCGAAATATCTGAACTGAAATAAGATGAAGATGAATTTATCTTGAAAAGTCAAGAAGTGCAAAGATAGACTTACGCAGATATATTGAATATTGAACAAAGTGCAAAAAATACTGAATTCAATAAAAGAAATCGAAATTTCTCACTTCAAGAAATCATGAGATCAGAAAATTGAATATCTGACAAAGATGTAAATTGAATTCGCAAGAGATGAAACATGCGAAATAATAGATACACACTATAAAGAACTGAAAACAATAGTCAAAAAGACGAAAAACATAGTGATGTACATCAATGCATCGCAAACTCAAAAAAAGATAGCAAAGCTCAAAACAGAAATTGAAATCATGATAATATTCACGCATGAGTCTGTTAAATGCAGCAAGATGACAAGCATGATTGATGAAATAATCATAACGAAAGCGAAATTGCAAGCTATTGATGATGCAATCGCGATATGCAGCGAAGAAGCATCTGAAGACAGCGAAATTTAAGTGTATACAGACAGTCAAATGATGCTGCAAAGATTAAAAGCAAAGGGCAATGTCAACTTGAAGTTATTCAATAACATACGACAAAATCTGATCAATTTGCAACAAAATTGATGTCATATTTGAATACAGTGAGTATTAAGTTGCAAAAACATCATCGAAAACGAAGCAGCAAATCAATTGATTAAAGATGTGACATGAAAAAGAACAATCATGAGCTTCATTAAACAGCAAATAAACAAAGAGATAAAAGAGCAATGACTAATTGCATGAAACAACAGCATCAAAAAAGAAAATCAGTATCAGAAGCATACAGCAAGGGTGAATCTGAGTTACAGATCACTAAAGAAGCTTCAAAAAATAAACAGACTGACGTTTTCAACATTTATACAGCTAAAAATGAGACATAACTATTTCAAAAGCTATTTGCATCGATTATCAGAGAATAATTCAAACAAATGCTATGAAATATGCAAGGCGAGACAAACGTCAAAGTACTTACTACTGAACTGCAAACATTACAGAACAGAACAGTTACAGCTTAAAGCAAAAGCACAGTTCAAAAACATAAACACTATTTTGATGTTGTTTATCATCAAGATTGAAAGAATTGCAATGTTAAAGTACTTGAAAAGTACTTGAATTGCAACAAGAAAATGATTATTGAGAATAAAAAAGTAGAGTAAAAAGAACATGAAGAAGTGAGAAAATGAGAGCACGAAAGAAAGAAGTTGTTTGATTGAAAGCACTTGTTTATGCAAACTATCGATGTGATTAATTAATGAAAAGATATAAAGCAGCGACTTTGATCAAGATACATGTAATCTAACATATGCACAGCGTTTAGACAGTGTCATAGTCATAGACTGCATGCACTTAATGAAGAAAAAAAAAGAAAAAAATCTGTGTATTACACATGCGTTGAATAAACTCATCAATATCGAGATCAGTTTTGCAAGACTCATCTGCAACGCTCTGTTTGAAATGTCTAAAATGTCTGATGCTTTGTCTGCTTTTATTCTTTTGATTGTTTATCTCACTTCATCTTCTGAAATGCATAAGTCAAATGACATTGTCAAGAGTATAAATGAACTTGCAATATCATTGATGTCTGTTTGAGAAAGTGAGAAGAAGAATTTTTCTCGCAATATCTCGATTTTTTTCTTGAACGTTGTTATCATTTATTCAATGTCACTTCACTTTAATGATAAAAACTGAAAAGGTTTTTTAGATAGCTGACTTTCGATTTTGACTCATTTTGCAAAGCATCATATTGACTTAAGTATGTCACTCAGCTTATGCATTTATGATCTGAAATGTGCGCGCTTTGCTTGTTGAATGATCTTGTTTTTATGATCATTGTGTTTCAGATATTCATTTCACGTATTTAGTGTGCTCTGTATTTTTCATATGATTCACAGTCATCTTGATTTCATTACTATCTTTGAGCAGTTCAAATTTCAGAAGTTCTTTGCTTGACTTAATGACTTTGTCAAGAGAGTAAATTTCTCAATGATCTCTTGTAACATCTTGATTACTTTGCACACTCTTTCATTCATCATTATTTTGCTGTTCAAAGAATGATTTGACGAAAGATGCATATGCAGATATGCGCTTAATGCTTCTGTGTTCATTTTCTTTTATAATCATTAAGTTGAAGACTGTATTAAAATTGTTTGTAAACAAAGTTCTGTGACAATTGAAAGATGATTCAATTCTTGATGCAGATCAATGTGTATCTTGCACTTGCATATCATGAACTGTATTTTCTCGCTGCTAAAGACTAGATTAATAGTTGTAAACTGATTGTGAATCTCACGAGTAATAGTGTCTGATTTCAGCAATAATTTCAGCTTAGTATTAGTAATGATATTAAGTAAACTGTTGATTGCTGTATGTTGAGTGAAGCATCTTTATTTTTCTCAGTGAGAATGATGTAAATTGATATTTCTTATGATCAGTTATTTGCAGTCGTTTTTGAATAGCTCGCTCAAGCAAGAAATGATTAAAGATTTCTCTGTAAATGTAAAGAACAATGAACATGAATTGTAAATGTTTATAAGTTGCAATGTCTGCATTTCATTATCTGTGTTGCAAGTTAATATTCTGATTAAGCAGATGTCTGACTCAACTGTTTCTATTACTCATTGATTGAGTCTTAAGCATTTGTTCACATATATGCAAGTTCTTGACTGTGATGACGTGTTTTTCACTAGATAAAAGAAGTTGTGAGCTGAGTTAAATGATTGCATATCATTAATGTTGCAACTCTGCTTTTGTATAACTATGATGTCAAAATTATGAACTTCTCTGTTGATTAAAAATGATTTCTGAATTTTTAATGATTTTCTGATGTTGTACTGTAATATTTGTAGAAAAAATTGTTTTATCATAGAATTATTTGTAACTGTTGTTGATTCTGCGAAGAGAAGACTCTTTGAATACTCTCAGTCATTGAGAATTTGTCTCATTTTCTAATTTGTTGTTTCTGACTCTGCTCAAGCGACGTCTCATCTGAGTCGCTACTTATGCAAGAGAAATGATCAACGTGTCTCTTCTTAACTTTTATCATTTATCATGTTTTTTTATTTTTATTTTTTATTTCTTCATTAAGTGCATGCAGTCTATGACTATGACACTGTCTAGACGCTGTGTATATGTTAGATTACATGTATCTTGATCAAAGTTGCTGCTTTATATTTTCTCATTGATCAATCACATTGATAGTTTGCGTAAACAAGCACTTTCAATCAAACAAATTCTTTCTTTTGTGCTCTCATTTTCTCATCTCTTCATGTTCTTTTCACTCTACTCTTTCATTCTCAATAGTCATTTTCTTGTTGCAATTTAAGTACTTTTTAAGTACTTTAACATTGTGATTCTTTCAATCTTAATGATAAACAACATCAATATAATGTTCATGTTTTTGAACTGTGCTTTTGCTTTAAGCTGTAACTGTTCTGCTCTGTAATGTTTGCAGTTCAGTAGTAAGTGCTTCAATGTTTGTCTCATCTTGCATATTTCATAGCATTTGTTCGAATTATTCTCTGATAATTGATGCAAATAGCTTTTGAAATAGTCATGTTTCATTTTTAGTTGTATAAACGTTGAAAATGTCAGTCTGTTTATTTTTCAAAGCTTCTTTAGTGATTTGTAACTCAGATTCACTCTCACTGTGTGCTTCTGATACTGATTTTCTTTTTTAATGCTGTCGTTTCATGCAATTAGTCATTGCTCTTTTGTCTCTTTGTCTATTTGCTTTTTGATGAAACTTATGATTATTCTTTTTCTGATGTCAATTGTCAATCTTTTTTGTGCTGCGTCTTTAACTCATTTATCATGTTGATTCATAAGCAACTAGACTGCGTGTTTTCAGCACAACTGTCGTTGAGCTTGATGAGTTCGCTGAACTGAAAGAGTTCGTGAATCTTGAAGAATTCATTGAACTTGAAGAGTTCATTGAATCTGCAAAGCTTGAAGACAGCAAAGAGCTCAAGAATTGCAAGAGCATGCAATTGTATTTAGATGCTTCTGAATATTTGAATGATCTGTTTCTATAAATTTTGAACGTTTGTTTCATTTGCTGTTGTCATTTGAAACAGATACATCTTCAGAATTCGTGATTTTCGTTGCAGTTAACACAACGTCTTTTATTCAAAGACATCACGCACTTCTTGATGTGATGTTTGTTTGCACACTTAATGCAGTGTTGATTCTTTCTGTAGAATCTGATCATGTGATCAAATTCTTGACATCTGAAGCACTGTGTGATGCAACAGTTCTTTTCAAACAGTTTACATGCACATTCATGATATGCATCTAACATACTTACGTTCATCAGTTGATTCATCATTGCTTCGATTGCTATTTTCATGATGAGTGATGAATGAATCTTTTCGCTCTCTGTTACTTTCTTGAGTCAGACTATTCTTAGAATCTTCAGATTTTTATGAAGTTTTGTGTTATTCTTTATCAGTCTTTTAATGACTTTCTTCTGATTGTTCATATTGATTGTAGTATGCATCTCATGTGTCAGCACTGCGAAGATTTGTTGCAATATGCATGTCAAGTTCATAATTTCTTTTGCTCATTCTTGAGTCTTTTTCAGATTTGCTTATGCATCTGAGCTGATTGCATGAAGAAAGAAGTCTTCATTATTTAGCTTGCAAAGAAATATGATCAGATCTTGTTGACTTGTTAACACGTCTGCTATTCTTTGAAGAATCTACTCAATGATCTTCTTTTGCATCTTCTTTACTTCTTCTCTGTTTGCTATCTTTATCATGATTTTGCATCTCTTGCGAAGCAACGATGATTCTTCTTTGAGACATTGTTTTCTTGTTGATAATTCTTCTCTTGTCATGTTTGCTCATGACATGATTTTCAATAAGAAACGCGTATTTCTCTGCATTTGTAACTGCTTGCTTAGCAGTTGAACTGATGTTTTCAGTTTCTATACATTCTTTGTGATGAACATGTTTTGAATCACATGATGTTTTTCTTCTGATTCAAGTCAAAGATGATGCATCAGCTTCAATGCTATTTCTTTTCATGAATGATCTTTGCTCATCTCTTTCTCTAACGTTGATATCTTTATTAGTAGATCAATAATATTAACTATTTTTTCTTCATCATTGCATAAGTGTTGCAATCTTGCGTCGCTGTTTTCTTGTGACATGTCAACATCACTTGCAATCTTCTTCAAACTTGCATTGCTGCAACTTGTGCAATTTATCATTGTTTGATCATTCTCTAGATTCACTTTGCCTTGTACATAATGCTATTTTTCAAATTTGTTATGCATGTGTTGTGATTGTTTTTCTAAGAATAAAGATAAGAATACTATGTAGTTCATTTAAAATGAATTGTTGAAGCAATAAAAAATGAAATGTAAATTTTCAACTTTATAGAACTGTCTCACTGCTAAATTTAGCTCAGCGCTAAATGAATTCTTTTATGATAAATAAGAAAAGTTAAATATAAAAAAGAATATTAATTCTTTTGAAAACTATTAGATTCTAGAATGATTTGATATCAAAATCTTAAACATCAATTAATCAATCTTTTTTGACAATAAAACATCATCAACATGATGCTTATGCTTCATTCTGATCATCAGAAATAAATGATGAGCATTGTTGATATAATATTACATTTGCAGTTTGAAAAGTGAACTGAATTATTGAGTTTAGCTAAAGAAACATTTGTCGCTTAAAGCGAGATAAAGTCGAGATTTTAGCTGAGCTCATCTGAATGTGATCAGATTTTATGAATAAAATCTGCGATTATTTCATATGTTGTTAAACTAAATCTGCGTTTGTTCATATGTCATTGAACTGAATCGCACTTTCGTTGCTTTCATCACTTTCGTTTCTTTCGTTGCATTCAGTCTACTACTCGTCTATCTACTCGCTCATCTACTCTTCATTCTACTCATCTATCTACTCGCTCACCTACTCTTCATTCTACTCGCCTAGCTACTCGCTCATCTACTCATCATTCTACTCACTCACCTACTCTTCATTCTACTCGCCTAGCTACTCGCTCATCTACTCGTCATTCTACTCGCTCATTTACTCTTCACTCTACTCATCTATCTACTCGCTCATCTACTCATCACTCTACTTTCTATTAAACTTTCTATCAAATGCTTTATCAAACGCTTTATCAAATGCGTTAATCAAGCGCACAAAACACATCAAACAGTGCTTCAAACAATGCTTTCTACATGACTTTCTACCTACTCGTCATTCTACATGCTCAGCTATCTACTTGATAATCTTCGCTTTGAGCTCTATAGAGCTGACGCTAGAGAGTTTGAAGTTTTCACCTTCTTTTTTCCTTCGTAGTTTCTACTTTCTAGAACAACAACATTCAAAATATCAACATGTTCAGCTATCAACTCAGCTATCAACTCAGCTATCAACTCAGCTATCAACTCAGCTATCAACTCAGCTATCAACTCAGCTATCAACTCAGCTATCAACTCAGCTATCAACTCAGCTATCTACTCGTTCATCTAGTAGTCAGTCTACTCACTTCAAAACATGCTTCAAAAAACGCGTTAATTGAGCGCATAACATGAATTAAACAGTGCTTTAAACAATGCTTTCTACTGAGCTTTCTACTGATCTTTCTACTGATCTTTCAATCAATCTTTCTATTGATCTTTCTACTAGTGAGCTTTCTACTGATCTTTCAATCGATCTTTCTACCAATCTTTCTATCAATCTTTCTATCAATCTTTCTATCAATCTTTCTATCAATCTTTCTATCGATCTTTCTATCAATCTTTCTATCGACCTTTCTACTAAGCTATCTATTGAGCTATCGACTGAGCTTTCTATCAAATGCTCTATCAAACATTCTACATGCTTCAAAATACGCGTTGATCGAGCGCATAACATGAATTAAACAATGCTTTCTACATGACTTTCTACATGATTTTCTACATGACTTTCTACATGACTTTCTACATGACTTTCTTCATGACTTTCTACATGACTTTTCACCAAGCTTTGAATTGCTTTGCAATCAAGAATCAAATTTGTTTTCTATCAAGCTTCAAACACGATTCTATCAATCATTTTACATGACTCTCTATCTCTTTAGTTTACTCATTAACTTTCTCATTAACTTTCTTATTGACTTTTTCATTGACTTTCTCGACGCATATATTAAATAGCTATTATTTAGATAGTCAAATCAACCATTAATTATTCAACGTTGCAACTACATATCAATGCTAAAAATGTTAAAATAGTCATGTTTATTGAATTAAATAATAAAGACGCATACTGCGCTCATGAGAATGCTAGAAATGCTAGAAATGTTGAAAATATTGACGCTTTTATGAATATGCATCAGCTAAAAGTGACGCAAATCTGAGACATGAGATTAAATGAATATTTGAAATATTGATCGCTAAAAGTGCTAAAATTTGTCTCTGTCACTCTTTACAAATTGTTGATGTAATGAGTGAGTGAGAAGTAAGTATTATTATTTCGCAGAAGAATTCAATCAAGACAAAGAATATACATGAAAAATTGAATAATAATAATAATAATAAATTCATACATTCTTGTGACATTGATTAGATTGACTCATGAGAGACTTTATGCTATTTATATCAAGTAAACAAAACTCTCTGAAGTAAAAAATCACTCACTGTTTATATGATTGCTTCACGCAGTCAAAACAATGAGTTTTAAGACTTTGTATTAAATTTGTTTACATTGATTGCATGTTAAAGAATAAATGTTCTAGTCATTCTAAATTGCTTCAAGAGCTTTATTTTCATCATCATTTTCGCTACTGTTCTGAAACTCTTCATGATGATGATGATTATTCAATAGTTTAAAAAGTTAACATTTTGTAACATTCTTGATTGCAGATGCAATCAGTTTGAGCAATGCATGAGTACATGCTTCGTTGTCTGATGACTTTATTCGCAGTTGCATCGCGAGCTATTCATGTCTGAAATGTTTCTAGAGTGCAGATAAGTATTCAGATTTATGTGTTCAATTCTGATATATATTATGAGAATGCTTTCTGCTTTCTGAAGATCATCACGCATCTTTATTATTTTATTGCTCAGATGCAATCTTTATGCTGAGATTGTATTAATGTTTGCAACGCATTCTCTGTACTTTTCTCATCATTGATTTCATTGATCTTTGTGATACTGCGTTATTGCAATGCTATCGCTTGTTGAAATCATTGTGAGAAAGAGAATACATTATTTGCATCTTAACTGTATCTTCACATCTTCTTGAATAAAAACATTCAGAAGTACTATTTTCTTAATGATGAGTAAGCAAGAAATGACGTGATTAACTTTCATCAAATGAATATGTATTAGTTTACATGCTTGTCTGATCTCTTGTGTTCAATCATTAATTCAACTGTGTAACATGATCTTGTTCTGTAGCATGTTCAGATGAACATGTAACAAACTCATGTATATTTTTGTTTCTAAAGTTTCGATGTTTACTCTTTTAAATGCTTCTGCTACGTGATGCAAAATCTGATTCTGAAGTGTTTCTAGTTTGCATTCTTTGCTCAACAATTCATCTTTCTTGTCATGTTGATGTCAGACTAATGCTTCAAATGCAATTTCTGATCTCACTATTGTTAAGTATACTTGTTTCACTTTTGTGAAGATAGCTTCTTATGTGAAGACTTCAAGATGACTAAGTATCAGCATTCTTATGACGTGATTCATCTTTATTTATCAAAGATGCATGTCTCATTGCAGTTTCATGTTCAGTTGCATCTTTAAAACTCATATGTCTGATTTCAATTTGATAACTAAGCTTTCTATTTATATGCTAATCATCATGTTGAATCTTTTCGATTTTCTAGTGAAATGTGTAAGCTCATACTTTTCTGATGCAAACGTTACATCATGAGTGCAAGTTTATTTCACACAGACGTCATGTGCTTTGCTCAGTGTTCTGCAAATTTCTTCAGTAAATCTATTGTAGATTAAAATGTTAATGTCATTTATGAAGTTAAACACTTCAATTTTAATTTTCAATGCGTTGCATTTTTTGATTAAACTTATGTTGAAAAATAGAAAAAGAATTGATGAGATAAAAGACTTCTGCAATATGTTTGCGTTTATTTTGCGTATATCACTCATTTGTTCATTAAATGTTAATAATGTCTCTCGATTCTTTAGAAAGCTGCATGTTCATTCAATTATGTAACTTAACATTCTTTTCATTTTCAGTATATGCAGAAGTCTGACGTGTGAAACTTGATTGAATGTTTTGATGATGCTTAAGCTTAGCATGAAGATCACATATTTGATTTCACAGTTTTACACTGTGTGAACTTGATTTATTAGTAAATTTAACGTCAAGATCATGAATCACTTATGCTTCGCTCTCATTTAAGCATTTAATAGCATGTGATGAATTTCAACTATGTCACTCAATCTTTTGATCATGATCAACTTCAGTGCTTTGCTCATGATATTAAACAAAGCAATAAGTCGATACATTTTTGAATCAATATAATCACTTTTCTTTGATTTATATAATACTATTGTCTGAGTCTTTTTGAACTGCTTTGAATAATATTTATGTATTATGCATGCGTTGAATAAACTCGTCAGTACTGAGATCAGTTCTGCAAGACTCGCTTGAAGCGCTCTGTTTAAAATATCTGAAGTGCTCAACGCTTTGTCTGCTTTTACTCATTTAATTATTTGCTTCACTTCATCTTTTATGATGCATGAATTGAATAAGACTGTCAGAGATATGAATGATTCTGCAATGTTATTGACATTCGCTTAAAAAGATGAGAAAAAGAACTTTTCTTGCAGTATCTCAATTTTTTCTTGAATGTTGTTATCATATGATTGATGTTGCTTCACTTCAGTGATGAAAACTGAGAAAGTTTTTTAAATAGCTGACTTTCGATTCTAGCTCATTTTGCAAAGCATCATATCGATTTGAGTGCTTCGCTCAACTCATGCATTTGAGATTTAAAGTATGTGCATTTCATTTGTCAAATGATCTTGTTTTTATGATTGTTATACTTCAGATATTCATTTCATGCTTCTAATGTATCTTGCATTTTTTATATAATTCACAGTCATCTTGATTTTATTACTACTTCAAAGCAGCTTTGATTTCAAAAGTCTCTTGCTTAATTTAATGACTTTATCAAGAAAGTAAATTTCTTAATAATCTTCTGTAACACTCTGATAATCTTACACACTTTGTCATTCATCGTAGTCTTGTTGTCTAAAGAGTGTTTCAAAGATAGATGTATTTGCAGATAAGCACTCAATGCTTCTGTATTCATTTTCTTTCAAAGTCATCAAGTCAAGAATTGCACTGAGATTGTTTGTAAACATAGTTCTGTAATAATTGAAAGATGATTCAATCTTTGATGCAAATCAATTCATATCTTGCACTTGCATGTCATGAACTGTATTTTCTCGCTGTTAAAGACTAAATCAATCATCGTAAATTGATTGTGAGCTTCGCAAGTAATAATGTTTAATTTCAACAATAATTTCAGTCTTACATTTGTAATGACGTTTAGTAGAGTATCAATCATCATATGATGAGTGAAGCATCTTCGCTTCTTTCAATGAAAGTGATGTAGATTGAAATCTTCTATGATCAGTTGTTCACAATCATTCTTGAGTAGTTTGTTCAAGTCAAAAATGATTGAAGATTTCTCTGTGAATGTAGTAAACAGTGAGCATAAGTTGTAAACATTTAAAAGTCTTAGCATCTGCGTTTCATCATTTGTGTTGCAAGTTAATATTCTGATTGAGCAAATGTCTAACTCAACTGTTTCTACTATTCATTGATTGAGTCTTAAATGTTTGTTAATGTATATGCATGTTCTTGATTGAGATGACGAGTTTTTCACTAGATGAAAGAAGTTGTATGCTGAGCTAAATGATTGTGAATCATTGTTGTTATGATCTTGCTTCTGTATAGTTACTATGTTGAATTCGCGAACTTTTTTGTTAATTAGAAATAATTCTTGAATTCTTAATGATTTTCTGATGTTGTACTGTAGAATTTGTAGAAAAGACTGTTTTATCATAAAGTTATTTATAGCTGTTGTTGATCTTGCAATGAGAAGACTCTTTGTATGCTTTTGATCATAAATGATCTTTCTCACTTTCTGATTGAATGTTTCTGAATCTGCTCAGATGTCGTCTCATCTGAGTCATTATTTATGTAAGAGAAAAGATTGACTCATCTTTTCTTGATTTCTACTATTTATCAAGCTGATTCATCAGCAATTCAACTGCATGTTTTCAGCATGATTGTTACTGAGCTCAAGAGATTTGTTGAATCGAAAGAATTCATTGAATTTGAAGAGTTCGTTGAATCTAAAAAGTTCAGAGACAGCGAGAAGAGTGTGCAATTGTATTTAGACGTTTCAGAGTATCTGAATGATCTGTTTCTATAGATTTCAAACGCTTGTTTCATCTGCTGTTGTCACTTGAGATAGATGCATCTTCAGAGTTCATGATTTTCGTTGCAGTTGATGCAACGTCTTTTATTCAAAGACATCACACACTTTTCTATGTGATACTTGTCTGCGCACTTTTCGCAGCGCTGATTCTTTCTGCAGATCTTAGTCATGTGATCAAATTCGTGACATCTGAAGCACTGTGTGATGCAACAGTTCTTTTCAAATAGCTTGCATACATATTCTTGATACAAGTTCAGCATGCTCATGTTCATTAGTGAATTCACTGAGAAATTAAATAAGTTGTAAGTACTTTATGAACTCAATAAATGTAGAAACAACAAGCTGATGCTCTGAAAAAAGATGAAGAGATTGACAAAAATGATAGAAAAGCTGACGCATTAACACGTTATTGCGTTAACTATCAATTGATGCATGAAGAATCAGCTAAAAAGATTGAAAAAGATAATGAGCAAACTTGAAAAAAAGTTTGCGAAGAAGAAGAAATGTGTTGACAACTGAGCAAAGAGAGCAAATGAGAAGTTGATGATATTGTTTGAAAGTCATTTTGTTTTCAACATTAACATTGCATCATCAATGCAAAATCATTGCAAGAAATTCAAGATTAAAATCTTCATTAAAGAGAAAAAGAAGATCAAGAGAATCATGACAACAACAACAGAAAACATAATGAAATGAGTGAGAAAGATTGATGTTGACAAGATGCTATTAACATGCAAGAACATAGAAACTATAAAAAATGATCAAATTTACTGATATTTTTAGTCAAGATGAAAGACAGCAAAAGAATATTAAAGAAAAATGATTTTTGAATCAAAGAGATTTCATTGAATGCAAGTCTGTACAAAGTTAATTTCAAAATAGTGATACATGAAATTAAAATCAAAGAAATGTTTAAAGACATAAAGAAGAAGAAAATGAAAATGCTTATCAAGATCAATAAAGACATATACTTGAAGATGATAGTTGAGAAAGTTGAGTGACTCACAAAGAATAGTGAACAAAAGAGATACATCTCACTGATAATATATGTAATCAGTGCTGAGATGATAAACAAGCTAATTAATGAGAAAATATATCATGAGATTGATATAAAAATCACGCAGTTTTATGATTCAAGTTGTAAAACACATCAATGTTTAAAATATTAAGACTATGATTATAAGATATATGAATGCAGAAACAAGTAAAGATGCATTTACTGTACATTAAATCATTGCTTAAAGTACTGTTTTTATAAACAAACTTAAAATATATGAAAATGTAAAGTATGTTAAAATATACACAGAGTCTTTGACTCTTAATGTCATAAATGACAAGTTGAAAAAGAGAGAATAAAGAAAATTATAAAACATAGATCTTTATATCACATTGTACAAGAGCAAAGAAAACTCAAAGCAATGATGTCAAAAACATTTACAAAGACATTTATCAGTTTAAGATCACTGATAAACAATGACTTGAAAAGAAAACAGAAACATTCAACAAATGAAAGTCATTTACTCAGTGTAATTATCACAATCGAAAACATTATATTGAATTATTTAGTCAAGAAGTCAAAAACAAATAAGTTGAAATCAACATCAATCACATCAATTTGCATTCTTGTAGAAAACTTCAATTTGCATCATCTTACATGAGAAAAATCATTTTACTTAAAATAGCATTTATTGTCAAATGATTTAATTGAAATGATCACAAATGTTGATGCATTGCTGATGTTATTTCAAGACATGATTACGAGAAATTATCAGAAATTTCAAATGACAATAAATCTGATCTTCATGACAGATAACAGTATGAATCAATTAATACAATGTAAAATCAACAAAGAAATGAAAAACTTTTCAAATCATTTATTAATACAGACAATTATAGATTTCAGAGTTTGTGAAAAGTCAGCGCGAAAATCGCGTTGCAACTGAAAGATAATGAATGAAGAAAAGTTTATTAATACTTTGAAAGAACAAATGTTGAAATCATTGTTGAATTATAAGATGAGACATTAATGCATAGATGAGTACACTAAATAATTACTGAATGCATTGAAGAAAATTATTAAGATTTTCATTCTTTAAGTAAAATTATATAAAATGATCAAAGCAGAATGAATGAAGAAGTGTACAAAGATCATTAAGAGCATGCAACAAATGAGAAAAAATTGTTAAATCATTGATAATTGAACAAAGTACATTCAAGCATGTGACAAGAAGAGCAAGATCATCAGAAAATAAAAACACAGTGAATATTAAAAGATCATGCAGAACGTTGAATAATTCTTGAGAAAATTGTTCAAAATTGCGAAATGAGTAAGAAATGCAGTTGCAAATACATTGACTCAAACGATAATTTTCTCTTTGATTAAGTCAGAGTGCTTCAACATCATTATGATGATGCAAAATAAGATGAAGATGATGTTTTAAACTTACTTTTCATCATTTTCAAAGATTTTCATGCTAAATACAAAAGACTTTAAGTACTCACTCTTGATTGAGAATGATGTTTTGCTGATGCATTGCAAGATTAAAAGAGTTATTTACAAAATGATGTTCAACAAGACTTTGAAATACACAGAACATATAAATAGAATAATTCTCAGATTCATTGATGACATGTTAAAATAAATATACTTTCTTTTTAAAAAATGTTTGCAGAAGAGAATACAGTCAACTTAGTTTAAAAGCATGATCACAATAGTGATGCAAAAGTCAAACAAGAAGAATTACTTTAATGCAAAAATATATAAATTAATTATGTTATTTAACATGTTGAGTAAAATATTGAAGTTCATTATATTTAAACATCTGTGAAATGTTGTAGAAGTGTGCAACTCAATATTGAACATTCAAATGAAAATTCATAAACACAGATTAACAAATATGACTTTGCAACTGATTATAAAAAAGATATACATTGTATGAAGTGATACAAGAAAAAAAGTAGTCTCATTGCTGAGTCTGAATGAGAAAAGTGCATTTAACAATGTAGCATATAACAGACTTTTGCATGACATGAAAAAAAGAAGAGTTTTCAGACTATTTCCCAAATTTGTGAAGAACTTTCTGAAAGATTGACACATCATGATCACAATTGATGACTACATGATGATGAAACGCAGCGTGAACATTGATATATTACAAAACTCTTTGCTATTATCAATATTATATTTGTTTTACAATGTAAACTTGTTAAAAGCATGTAAGATCAACAACGAGATTCATCTGTACATGATGTTGACTACAAATCTTTTGATTCTATATTCTGAATAAAAGTTAGAAGAGTCAAGAAATCTCAATTCAACGCAATTCAAACGATGTTAGAATGTTGTGTAAGTGAAAAAGTCAATTGTGCAGAGTTTTCATCTACGCGACAGCATTCTTTCTAACAGTCACAATCGATCTACAAAGAAGATTAATGACATGTCGATGTCAGTAAAAGATGAAAAGATATCTAGTGAAAAAGTTGATCTTAGTATAAGAGTCGTGACTACAAGTGATTGAAGAATTTGCAATTCATTGATTGCGTCAATATATTGAAACATCTTCATCATATCAACAATGTCATCAAATAATTAATGAAAAGATATCAGATAGAATAGTCGATCTCAGTCTGAGAGTCGTGACTACAGTGCTTGAAGAAGTAGTAACTCATTAATCACGCTGATATACTGAGAAAGCTTGAACTCATCTTCTTTACTTGACGTTAAGTCATACATCTATCTATGTGAAAAATTGAGAGCGCAGAAGAATGATCAGAACGCATTCTCTTCTATTGATCAAAGTCAATCATTGAACGATTGCAATTGCACATTTATACTAACAATTCATTTAACGTCTACATGACATAAGTTAAATCAAGAGAAGAAAAGAGTTATTCAGTACAATCACACTTTATCTTCTCATTATATGCATCTTTCTTTCATCACATATTTCTCTGTGCAATGAATGACAATCATTAAGTAAAAGAACACAGCTTTACATATGTTACAATCACAAGCATCACGAGTGCAAAGAAAACATCTTTCATCTTTGAATCAAGAATTAAATCGAGACATCGTTGTATAAAATATCGTCAATGAAGAGCAGAGCAAAGACAATGTGTCATAAATGAACAATACAGACACTCATTAAGAGTTTACTTGAGCGTTGCACGCTGAATAGAAGCTATAGATGCAAACTTAATACATAGTCTCATGATTATTGTTTCAATGATGCAAAGTCATCATATAAATGACAAGTGATTTTCTTCTTCAGAGAGTTTTGTTCACTTGATATAAATAGCATAAAGTTTCTCATGAGTCAAGTAATCAATATCATAAAAATGTATGAATTCAAATTAAATCAAATTAAAAGCATGTGATGACATCAGATTAAAAACAAACTTTATAAATTTTATAAATAATATCAGTATTTTAATATATGAAGAGTTTATGAAGTGTAATTGCAAAGTTTTTAGCGAAATTTATGATAAATATAAATAATGATTAAAAACGCACAACATCAAGTTTTTAAAGACAAAGCATAAGTTGATTCACTTTACAAGAATCTTTAAGTGATTCAATATGAACATTAATGTAAAGTTAATGAAACATCAGATTAACTTAAAATCAAATATCAGAATTTTAAAAGTTCAACTGAACTTCAAGCTGAAATGAGTGATTTACATGCATCATGTTAAAGCAAAACTAGTAATTAAATAAAAAATTATGCAGACAATTATTGAATTTACTTAAGACTCATTAATGATGATGAGAAAGCAAATATACTTCGTAATGACGCGTTCTCTGCTTAGTCATGAAATTATCATATGATACATGTCACAAAGAGTGAAGAATCATCAAAAAAATCTGAACATTAAGCTCAAATCTGTTAAAGATTAATCTAGAGCGAGTCATAAAAGTGTCATTTAACTAATAAATAAATGTTAAGAAAGAAAAGTATTTACAGAAAAGAACTCAATTCTTATATGTGTGTTTCTCAGCTTTGTGCTAAACTCAATTGAATTGATATTTTACACATATGATGCAGAGTTTCAATGACATCATCTTTAGCTTGAATGCTCACTAGACTTGATTAGAATGAAATCAAGATGAAGACTAGAAAGAATAAATAAAGACTAGAATTATAACAAGATTAGTACAAGAAAAAGCATTGTGACAAATTATTAATGTTTATCATGCAACATCAACAGAAACTTTACAAATAAAAATAAACACAGCGTCAATAAATATTCATTTACGAAAGCTGATATAAAAGTTAATAATAAACATGAACTTTTGAAAATCAGATGAAGTTATTAAGATAATGATGCATTAAATTCGTAACGACCTGATATTCAAAAGAAATCAAAAATCAAAGCTGCATAAAATATTTTTGCAGCTGAAGCAAAAGTGAATGAAAAAAATACTTGAATAAATAAAGATGAAGTGAAGTCATCTTTACATGATAACTCTCTGATCAGAATCATCAAGAATAGTTATAGTTGCAAACAAAAAAATATCAATAAGTCAATATTATCTTGACACATTCACATTGAAGCAAAGAGTTTACTTGAATGATAGTGATAGTAAAGAGAATGTTATGATGATTGCAATGAGAATTAACTAAAAGTTAAATAAAAGACTAAGAAAATCAACTTTAATCATTATTCATCATAAAGAACTGAAAGAATTAATTGTAAGAATGAAACATTTTGCAGATGTAACGACAGAGAATCAAGAGTATCATGAAAAGATATACAAAGTATACAGTGATAATCAGACTTCTTTGAAAACAGTAAAAGTTATGATATCAACAAAAGATCAGACACGTTTGCAATGAGTTTAAATCATGCATGAAAGCATTCAATTTTAAAAAGTCATGCTGAAGTTATATTAAGTGACAAAACATGCAGAAGTACTTGAAAATGAAGCGATGAACAAAATGATTGACAATGCACATAATTTGTCTTTATTGCTGACTGAGCATCAATGCACTGAAGTGATGACAAGATTGATGTTCATACAGAAACAGATCAGATAAACATGAAGAATAGTTTGATTTGATTTTGATTTGATTTGAATTCATACACTTTTGTGACATCGATTGCTCAACTCATGAGAAACTTTATGCTATTTATATTGAGTGAACAAAACTCTCTGAGAAAGAAAATCACTCGTCGTTTATACGATGACTTCACGTTATTGAAACAATGATCATGAGACTATGTATCAAGTTTGCATCTATAGCTTTTATTCAGCGCATGATGCTCAAGTAAACTCTTAATGAGTGTCTGTGTTGTTCATTTATGACACATCATCTTTGCTCTGCTCTTCATTGACGATATTTTATACAACGATGTCTCGATTCAATTCTTGATTCGAAGATGAAAGACGTTTTCTTTGTATTCGTAATGCTCATGATTGTAACGTACATAGAGCTGCGTTCTCTTACTCAATGATTATTATTCATTGCACAGAGAAATATGTGATGAAAAAGAGATGTGTACGATGAGAAGATAAAGTATGATTGTACTGAATAATTCTTTTCTTCTCTTGATTTGACTTATGTCATGTAGACGTTGAATGAATTGTTAGTATAAATATGCAATCACAATCATTCAATGATTGACTCTGATCATTCTTCTGCGCTCTCGATTTTTCACATAAATAGATGTATGACTTAATGTTAAGTAAAGAAAATGAGTTCAAGTTCTTTTAATATATCAGCGTGATTGATGAGTCACTACTTCTTTGAGCATTGTAGTCATGATTCTTAAACTGAGATTGACTATTCTATCTGATATCTTTTCATCAATTACTTGACAACATTGTTAATGTGATGAAGATGTTTCAGTATATTGATGCAATCAATGAATTGCAAATTCTTTGATTACTTGTAGTCATGATTCTCATACTAAGATCGACTTTTTCACTAAATATCTTTTCATCTCTTACTGACATTGACATGTCATTAATCTTCTTCGTAGATTGATTGTGACTGTTAAGAGAAATGCTGTCGCGTAGATGAAAACTCTGCACAATCAACTTTTTTGCTTATGTAACATTTTAACATCATTTGAATTGCATTGAATTGAGATCTCTTGACTCTTCTGACTTCTATTCAAAACATAGAATCAAAAGATTTGTAATCAACATCATGTACAGATGAATCTCATCATTGATTAAGAATAGTTTAAAAAGAGAAATTCAACGCAGCTCATTTTTAATATTTGATATCAGAAATAATACATCAACATCTGCAATTACACAAGAATCATGCAAAGTTTCACAGCGCATTATTGACGCAGCTACGCATGAGAAAAATTAAATTCATGTCATGATGAATTGACTTATAAAGATTAGATCAAAGACTAAGTCAAAAATCAGATCTGAGTTAGCTTTGAAACTTTATGACTTTGTCAAGACATTATTTAAACTACATCATATCTTTAACTTAATATGTCATGAATTATGTTGTGTTCAACTTGATAATACTTGACAAACTCTTTATAGTTAATCAATTCTCTTGAGTTATTAAGAACTTCTTAATAATTAGTTTTATGATCAGCGATGAAACTCATTTGTATACAATGCTGACTACAAATCTACTGTTTAGCTACAGTAAAGTTTAGAAATTATTAAAAGTTTGAATGATATCAAGATGTTGCATGATAATGAAGCATTATGCATTGATCACATGCAGAGTTTTCGCGATCATGCAGACTTTGATAATCTCAATGCGCATGCTATAAGTAATCTGCATGCAAATAAAAAAGTCAAATAAAATGCAGAACTACGAGAGAAATCGCTTATGAAAATCATTCAATTCAGTATCTTGTCATTGCAATGATGAGAACTGAGATAAAACATTCTTGTGTTTGATTTATTGAAGATGATTAGCAAAAAGAACTTGAATCATAAACATTCTTTAAATTTACATGCTAACTACATATAGATCTTGTTAAGACTGCGTGTCTGTTACTACAATATAAGCAACTCATGAGACTTGTTAAGTTCAACATGAGTAAACTCAAGAATCTCATTAATATTGTTTAATAAATGTTTAAACACAGACATTTTATATGTAAGCAATATGCTGATGAGAAGACTTTGTTAAAAAAAGAGAAATATAAGCGAATTAGTAAAGAATGATTAAACTACGTTATTTGATTAAAAGTGTAGCATATAAACATCTTTGCAAAACATGATCAATTTGCACAAGAAAAATCTCTACAAATAATGCAAAACAGATGAGTTGCACATTTTACAAGTGAAGTAAGCATCTGCAAAGCATGATATACAATGACGATGACTGTTGATCTCAAGAATCTCATTTCTTCACTGAGTTCTGACTCTCAAATGTCTTGATGATAAAGTTAACTTCTAGTTAAAAACATCATTTGTATAGTTTGAGAAAACAGTAGCGCATGTTAATGTGATTAAAGAAGAAATCGACTGCAATATGCATGCATATCGCTGATGAAATGTCTGTAACTCATGCTTAAGAAGTAAACTGTTGAAATCTGAGCAGTGAGAAATTTCGCTCATCTTGAACTGTGAATCTGCTGCAAGAGAAAAGACTATCTCTCGCTAAGAAGAAAATCAACATAGAGATCATGTCTTATGTATGTTGCATGCAACGTATGCAACATATTTTCGATAGATAACAGAGAGTGAAAAGACTCATTCGTCACTCATTGTAAAGATAGCAATCAAAGTGATGACAAATTAACTGATAAACGTAAGTATGTTAAATACATATCATGAATGCATATGTGAACTGTTCAAAAAGAACTGTTGCATTACATAGTGCTTCAAATGTCAAGAATTTGATCACATGATCAGATTCTGCAGAAAGAATCAATGCTGCGTCAAGTACGCAGACAAACATCACATTAAAAGATGCATAATGTCTTTGAATAAAAGATATTGTGTTAACTGCAACAAAAATCATGAACTCTGAAGATGCATCTGTTTCAAATGATGACAGCAAATGAAATAAGTGTTTGAAATCTATAAAAACAGATTGTTCAAATATTCAGAAATGTCTAAATACAATTGCATGCTCTTGCAATTTTTGAGCTCTTTGCTGTCTTCAAGCTTTGCAGATTCAATGAACTCTTTGAATTCAATAAATTCTTTGAGTTCAATGAATTCTTCAAGATTCACGAATTCTTTCAGTTCAATGAACTCGTTGAGCTCAACGACAGTTGTGCTGAAAACACGCAGTCTAGTCGCTCATGAATCAACATGACAAATAATAAAAGTCAAGAAGAGACGTGTTGATCATTTCTCTTGCGTGAGTAGTGACTCAGATGAGACATCGCTTGAGCAGAGTCAGAAACGACAAATCAAAAGACAAGATAAACTTTTGATGATTGAGAATATTCAAAGAATCTTCTCTTTGCAGAGTTAACAACAGCTACAAATAACTTTATGATGAAACAATTTTTTTTACAAATACTGCAGTACAACATCAGAAAATCATTGAAAATTCAGAAATTATTTTTAATCAACAGAAAAGTTCGTGATTTTGACATCATAGTTATACAGAAGCAGAGTTGCAACATTAATGACATGCAATCATTTAACTCAGTTCACAACTTCTTTTATCTAGTGAAAAACACATCATTACAGTCAAGAACTTGCATATATGTGAACAAATGCTTAAGACTTAATCAATGAGTGATAGAAATAGTTGAGTCAAACATTTACTTGAACAGAATATTAACTTGCAACACAGATGACAAAACGCAGATATTGCAACTTATAAATATTTACAATTCATGTTCACTGTTCTCTACATTTACAAAAAGATCTTCAATCATTTCTCACTTGAATAAGCTACTTAAAGACGGCTGCAAACAATTAATCATGAAAGATTTCAATCTACATCATTCTCACTGAAAGAAATGAAGATGCTTTACTTGACATGCAGCAATCAACAGTTTACTTGACATCATTACTAATGTTAAGCTGAAATTATTGCTGAAATCAGACATTATTACTTGTAAGACTCACAATCAATTTACAACTATTGATTTAGTTTTTAGCAGCGAGAAAATACAATTCATGATATGCAAGTGCAAAATATGCATCAATCTGCATCAAGAATCAGATCATCTTTCAATTGTCACAGAACTTTGTTTATAAATAACTTCAGTACAGTCTTCAACTTGATGATTATGAAAGAAAATGAATACAGAAGCATTGAGCATGTATCTGCATATGCATCTTTCGTCGAATTGTTCTTTGAACAGCAAGATGATGATGAATGAAAGAGTGTGCAAAGTAATCAAGATGTTACAAGAGATCATTGAGAAATTTACTCTCTTAACAAAGTCATTAAGTCAAGCAAAAAACTTCTGAAATTTGAACTGCTCAGAGATAATAATGAAATCAAGATGACTGCAAATTGTATGAAAAACATAAAATACATTAGATGTATGAAATAAATATCTGAAACACAATGATCATAAAAACAAGATCATTCAACAAGCAAAGCGCGCACATTTCAAATCATAAATGCATGAGTTGAGCGATGCACTTGAATCAATATGATGCTTTGCAAAATGAGTCAGAATCAAAAGTCAGCTATCTAAAAAACTTTCTCAATTTTTGTCATTAAAGCAAAGTGATATTGAATAAATGACAATCATGTTCAAGAAAAAAATCGAGATATTGCAAGAAAAATTCTTTCTCTTACTCTTTCAGATAAATATCAGTAATATCGCAAACTTATTTATATTCTTAATAATGTCATCTGACTTACACATTTCAAAAGATGAAGTGAGACAGATAATCAAAAGAATAAAAGCAGATAAAGCATCAGATGTTTCAGACATTTTAAACAGAGTGCTGCAGATGAGTCTTGCAGAACTAATTTTGATACTAATGAGTTTATTCAATGCATGTGTAACACACAGATATCATTTTAAGCAGTTCAAAAAGACTCAAACGATAGTATTATGCAAATCAAAAAAGAGCGATTATACTGATTTGAAAACATATTGACTCATTGCTTTGCTTGACATCATGAGCAAAGCTCTGAAGTCAATCATGACTAAAAGACTGAACAATATAACTGAAACTCATCACATGTTATCTGATGCTCAAATGAAAGTAAGATGCAAGTGATTCATGATCTTGACATTAAATCTACTAGTAAATCAGATTCACACAATATAAGACTGTAAAATCAAATATGTAGCTTTCATGCTAAGTTTAAATGTCATTGAAGTATTCAATTGAGTCTTGCATGTCAGACTTCTGCATACTTTGAAAATGAAAAGAACTTCAGATTACATAATTAAATGAGCATGCAGCTTTCTTGAGAATTGAGAAACATTGCTGAGATTCAATGAACAAATGAGTGACATGCACAAGATAAATGCAAACATATCACAAAGATTTCTTATTTCATCAATTCTCTTTCTATTCTTCAACGTAAGTTTAATTGAAAAGTGCAAAGCATTGAAAATTAAGATTGAAGTGCTTAACTTTGTAAATGACATTAACATTCTAACATATGATAAATTCATTGAAGAAATTTGCAAAACACTGAGCAAAGTGCATAACATCTGCGCAAAATAAGTTTGCACTCATGATGTAACATTTGCATCAGAAAAGTATAAATTTACACACTTCATCAGAAAATCAAAAAGATTTGACATGATGACTAGCATATAAATAGAAAGTTCAGTTATTAAGTTAAAATCAAACATGCAAGTTCTGAGAGTACAACTGAACATGAAATTGTGATGAGATGCACATCTTCGTCAAATCAAAGTAAATCACGTCACATGAATGTTAGCACTTAGTTGACTTGAAATCTTTACATGAGAGACAATCTTCACAAAAGCAAGATAAATATACTCAGCAGTAGTAAGATCAGAAATTGCATTTGAAACATCAGTTTAACATCAACAAGAAAAAGAGAAAGAGCTGTCAAGCAAAGAATGCAGACTTGAAACACTATAGAATCAGATTCTGCATCATGTTGTAGAAATGTTCAAAAGAGTAAGCATCAAGACTCTGAAAGCAAAAATGTATACAAGCTCGCTGCATGTTCATTTGAACATGCTGCAAGACAAGATCACATTACACAGTTAAATCAATGATTGTACATAGAAAATCAAATAAGCATGCAAACTGATATGCGCTCATCTGATGAATATTAATCACATCATTTCTCACTTTTTCATCATCAAGAAAGTGATGCTTCTGAATAACTTAATTCAAGAAGATGCAAAAATACAGTTGAGATGCAAGTGATTAACTTTTGCTGTGATAAATTTAACTAGTGACAGCATTGCAATAGTGCAATATTACAAAAGTCAGTGAAAGCAATAATGAGAAAAATATAGAAAATGCATCATAGATGTTTACATCATCTTAACACAAAGATTGCATCTGTTCAACAAGATGATAAAGATGCAAAATAATTTTCAGAAAGTTGAAAGCATTCTCATCATTTACATCAGAATTGAACATATAAATTTGAATGTTTATTTGCACTTCAGAAACATTTCAGATGCAGATAGCATGTGATATAACTGTAACTGAAATCATCAAATAATGAAACATGTACTTATGCATTGTTTGAACTGATTGCATTTGCAATCAAGAATGTTATGAAACGTTAACTTTTTAAATTATCAAATAATTATCACTATCATGAAAAGTCTCAGAGCAACTGCAAGAATGATGATGAAAATGAAGCTTCTGAAGCAATTTAAAGTGATTAAGTCACTCATTCTTTAACGTGCAATCAACACGAACTAATTTGATACATAGTTTTATAATGATAGTTTTAACTGCGTGAAGCAGTTGTATAAACAGCGAGTGATTTTCTATCTCAAAAAGTTTTGTTCACTTGATATAAATAGCATAGAGTTTCTCATGAGTTGACTTAATCAATGTCACAAGAATGTATGAATTTATTATTATAATTAGTTTTATCATAATATATATTTATTCTGTGTCTGCTTAAAATATTACATTGTCATATCATTTTTATAAATTTTGTCTATTCATTTAGTAAACTCAATCATTACAGTTCTAATTATTTCAAACTCTTCTTAGAAATGATGATTTGATGTTCAAGCATGATAACAGCAACGTAATCATAACAGAGTTGAAACAATGATGTCTCAATCTTATGAAATATTATATCAGAAAATGAACGTTGCATAATGAAATCAGAAAGTGAAAAAGCAGAAAATGAACTCTCTCTTGATATTAATGAACAGCTGACATAAGTAATTCTTCAACATGATAAACTGCAAAAGAAACAGAAGTTAACAGCTATTTTGTTAAAGATTAAGACTCTGCAATTCATTGAAACGATAAAGAAAAATCATCAAGCTTTCACTTGAACTTTCATAAAGAACTTGAATGATTTATGCATCATTTTCATAATGTCAACAATGATAAAACAAAGTCATCATAAGATCATCTTGCAGAAGTGAAGACTTTTAATGTTTTTGAAGAAGTAATAATAATAAATTCATACATTTTTATGACATTGATTAGATTGACTTATAAGAAACTTTATGCTATGTGTATTAAGTGAACAAAATTCTCTGAAGTAGAAAATCACTCGTTATCTATACAACTGCTTCATGCAGTTGAAACAACAAGATTAAGACTATGTATTAAATTTGTTCGCGTTGATTGCACGTTAAAGAATGAGTGTTCTAGTCACTCTAAATTACTTCAGAAGCTTCGTTTTCATTATCATTCTCACTGCTGCTCTGAAATCTTTCGTGATCACGATGATTATTCAATAGTTTAAGAAGTCAATGTTATGTAGCATTCTTGATCGCAAATGCATTCAGTTCAAGCAATGCATAAATACATGCTTTGCTGTCTGATGACTTTCTTCGCAGTTGCATCGTAAGCTATTCATGCTCAAAACATTTCTTGAATGCAGATAAACATTAAGATTTATGCGTTCAATTCTGATATAAATTGCAAGAGTGCTTTCAATCTTTTGAAAATCATCATGCATTTTTATTATCTTGTTGAATAAATGAAATCTTTGTGCTGAAATTGCATTAACATCTGCTATGCATTTCTTGTATTTTTCTCATCATTGCTTTCATTGATCTTTGTGATATAATGTTATTGCAATGCTATCACTTATTGAAATCGTCATAAAGAAGTTGAATTATTTGCATTTAAAATGCATTCTTGCATCTTCTTGAATAATGTGTTCAGAAGTACTATTTTCTTGATGACAGAAAAGCGAGAGATGAGATGATTAATTTTCATCAGTTGAGCGTGTATGAGTTTGCATGCTCATTTAGTCTCTTGCGTTCTGTCATTGATTCAACTGCATAATGTAACTTTATTCTGCAGCATGTTCAGATGAACATGCAGCAAACTTATGTAAGTTTTGATTTCTAGCGTTTTAATGCTTACTCTTTTGAATGCTTTTGTAACGTGATGTAGAATTTGATTTTACAAAGTTTCTAGTTTGCATTTCTTGTTTGACAGTTCTTCTTCTTTGTCACGCTGATGTCAGACTGATGCTTCAAATGCAATTTCTGATCTTATTACAGTTGAGTACATTTGTTTCGCTTTTGTGAAGATTGCTTCTCATGTAAAAACTTCTAAATGACTAAGCGTAAACATTCTTGTGATGTGATTCACTTCTATTTGTTGAAGATGCATGTCTCATTACAATTTCATGTTCAGTTGAATCTTTAAAACTTGCATGTTTGACTTTAATCTAATTATTAAGCTTTCTATTTGTATGCTAGTCATCATGTTGAATTTTCTTGATTTTCTAGTGAAATGTGTAAGCTCATATTTTTCTGATGCAAACGTTACATCATGAGTTCAAACTCACTTCGCGTAAACATCATATGCTTTGCTCAGTGTTTTGCAAGTTTCTTTGATGAATCTGTCATAAATTAGAATGTTGATGTCATTTATGAAGTCAAGCACTTTGATTTTGATTCTTAATGCTTCGCATTTCTCAATTAAACTTACGTTGAAAAATAGAAAGAAAATCAATGAAATGAGAGAATCTTGAGATATGTCTGCGTTAATCTCGCGCATAATGCTCGCTTACTCATTAAATATCAGTGACATCTCTTTGTTCTTTAGAAAGCTGCATGCTCATTTAATTATGTAGCTTGATATTCTTCTCATTTTCAACGTATGTAGTAGTTTGATGTGCAAAACTCAATCAAACATTTCAATGATATTTAGATTTAGCATGAAGATCATGTACTTGATGTTACAGTCTCATATGATGTGAACTTGATTTACTAGTAAATTTAATGTCAAGATCATGAATTACTTATGTTTCACTTTCATTTGAGCATTCAAAAGCATGTGATGAGTCTCAGTTATATCATTCAATCTTTTGATCATAATTGACTTCAGAGCTTTGCTTATGATATCAAGCAGAGTAATGAGTTGATATGTTTTCAAGTTGATATAGTTGCTTTTCTTTAATTTGCATAGCATTATTGTTTGAGTCTTTTTGAACTGCTTCAAGTGATATTTGTGTATTATGCATGTGTTAAATATACTCATCAGCACTGAGATCAGTTCTGTAAAATCTGCTTGAAGTGCTTTATTTAAGATTTTAGAGACGTCTGATGCTTTGTTCACTTTTACTCATTTAATTACTCACTTTATCTTATTCTTTGAAATGCGTGAATTTGATGATATAGTCAAAAATATGAATGAATTTGAAATGTCATTGACATCTGCTTATGAAGATGAAGAAAAGAATTTTTCTCGCAGCATCTTGATTTTTTCTTCAAACGTTGTTATCATGTGATCAGTATCATCTCATTTCAGTGATAAAAACTGAGAAAGCTTTTTAAATAGCTAACTTTTGATTCTGACTCATTTTGCAAAGCATCATATTAATTTCAATGCATCACTTAGCTCATGCATCTGTGATCTGAAGTGTGTACATTTTGTTTGTTTGATGATCTTGATTTTGTAATCATTGTATTTCAGATATTTATTTCATGTCTTTAATGTGTTTTATATTTTTCATATGATTCATAATCATCTTGATTTCATTACTATCTTGAAGCAGCTCTGATTTCAGAAGTCTCTTACTTAATTTGATGATTTTGCTCAAAAAGTAAACTTCTCAATGATTTCTTGTAATATTCTGATGATTTCTGTCACTTTGTCATTCATTTCAGCTTTGCTGTTCAGAGAGTGATCTGACAAAAAATGTATTTGCAAATAAACATTCAATGCTTTTGTATTCATTTTTTTTCAGAATCTGCAAGTTGAAAACTGCGCTGAGATTGTTTATAAATTTAACTCTGTGACAATTGAAAAATGATCTGATTTCTGATGTAAATCAATTCGTACTTTGCACTTACATGTCATAAACTATATTTTGAGTGAAGCATCTTTGCTCTCTTCAATATAAATGATGTAGATTGAAGTTTTTTACAACTAGTTATTTGCAATCATTCTTAAGTAGTTCATTCAAGCAAAAGATATTTGAGAATTTCTTTGTGAATATGATGAATAGTGAGTTTGAGTAGTAAACGTTTAGAAGTCTTAGTATTTACGTTTCATTATTTGTGTTGCAAGTTAATATTCTGATTGAGCAGATGTTTGATTCAACTGTCTTTATTGTTCATTGATCAAGTCTTAAGTGTATATTAACATATATGCATGTTCTTGACTAAAATGATGAGTTTTTCATCAGATGAAAGAAGTTGTGAGCTGAGCTAAATGATTAAAAATTGTTAATGTTACATTCTTACTTCTGTATGATTACTATGTTGAATTTGCAAACTTTTTTGTTGATCAAGAATGATTCTTGAATCTTCAATAATTTTTAATGTTATATTGTAGAATTTGTAAAAAGAGTTGTTTCAAAATAGAATTATTTGTAGCTGTTGTTGACTCTGCGCTGAAAAGACTCTTTATATGCTTTCAATCATTAAGAATCTTTCATGCTTTCTGATTAAGCGTTTCTGAATCTGCTCAGATATTGTCTCATTCAAGTCACTAGTCATGTATGAAAAGAGATTAACTCGTCTCTTCTTAAATTCTATCATCTGTCATGTTGATTCAACGTCTTGATTACGTATTTTCAACATGATAACTGCTGAGCTTAAAGAATTCATTGAATCTATGAAGTCTGTTGAACTTAACAAATTCATTGAGCTTTGAAAGTTTAGAAACAGCGAGAGAAGTGCATGATTGTATTTTAATACTTTTAAATATTTGATCAATCTGTTTCTGTAAATTTCTAATACTTGTTTCATCTGCTGTTGTCATCTGAGACAGATGCATCTTCAAAGTTCATAATATTTATTGCAGTTGATGCAACATCTTTTATTCAAAGACATCATGCACTCTTTAATGTGATGTTTGTCTGCGCATTTAGCACAGCGTTGTTTCTTCTTACAGAATTTGATCATATGATCAAATTCAAAGCATTTGTATAGACTGATCGCGTTGAGTTGAGTACTTGACTCAAAAAGTGTTGAGTTGAATTGAAAGATTTTTGAATTCGAATCGCGTTGAATTGAAAAGTTGAACTCAAGAACTTGAATTAAGTTGAGAAGCTTAACTTAACAATTTGACTTGAAAACTTGATTTGACTCAACAAGATATTAGACAGATGTAAATAGCTTAATTGAACAGTCTTCATGAGTTTTCTTCATGACTTTCTATCATGTTTTTCCGTCATAACTCTCTATCATATAGTCTTCATGTTTCTCGTCATGACTCTTTATCAAAAAGATAATGCAAAAAGGTAATGCAAAAGCAAAAAACCGGAAAAATTTCTATATTTAGTTCTTTTAATGTCAAGCTCAAGTTCTTGACGAGTCAAATCAAGTTGACTCAATTCTCAGTCGAGTCGAGTTGTGTCAAGTTGAAAATATAAGCAACTTGACTTAAATTGAGTTGAAAATGTAAGCAATTCAACTCGATGTTGATTTAAGTTCAAAATGTCAACTTGAAACTCAACTCAATGATCAGTCTACATCTGTAACATTAAGTAATGCAATCGTTCTTTTCAAACAGTTCACATAAACATTTTTGATATGAGTTTAACATGCTTTCGTTCATTAGTTGATTCATCATTGCTTCGATCGCGATCTTTATGATGAGCGACAAGTAAATCTTCTCACTTTCAACTACTTTCTTGAGTCAGACTATTCTTAGAATCTTTAGATTTTCATGAAGTCTTGCATTATCTTTTATCAGTCTTTTAATGATCACTTGCTGATTGCTTATGTTTATTGTGATGTGTATTTCATGTGCTAGCACAGCGAAGATTTAATGCATTATATGCATCAAGTTCACAATTTCTTTTGCTCATGTTTGAGATCTTTTCAGATTTGCTTGAGCTTCTAAACTTACTGCGTGAAGTGTGATGTTTTCGCTTTCAAGCTTGCGAAGAGACATGATTAAATTTCTTTAAGCTGTTGACACATTTGTGATTTCTTGAAGAATTTGTTCAATAAATTTCTTTTGTATATTCTTTATTTTCTTTCTTTCTGCTATCTTCATCATAATCTTTCATTTCTTACGAAGCGATGACAATTCATCTCTGAGACATTACTTTCTCATTGTTACTTCTTCTCTTGTCATGTTCATTCATGACGTGATTCTCAATGAGAAGCATGTGTTATCTTATGTTTGTAGCTGCTTATTAAGCAGTTGTATGAATGTCTTCAGTTTCTGTATATTCTTTGCAATGAATGCATTCTGATTCTCATTGTTTTTTTCTTCTGAATCGTTTTTAAAACATTGCATCAGCTTCACTGCTACTTCTTTTCATAAATGATCTTTGCTCTTCTCTTTCTTTAACATTGATGTTTGTATTAAAAGATTAATAATGTTAGCAACATATTTCTCATTATTGCGTAAGCTTTTTGATCTCACGTTACTGTTTCTTTACAACAAGTCAACATCATTTGCAATCATTTTTGAATCAGCATTGCTGCAGTTTATGCAATTCATCATCATTTATTCATCTTTTAGATTTGTTCTGTCTTGATTGTATTACTCTTTTCAAAAATTTGTTTTGCATGCGTTGTGATTGTTTTTGTTTTTGAAGAAGTATCATGATAAAATCATAAAAGAACATAAAGAGTGAATTCGCGACGTTGAAATCTCATTTCAAAATATCTTTTGACATTTTGAAAGTAATGAGAAAAAGGTTTTATACTACATGATTTATTTGAAGAGTGAATCAAAGAAACTTTGATTTAATTATGAAGAGACTATGTCTGCAGCTCAGCAGATGTGATTTGATTTTATTGACTTTTTTCTGAATTTAATTGAAAACTCGATGAATTGAGACATAGACATGACTCAGCAATACACAAATGCATCGCAACGTTCAAATCAAATGATATAAACGTTTGCAGCTCATTTAAGCATTCTGAAACATTAACTTTCGTTGTATAATAATGAGCATAAATAAACTCATTTATTCATCAAGTTAAGATTTGAGCTGCATGTAATTATTACTAATGTGCAGTCAATTTCTATCACATGAGATGCGTTGATTAATCTTGTCACTTGATTGAAAACAAATCTGCGAAAAGAACATATCTTGTCGTTGAAACAATCTCAAGACAAAAACTTGCATGATTAAGATAAAGTCAACAAGAAGACTCATTCAAAGCGAAAGAAATCTCATCGATTAATCAGACTTAATTCTTCGTCAAAAACAAGTTCACATGCTTTATCATGTTATAGCAAGAATTTGTTCAATATAATATGTTATATATGCAATTGAAAAAATCATTACTTTATTGATTGTAAAGATGAAAAGATCAAGAATAGATCAAAAGAATCTGATGTAAATTGAGTATTCATTGATTCAATGTCACATATAAGTTGTTTCAAGATTTTGAAAAAGACAAGTTCTTAATGAATACTTCAAATTATCAAGAAAAAAATAAGAAGTTCTCTTTGTAAAGACTTTTATATATAAAGAGCATGTAATTCAGAAAGATCAAAAAACAGAAATGAAGATTTACATGAATATTAACGTCAAAATAAACGTGATTAGTTAACGTTTTATCATCAAGCAAGATATGTTATTACTGAACGTTAATCTTTCAAAATTTATCTGAATGAATGATCAGAATGTTTATTGTTATGACATCTATAAGATGTGTTATCAACTGAGAAATAGCTGAAACATAAAGAAAAAAGATATAAATATCTTTTATGCTATTGACAAGAAAGAATCTTTTCTGATTCTGAGTATATTAAGTATGCAATTCAAGCGTATTTGAATAAACATGATTGTAAGAACATGATGTTTCAATGTGAATGAACATGCATTTGAGTTGTTCTTCGCACAAGTATTTGCAAAAGCTTTACAAGATGAGTTTACTGTGTATGCTTTTTTCATGATCAATGTTGTCAAAAAGTCGATCATTGAACATCAAGTGAAAGTAATGAATAATGTGATGAGTTGTATTACAAACGCATTTAAAACACAGATTCTACTTGTTGAATTAAAAGAGTATGAAGACATATTCTTAATAAAAAGTGCAAATAAACTGTCTTTGCATGAAGATCACGATCATGCAATTAAAATCACTGCAAAGTCATCATATGAATTGTTGTATAATCTGTTGAACATAGAGTTAATGACTTTGAGACAGTATTTAAATGATGTTTTAGCAAAAGAATGAATTAAGCACTTCATTAACTTGATTGATATGTTTATTCTATTCATTTTCAAAAAGAACAATAATCTTCATTTATGCATGAACTATTGAAATCTGAATAAGATTACTGTCAAAAATCATCACTTGCTGTCTTTAATTAATGAAACTCTAAACAGTCTCAATAAAGTCAAGCAGTTCACTAAGTTAAATCTGAAGAACGTTTATCATCATCTCAGAATTCAACGTGAAGATGAGTAAAAGACGATGTTTCATACTTGTTATGATCACTTTGAATATATGATTATATCATTTGATTTAATCAACATGTTTATCATCTTTCAAACTTATATTAATAAAATCTTAACAAAGATTTTAAATGACTTTTATGTTGTTTATTTAAATAACATTTTAATCTTCTTTGTAAAGAAGACTGATTATGTAAATCATATGAAGCAGATTCTTGAAAGATTAAGAAAGTTTAAGCTATATGCTAGCTTGAAAAAGTGTAAGTTCTTCATCATTAAAGTGAACTTTCTAGAATTTATCATATTTACAGAGAGTGTTTCAATGAATCTAAGTAGAGTAAACATCATCAAAACATGATTCAGATCAAAGATGTATTGAAAAATACAAGTTTTTCTGAGATTCATCAATTTCTATCGACATTTTATACATCACTACTCTCAAATAGCAAAGTCTTTAACAGAACTGCTGAGAAATAGTGTAAAAGATTTGAATTTATACACTCTTGTGACATTGATTGCTTGATTCATGAGAAACTCTATGCTATTTATATTGAGTGAACAAAACTCTCTGAGAAAGAAAATCACTCATCATTTATACAATGACTTCACATCATTGAAACAATGATCATGAAACTATGTATCAAGTTTGCATCTATAGCTTCTATTCAGCGTGTGATGCTCAAGTAAACTCTTAATGAGTATCTGTATTGTTCATTTATGATACATCGTCTTTGCTCTGCTCTTCATTGACGATATTTTATAAAATGATGTTTTGATTCAATTCTCAGTTCGAAGATGAAAGATGTTTTCTTCACATTCGTGATACTCATGATTGTAACGTATGTAAAGCTGCGTTCTTTTACTCAATGATTGTCATTTATTGCGCAGAGAAATATGTGATGAAAGAGAGACGTGTACAATGAAAAGATAAAGTGTGATTGTATTGAATAATTCTTTTCTTCTCTTGATTTAACTTGTATCACGTAGACGTTGAATGAATTGTTAGTATAAACATGCAATCGCAATCATTCAATGATTGACTCTGATCAATAGAAGAGAATGCGTTCTGATCATTCTTCTGCGCTCTTGATTTTTCACATAGATAGATGTATGACTTGATGTCAAGTAAAGAAGATGAGTTCAAGTCTTCTCAATATATCAGCGTGATCAACGAGTCACTACTTCTTTGAGCATTGTAGTCATGATTCTCAGACTGAGATCGACTATTCTATCTGATATCTTTTCATTAATTACTCAACAACACTGTCAATGTGATAAAGATGTTTCAGTATATTGACGTGATCAACAAGTTGCAAATTCTTCAATCACTTGTAATCACGACTCTTATACTGAGATTGACTTTTTCACTAGATATCTTTTCATCTCTTATTGACATTGACATGTCATTAATCTTCTTTGTAAATTAATTGTGACTGTTAGAAAAGATGCTGTCACATAGATGAAAACTCTGCTTGATCAACTTTTTCACTTACACAACATTTTAACATCATTTAAATTGCGTTGAATTGAGATCTCTTGACTCTTCTGACTTCTATTCAGAACATAGAATCAAAAGATTCATAGTCAACATCATGTACAGATGAATCTTGTCATCAATCTAGTGTAAAAGATGTAAAAATGAGTTCATTCATATAATTAAACAAAGTGAAACAAGCTTTTAATCAGCTTCACAACGTCTTTATGAAAGCATTTATTCTAAGACACTTTGATTTAGAGTGATATATACACATCAAGATCAACACATTTAATTATGCAGTTATGAAAATTTTGTTTTAATTAAATGACAAAGATCAGTGACATTCAATTGCATTCTGATTTAAAATTGTCATGATTCTAGTTTTGTCAGACTCAGTCTTCTAGTTTTGTTAGATTTATTCTCACTTCATCATCTTGACTAGTTTCTATTGAGTCTAGCATCGACTGAGAAATACACATATGTAGTCAGCTTCTTTTCTGTAACTATCTTTCTTTCTTAGCATTTATCTTCTAGTTAAATGACATCTTTATCTGACTTGCTTTAGACAGATCTTTAACATTAGATAAATGCTCATCATTTACTACTTTGCTATCAACGAATAAATGATATGAAACAATCTATTCAGTAAGAAAAATTTGCAAGAAATTCTTCAAATTTGCATCATCATTTTAGATCATAAGAAATTCTTCGATTCTACACTTATTTTCATCATTCTATTCGCAAGAAATTCTTCAAATAAAACATTCAATTATTACCTGAAATTCATAAGAGATTCTTTGAATTTTCACTCATCAAAAAACATCAATTCAAAACATCAATCTCTTATTTATTCTTATCTTAACAACTTCTATCTTTTCTTATCATGATATATAATATCAAGTCAGTTGAGCTTTGAACAACTCGTCTGCTTAAAAGCATTGTCAATAGAAGAGTTTCACTTCTACTCATTGATGCTTCAGTTGAAGCTGAGAAAGCTATCATTTCATGAAACATAAACATTGAAGAACAACTGTTTCATTGAGTCAGCAATCAATTCAACGAAGTCATCAATATGCTGAACGAGCTTCGAAGTCAGCAAGACTTAACTATACAACTCAATGAACATTGACTTCTTGTACAAGATGATTACAAAAAGAGAGTGAAACAACTAGAAGTCGCTTTTGATAAAAATGTTGAGCTAGAGAAAAAGATCAATCAACTACAAGGCAAGCGATTGAACTTCAGAGCGAAACAACGTCAAGCTGATCAATCTATGTCTCATCAAGATACTCAGTTAACTGAGTAACAAGTCAATCAGAAAGAAGCTTACTTTCAACGAGAATCTTTTACTCTATCTGATAATAAAAATGAGAATAATCATCACAAGTTCATCAAGCTTTTGAATTCACTCATCTTCATCGAAACAGATGATTCTATTTGAGAGACATGAAACATCAAAATAGCTGACAAGCTCAATGTTAACGCGAATCATTATTTTACTGAGAAGATTCATATTGTCTATGTGATTTTCAGACTAGAAGATGATGCTGATCAGCAAATTTATGCAAAGCATCATGTTGATGCTTTCTCATTCTATCAATCACTATCAGAGTTACTGAAACATTTGAAAGAAATTTATGAAGATCAGAATCTGATTCAAAAGTGTCATTGCAAATACATTACTTTGAAGCAGCTCAATAAGTTCTTTAGCTCTTTCTATTCAGAATTCACTAGAATATTCAGCTTTCTGAACTATGACGATGTTATTCTGACAAACGACATTCAGAATAAAATCAATAATCATCTTCAGAACGTGTTGTCAGTTTGTCTCATAAAGTTTAACTCACTTGATAAGCTTAAGATCTTTCTTCAAGATGTAAATAATAAACAATGAGTCAATTATCAGCTACGTGATGAGCAATAAACTGTCAAATTGATAGCAGCTTCGAAAAAACGTTTTGTTTCTTTGATGACATCAGCTTCAGTCTTGACTATTAGCTATGTTCAACTCGCTACTTTTTTTATCTTTGAATCTGAATGATCAAGAATGTCAATCATCTGCTTCAACTGCAAAGTATCGAGTCATCTTTCAAAGAACTGCTCTCAGCTGAAGACTAGTACTTCAACATTTTGTGCATTCATCTCTTGTCTCAATGAGATCATCATGTTGAAAGAAGAGAAGAAATTATTTACAGAGAAATTAAAGAATGAGACAAAAAACTAGTGACTTTCATCAAAGACGTGATGAAAGATGTGTTAATTTCTTCAACAATAAGCAGCTCAAATAATTTCTTTGCTTCGAAATCTTTAACTACTGAATGTGTACTATCTAGCAATGAAATTAGTTACTCATTAAAGTCATTGATTGACATTGAAGCAGCTGACTATTCATTCATTAATGAATTAATCACGCAGAATGTTTGTGATCATTTGCAAATTGAATCTTTATCTTTAATCAAGCTCAAATCAATAAGAAAATTCAATGATCATTATGCAAAAAAGCTCATTACTTATGCAATTTATTTGAATCTAACTGTTCAAGATCATATAAAACGTTTCGTCTTTATGCTGATCACTCGATTAGATCAACATCAGATGATTCTTGAAAAAACATGAATGAACAAAATCAAGATGACTATTGATATGAAAAATGATCGTCTTCAATTTTCTAGTTTCAAGACTCATATCAAAGCTTCTATCAAAGCTCATTCGACTGTTCTTTCGAGCAAGAAAATCATGATAGAACAGAAGAGTTTGATTTCTACTTAAATACTAAAGAGATTTACTTCTTCTGTTGTCACTCAACTCAGCGAGAAGTCATCTTCATTCAGTAAAATCGTGAAATCATTTAATTCAGTCAACTTCGCTTCATCTTTTAATTCAATGAACATAGCAATGATAAAGACTGCAGCATATAAATCACTAGTCAAATAATTGTTACGAGTGTATCAAGATCATAAGACTGGCAAGGCTGAAACTCTAATTAATTCACAGAGTACACTAGCGCTTATTCTGCGAATTGATTAGAGCTAGTCTGCGTTTCTATTTGAGCTTCTTTGTTTTTTCAACATCTCTTTGTGTTATCAAACATTTCTTTTTCGTCACTATTCTACATTACATCTTTACCTGCGTCATCTTGTTTTCTTTGAGCCTAGCGCAGTCTCTGAATATTAGTATATATAGAAGCTCTGATACTCAGTTTCTTCTGTATTCTTAATATTCAGTTATAGCTATCTTTAAAGATCAAGCACTATCAACTCTGATCTTCACTGATTGTATCATCTAGGCACGATTCTAACATTATATTAAGAACTCGTTAATCACATGATACTGATTTCATTATTCATTCAATCAACTCGTACAGACGAATCGAGTCTAAAGAAATTTGTTTATCTGATGATTCAATCTCGAAAGACAAGAACAACATCAGAGAATTCATAAAATCAACAAGAACATATGATCATTAAATTGCTAGAAGATTTATCGCTCATTCAGTATGCATTCATTCAAAATTGATTAATAAAATCTATGATAAAGAATCTTCGTGAATTGCTAGAGAATCAAATCGATCAAGAGAATTACGATAAAGAATTTTCGTGAATTGCTTCAAGTGTTGAGATCGTGCCTAGAATCTAACCACACTGCAGCGAGATAGTGCGTAGCTGAATAGAATGTTTGATCAATAGAGGTAGCTCTAACTAGAAAACTAAGAATACAGAAGAAAGAAGACAGTTTCGAGCTGTATCTATAGTAGAACGAACAAAGAAGCGAAGTAGTCAATTTGCTAAAGCTCGAATAAATGAAATGTTTCAGCATATTTCGATTCGAAACATCGCTGTTTCTTGTTCACATATCGAAATTTCTAGAGTCTATTGACTAGACTCTATTCAATGTTGACACGCTTCGTAACATCAAGATCAATCACTCTCACAAACATTTTCTTTGTTGAACAAACATTTGTCTTTCTTCATAAAATCACTGAGCTTCGTTCTTCATTCAGTTCAAATCAATTCTCATCTTCTTCACTATGACATTTAAGAACACATCTGATAAAGATTAAGCTTTCGCTGATTTCTTGCAATGAACACGTTCACAAACTTTCTCTTCTATTGTTGACTCATAACACGCTTCTTCATTCATTGCTTTTGACAAATCAAACGTTGAAATCATCATACTCAATGATATAAAAGTATGAAAGAAACGTATCTATAATCTTAATAGAGAAACAAATCGTCTTATCAAGATGAAACAATAAGACAAGAGCGAAATTCAACAGTTGAAAGCAAAACTATAAGCTTTCACTGCTATTGCAATCAATGTAATTATCACTGCTTTCTTGATTGTCATTTACTTTGAACGATTTAAATATCACAAAATACTCAACTCTTTGATGTTCACTGATGAAAAGAATTCTACTTGAGAGAACTGATCTCTTGACATATGAGAAAAGCTAGTAATGAACGTCAACATCTTTTCAAATAAACTCTACAAGCTGAGCTACATTAACTTTCAACTAGCAGATGATGTCATCAAAGTCACTCAAGTCAGACGCGATTTCAACTGTGACAATTTCTATCTGACTGTCAATGAACTTCTAAAGAAACTAGCTCAATCGTTTCATGATTCTGATAAGAAAGACAACTATCGTAGAAAATATATTAATCTGATTCAAGAATCAAAGAAATTCAGCGATTTCTTTAATCAGTTTCAACGACTATACATCTATCTAAAGTATCAGAAGAACGTACTAGTCATTAATTTAAAGAATAAAATAAACTTTCGCCTTTGAATCTTTTGAACAGCTCAGATGAAGTCACTCATCAAGTTATTTGATATTCGAAACCATCTGATTCGCTTGAACAATGAACATAAAGCAGTTCAAGAGATCAAGAACAAACTACTTAAATGTGATGATTCAAAGATCATCATTTCTAAAGCAACTATTGCTGTTCAGTCTTCTACTTTGAAGTTTAACTGATCAAAGTCGCGCAGCGCAGTTTTGACTAGCATCAAGAATGCAAACGTTCTAGTTGAAATCTGTTTTGTATGTTACAAATCAGGTCATAGTTTCAGAGAATGCTTGAATCAATTTATCAAAGTTAATACAGTTGACGAGAACTACAATCATTTCAAACTCAATACTGAATCAGAGTTCAAGTCAAAAAACTAGTCATCTCTTCAATAGTCATTGAAGTGAAGATTATATCTTTGTGCAATCTAGACGAAATTCTATCGAAAGAGAATTACTTTGATAAGTCATTTCTAGTCGATGCTTTTCTCATTTCGCAAAACGAATCATTCAGTCTTCGCTCTTTGATAGACAGTGATTCAGCCGTTTATACAATCATACATATCAATCTAGTCGATAGAGTATGTAAAGAGCTGAGAATTCAATCTATATCACTGACAAAAGAGAAGTTAATAAAAGAATATGATGAAAAGATATTTAAGAAGACTATCACTCATAAAATTCTATTGAACCTCATCATTGAAAGTCATAAGAAATTGACTGTTTCTATGTTGATAGCTGACATTAATCATCATGAAGTCATATTAGAAAAATCATGAATAAACAAAAATGAAATATTACTGAATATGCAAATCAACGTCATCATTTTTTCAAATCAATTAAATACTTTCATTTCGATTTTTTGATCTCTCTCAATTCAAAGCACTCAAGTTGATCGCAATCAACTTCGTCTACTTCTATCTTTCAGTCAAAGATTTCTAGAATGCTTAAATGATTTGTTTCAACTATGATTCAGAAAGAGTCATTCTCAATTTGAAGCATAAACGTCGCTTCGTTCAAAACACTGTTGAATCACTCAAAGAAGAATTAGACTGAAGTATTTGCTCTATTCATGAAGAATATCGATAGAAAAATCGCGTACAATACTCAGTGCAATTTGAACGCTCTGAACATCTCTTTCATCAAGAAAACGACTCAGAATTTGAAAGCTATTAAAGTCAAGCTGTCTTCAGAATATCATGATTTTCTAGATGTTTTTGATTGAGTTCAATTGAATAAGCTATCTTTGAATCGCTTCTACGATCATAAAATCGAGCTGACTAGTGATTTAACTTTTTCTCATTGTTGAGCATATTGAATGTTTTCTCTCAAGCTTCTGAAAGTAAAGAAGTATCTGAACAAGAACTTGTTAAAGAGATTTATCACTTCAAGTCAAGCTCTCTACTCGTCACTCGTTTTATTTGCTCTCAAAGCAAACGAAGATCTTCGCTTCTGCGTGAATTATCACAAGCTAAACGTCATTTTCAAGCGAAATAAATATTCGTTATTTCTAATAAATGAGATCATTGATAAGATAGCAAATTGCAAGCATCTGACTAGAGTGAATATCATATCAATGTTCAACAAACTTTGAATGCACTTCAATAATGAGAATTACATCACTTTTATCACTGCTTTAAAAGCATATAAATATTAAGTGCTATTCTTTGAATTAACTAATGAATCAATCTTCTTTCAGCAATATATGAACAATGTTTTATGAGAATTTCTGAATGACTTTTGTCAAGCTTACCTGAATGATATTCTCATCTATAGCAAAATCAGAAAGAAACATAGAAATCACGTCAGACTAGTGCTAAGATGACTACGCAAAGCTGAACTACAGATAGATATTCGAAAGTGCGAATTCAATGTAGAGAAGACAGTCTTTCTAGAAGTCATTGTATCAGAACAAGATCTTTGCATGAATTCAAGCAAGATGATCATCATAGTCAACTGAACTACTTCGATCAATTTGAAAGAAATTCAAAGCTTCGTGAAATTTGTGAATTTCTACCGTCGTTTCATTAGAGACTTCTTTAAACTAGTCAAATCATTCACTTAATTAACTAGAAAAAACACGTCTTTTGTTTGAAATGAAGTTTGCATTCAAGCTTTCAGAAATCTGAAGAAACAGATCAGTTTCGCTTCAGTTCTTCGTCATTTCAATCTTAAACGTCAGACTGTTTTGAAAATTGATGCATCAAACTATGTAAAAGATGAAATACTGTCTCAGTACAATGATGAGAATGTACTTCACTCGATAATCTTCTACAGCAAAAGCATGATTCTCGCTGAAATCAACTATCATATCTATGACAAGAAATTGCTGATCATTATTCGTTGTTTCAAACATTAACGACTCAAGCTGAAATGTACTGAATTACTCATTCAGATATTCATTGATCATCAAGCTCTGAAGATCTTCATGAAAAACAAACAGCTGAGTTGACGTCAAGTCAACTATCTGAACATTCTATCGAAGTTCAATTTTCAGATCATCTTTAGATCAGGCAAAATGAACACTAAAGTCGATGCGCTAACTTAAATGTCTCTAGCAAACGTTTCTGAATCAGCTAAACGACTTGAAAATCACTTTCAAACTATTCTCATCTCTGATAGAGTCAATATTCTATCTATTGACTTGAAATCAAACGCAAATTCGAAATCAGAAGTCAATTTCTATCAGAGAGTACAATTAGTCAATCAAATGAATGAGCTCTACAGCGAATATAAACAAGCTAAAAACGACAACAAGCTCAAGCTTCATAGCATTAAGATGAAGAACTGCGAAGTTATTAACAACGTTCTATTTAGAAAAAGATTACTTTGAGTTCTCAAGAACATGCACACGAAACTACTACAAAAAGTGCACGATCAATCTTTCATCTCTCATCTCAACAATAAACGAACTATTGATCTAGTTCAGCGCTTCTACTATTGATCAAATCATCAAGCTACTATCAGACAGTACATTCAAAACTGTCAAACCTGTCAATGAAGCAAAGCTTCTAGAAATGCAATCAACGAACTTCATCAACCTTTATCTATTTCACTAGAACGATGAAAAGATATAGCTATGAACTTCATAACTGAGCTATCTCTGTCGAAGAACTATAACGTCATTTGCACAATTATATGTCATCTCTTCAAAGAACGTCACTATGTTTTCTGTCATTAAGAAGATGATGACATCTCAGTTGAAGAAACAGTCTGAATTATGCTATGAAACGTCTATCAACTGCATAATCTACTCAGTTCTATTGTTTTGAACAGAGACTCTCAATATGTATTTATCATGTGAAAGAGTCTTTGTAAGCGACTACGAATTATTGCTAGTTTATTCACTGCTTATCATTCTGAGATCAACGATCAAACAGAGCAAGTCAATCAAGACGTTGAACGTGAACTCAGAATCTACTGTAATTATATGCAGAATGATTGAGCTAAATGAATATCTATGATTGAGTTCAGTGACAATGTCAATACATTCTCGATCATCTCAATGATTTTTTTCTACTTCAATAAAGAATTTCACTCTTGAATGAGTTTCGATTCAGATACAACTAACTACAAAATCACTCATGAATGAATTAAAGCTAGAAAATCAGATGATATTATCATTTAAATGAAAGAGCTACTGAACTTTGATCATCAACAATTGAAAAAGACTAAGCTGATCATCGAAGCTCAGATCAATAAACATAAACAAGACATCATTTACGAGATAAATGATCAGATTTGACTATCTTTCAGAAACGTCAAAATCACAAGATCATGCAAGAATTTGAAAGATAAACAGCTAGATTTCTACTCAATTATTGTCAAAGTCAAGACTTTCTATCATCTTTGTCTATTTACAAGCATGAAGCATATACACTTGATGTTCAGCTTTAAGATACTGCAATCGTATTCAAATGACTCTTTGTCAGATCAGCATATTAAATCACTCAGATCAATCACTATCAAAGATAAAAAACATTGAAAGATAAATGATATACTGAACTTCAAATGCTATTGAGATCGAATGCAGTACAAAGTCAAATGAAAAGATCTAGATAAAGACAATGATTGATACTATATTAATAAAGAAGAATTCAATGACTTTGAGAAAGTTTTGAATGAATTTCATACGCTACACTTAAATAAATCGCGCTAAATAAACGAAACAACTGACAATAAAGTGAGAAGTGAGTCAGCAAACAGACTACATTCATGCGAACATGAATTTTTGAAGAGAAGAGTAATGTTACAAGTGTATCAAGATCATAAGACTGACAAGGCTGAAACTTTAATCAATTCACAAAGTACACTAGCGCTTACTCTGTGAATTGATTAGAACTAGTCTGCGTCTCTATTTAAATCTTTTTGTTTTCTCAACATCTCTTTGTATTATTAAACATTTCTTTTTTATCATCATTCTACATTACATCTTTACCTGCGTCATCTTGTTTCCTTTGAGCCTAGCGCAGTCTCTGAATATTAGTATATATAGAAGCTTTGATACTCAGTTTCTTCTGTATTCTTAATATTCAGTTATAACTATTTTTAAAGATCAAGCACTATCAATTCTGATCTTCACTGATTGTATCATTTAGACATGATTCTGACAATGATCAAATGTGACTACTTTCGCGATCATTATCACGAAAATCGATTGACTTTTAAAAACAGCTAGAAATAAACTTGAAGATGTAAATCTACAAGAGCTTTCACATGAAGAGATCTTGAAAGAAGTCAAAGCTAAGCTTTCTTCGAAATATCATGACTATCTAGACGTGTTTGATCGAGCGATGACTGATCAACTACTCTTTCATCGTTTCTATGATCATAAAATTGAGTTGATCAACGAGAGAACATTTTCTCGAAGTCATCTCTATCATATGTTTAACTACAAGCTTCAAAAGATGAAGAATTATCTGATTAAGCATCTGAATAAAGATTTTATATCTTCTAGCTCAGCTTCATACGCTTCACTCATACTATTCATCGAAAAGAAAGACGATAGCTTGCGTTTCTGTGTAAACTACAGAAAGCTCAATGCTTTGATTAAACAAGATCACTATCTCTTATTGCTAATAGACGAAACTCTCGCTTGTATTCAAGATAGCAGATATCTGATTCAATTGAACATCATTGTCATCTTCAACAAACTGTGTATGCATTCAAGCAGCGAAGATTTAACTATCTTTATCATCTCTTTTAATTTCTACAAATATCACGTGATGTCTTTTGAATTAATCAACGGCTTGACTTTCTATCAACACTATATAAACGACGTGCTATTTGATTATCTTCATCAGTTTTGTCAGATTTATCTAGATAACATTATCATCTACAGCAAAACACTGAAGAAACATAAGCAACACGTATGATTAATTCTACATAAACTACGAGAGACTGATCTTCAGATGAATATAAACAAATGCAAGTTTCATGTTCAGAAAATCTTCTTTCTGAGACTATTGCTATTCATTGAAGAACTAAAGATGAATCTCAGAAAAGTATAAGCAGTAGTTGAATGATTTACTTCTACAAACCTCACTCAGATGCAGTTCTTCGTCAACTTCTGCAATTTCTATCAACGTTTTATAAAGAACTTTTCGAAGATTGTTCATTCTCTGATTCAACTAACTCAAAAAGAGATGATATTTGAATGAAATCAAGCTTGTCAAATGATCTTTGATCGTATGAAGAAATGAATGACTGAAGTCTCTATTCTTCGTCATTTTGATCAGAATAGAAAGACTATTCTTGAAACAAACTCATTCAACTACGTCAATAATGACATACTTTCTCAGTATGACGATGAAGAAACATTGCATTCAATGATCTACTACAGCAAGAATCTGAGTCTCGCTGAGTGCAATTCCGAGATCTATGACAAGAAATTACTAGCAATCATTCGTGTTTTCAAGCATTGATGATCTGAGCTAAAATTAACTGAGTTACTCATCAAGATGTTCACTGATCATCAAGCTTTAACGTCATTAATGAAAGATAAAGAGCTAAGTAGACGTCAAATGCGCTGAATATAAAAGCTCATTAACTTCAACTTCAAAATCATGTATCGCTTAAGCAAACAAAACATCAAAGTTGATGTATTGACTCGTTGAGTTGATTCAATTTCTAGAAGTTTTGAGAATGAATGATGTTGCTATCAGCAAACTACAATTCTCATGTTGAATCAAATGAAAATCGCTGATCTAAAAGAGAAAGAGAATGATGAATCAATTTATTGATTGATTCTAAAAGCTAACAAAATCAACGAGAATTGTATTCTACTTCGTGAAGTTGTATTAAAAGATGAAGCTCAATATGAAGATACTAAATTAAGAGATTGTCGAGTTCAGAACGAAATACTATATCAAAATGATTTTTTATGAATTTTCTTTGATGAGCATCTTCAAATGAAGTTAATTCAAGAAGTTCACGATCAATCTTCTATTGATCATTTCGAAATTCTCAGAACGATGAAGATAATAAAAAGATACTACTATTAATCTTCAATGCAAAAGACAATAAATTGATATATTTGAAAATGCTACATTTGTCAGCGATCAAAGACTTCTTGAAATAAATTCAATAAACTACTACATTCTTTATTCATACTTGAACAGCAATGAAAGAACATAGTCATGAATTTCATCATCGACTTATCTTCTTCGAAAGGCAAAAACATCATACTAACAGTAATATGTAAACTGTTAAAGAAACAACATTATATTTCTTGCTTCACTGATGACGAGAGAATTACGACAGAAAAAACAGCTGAGCTAATGCTTCAGTGAATATATCAAATACATGATTTACTCAATTTCATTATTTCAAATCAAGACTCTCAATTTATCTTCATTTTATGAAAGTCGCTTTGCAAAAGACTAAACATTAATCTTCAACTCTTTACAGTCTATCATTCTTAAATCAATGATCAAAGTGAATGAGTCAATTAGAATGTTGAAAAATATCTTTAATTCTTCTGTTCATACATGCAGAATGACTGAGCTAAGCTACTATTCATGATCGAGTTCATCAACAATAATGCTCTGTTCTCAGTCATTTTCTCGATCTCTTTCTTTCTAAACAAAGACTTTCATTCTTGTATGAGCTTTGAACTCAATGTCATTGAATATGAAAGTTTCTGTAAATGCTTGCAGATGACTAAAGTCAAGAATATATCTGAACATATGAACAAAACATTGAAGTTTGCTTGCGAGTCGCTAGTCAAAACATGAGAACAAATGATGAAACAAGTCAATAAGCATAGAAAAGAAGTTGATTACAAGATTGAATCAAAGATGTTTCTGAATGAAAGAAACATCATTACAGCGAGATCTTTCAAGAAGTTAAATGATAAAATGCTCAATTCTTTCATCAATTTAGATTTCATCGACTCTTCATATAAACTGAAATTATCAGAGTCTATGCATGTTCATGATATATTTCATTCTGATCTGCTTTGTTCTGCCGTCAACAATTTCTTGTCTGATCAAAAGAATGAACTCTTAGATTCAATAGTGATAAACGACGAAGACGAGTGAAAAATCGATGATATATTGAATTCTTGTTGATATCAAAGACAACTTCAGTATAGAGTCAAATAAAATGACTATGACAATGATCTCAATTGATACAACGTCGATGACAATGAATTTATGAACGCTCAGAAGATCATTGATGATTTTCATATTCAATACTTAAACAAATTGCACTAATCAACAATTCAATCAATCACGATTTAACAGATCTGAGTCTGTGAAATCATGATTGAGCAATCAATCGAGTTGAGCAGAAAATACATTCATGCAAACATGAATTATTGAAGAAGAGAAATAATGTCATGATTCTAGCCTTGTCAGACTTAGTCTTCTAGTCTTATCAGATTTATTCTTGCTTCATCATCTTGACTAGTCTTTATTAAGTCTAGCGTCGACTGAGAAACATACATATGTAGTCAGCTTCTTTTCTGTAGCTATCTTTCTTTCTTAGCATTTATCTTCTAGTTAAATGACATCTCTATCTGACTCACTCTAGGCAGATTTCTAACAAGAATGATGATAAATGTTGAAAGAAATTATGAGACATATGATCAGAAGTTTCTAGTCATAGTAGCGATGTTTAAACACTGATGACACTATGTGAAAGACAATTATTATACTGTTGAAGTTCTGACTGATCATAATAATTTGAAGAGTTTTATGAATGTTCAAAGATTAAATGAAAGACAAGTCAGATGAGTTATAAGATTGTTAATTTGCAACTTTGAAATAATATATAAATCAGAAAAGACAAACTTAATCAATGCATCATTGAGATGATCTGACTATAAGAATGAGAACATTTCAGCGAATCATTTGCTGCTTTTTGCAGCGAAAGCTGACTAGAATAGAAAGTTTAAATAGCTTTATATTCGTAGCAATCAGAGAACTATATTGTATACAAGTGATTAACGATGTCGAGAAGACGTTCGTTCACAGTATAAGTATGAACAAATATTCAGCAAAACATGTCAAGAGCAGACTGCAAGATGAAACTCATTGATGAACATAAGTGATTAATGATGTCAAAAAAATGTTTGTTCACAGTGTCAATAAACGAAGATATTCAGCGAAACATGTCAAAAGTAGATCACAAGATAAAATTTACTGTACATGAGTGATTAACGAAGTCAAGAAGATGTCTGTTCACAATGTCAATGAAAACATGAATACATGTTCAGCAATGCATGTCAGAAGTATGCTGCTGAAGATCATGCTTTTAACAGTGCAAGAAATGCATCTAGATGAAGTACATTTCTTAAGAAATAAAATTTCTCAATTTGAATCAATAACTTTAAAGAGCATAAACATTGAAACATCAACTTATAGAAATCAAAACGTAGTTAAGAAACAGCTTAATTCTGTTGTTGAAACTGTTGATTGCAAACAACTCATTTCACATGTAATTGTCAAAGTATTGACTAAACTGATTACGTTGAATCAAGTACTCAAGTTTAACTTAAGTACTCAACTTGAAAAATGTTAAATCAAGTTGAAAGATTTTTGAATTCAAGTCGCGTCAAGTTGAAAAGTTGAACTCAAGAACTTGAATCGAGTTGAGAAACTTAATTCAACAACTCGACTCAAAAACTCAATTTAATTCAACAAGATATTAGACAGATGTAAATAACTTGATCAAACAGTCTTCATTAGTTCTCTTCATAGCTTTCTACCATGTTTTTTCGTCATGACTCTCTATCAAAGTCAAACAATCTTCATGTTTTCTTGTCATGACTCTTTATCATGACTCTTTATCATGACTCTCTATCATGACTTTCTATCATGACTTTCTATCATGACTCTTTATCATGACTCTTTATCATGACTCTTTTTTATGACTTTCTATCATATAGTCTTCATGTTTCTCGTCATGACTCTCTATCAAAAAGATAATGCAAAAAGATAATGCAAAAGCAAAAAATCGGAAAAATTTCTATATTTAGCTCTCTTGACATCAAGCTTAAGTTCTTGACGAGTCAAGTTGAATTGACTCAATTTTTAGTCTAGTCGAGTCACGTCAAGTTGAAAATATGAGCAACTCAACTTGAATCAAGTTGAAAATGTGAGCAACTCAACTCAATGTCGATTCAAGTTCAAAATGTCAACTTGAAACTCAACTCAATGATCAGTTTAGTATTGACAATTCATGAAACAATATACAACTTCAGTAGTAAATTTATAATTGAACTCATTAAAATCTTACAGCAAGAAAATAAATTTGCTGTGAGATTAAAAGCAGATGAAACGATGAGTATATGAAAGAGTGACGTTGCAGCTTGAACATTGAATAGTCAAGAAATGATAAAATACAATAAATTATTGTATGTTTTAAAAGATTTTTCTGTCAGAGAAAAACTGTTAAAACGTCATCATGATGATTTGTTAGTGAAACATTTTGATGTTGATAAGATCAGCGAGCTATTAAATTGCAAATATTACTGAAAAAGTATGATCAAGAATGTCAAAGAGTATATAGATACTTGTAACATTTGTCAGAGAGTAAAGATGAAACATCATCTATCATATGATGAGTTGAAATCATTACTTCAATTCACAGATTCATGAAAAGAAATCACTATGAATTTCATAACAGATCTGTCATCTAGTAAATGAAAAGAAGTCATGTATGACTCAATTCTCATGATAGTTGATTGCTACATGAAAATGACGCGTTATCTGTTTACAAAGAAAACTTTGACTGTTATAAAGTTAGCAGAGTTGTTCTTCAAGAAGATTGCTTTAAGATATGAGATCTTAAGTGATATAATTATTGATAAAGATAGTTTATTTATCAGTTGTTAGAGACAGCAAGTATATCGCTGCATTGCTCACGGTTTGCTTTCAAGCGTGCTGATAGCTTATAGGCTCGATCAATGAGTGTCAATAAAAATCATAACAGCAGATAGGACAAACCAGTCTCGGGAACTTCACAATTTACGAGCACTGGCAGAACACACGAAAGAAAGTCTATGCGTCGAATATATTGTTCAACTACTCGACGATTTCCTTCATCAAGGTTCTAATGGATGTCATCAGTGTCTCGTATTCGAACTGCTTGGCCCTACTATCAACATAATCGTGAATGACTACCATGAAGAAGGGGAACGGCTCGATACGGAAACTGTTCTTAAAATATAGAGGCAATTGCTGCATGCTGTTGTATTTATACATGCGGCCGGCTATGCACACGGAGGTAAAGTCGACCAGAATCTTCTTACCTCCCAGGCAAAGCAACTTTCTATGCCTGGAGCTAATTTTTTGCAG
>JAABUV010000723.1_pt1 | contig 50205 bp, 51 predicted proteins | sample 5559971 | NCBI WGS metagenome assembly JAABUV01 (sample SAMN10711881, study PRJNA513362) | rock metagenome | isolation source: Antarctica rocks | place: Antarctica: Victoria Land, Knobhead nord | collected 2015-12-19 | reverse complement strand
CCGTGCTGCCAAGGCTTGCTGGTGCGGCGTGCGTGCGCCCGCGGCAACGCCCGCCGACGTGGCGCCTGCTCAAGCGCGCGCCTGTCGCAGCAGTGTGCCTGTACGCGTGCTCCGGGGCGCTCGGCTGCTGAGGGGCCGCGCGCGCGCGCGCAAGCAGCTGCAGCAGCAGCAGCAGCAGTGCTTGTGCGTGCGCAAGCAGGCACACTGTGAAGCGGGTCTGGTGCTGCAAGTGCCTGGCTGCCCCTCCCCTGTTGTTGCACACATCACTGCTATTTGCATGTGTCCTTGTGCTGCTGCAGGAGACTTCTGATGCTCGCCGGTGCAGAAGAGGAGGCAGGCGCGCTAATGCAGGTGCGCACGCACTTGCTGCAGCAGCAGCCTGCACTTGCCCTCCCTCTCCGTAAGAGTCGGCGATGAAGTGACACTGGGTCAGGCAGCGCTGCCTTGTCAGACATTGGTGCACGTCAGCATTGAGGCGCTGGCAGTCCGTGCAAACGCCTCCGACCTCTGTGTCACTGACTGGCAGTGCTCCCCAGCCGCAGCTCTCCAGGTGCCGGCACCCCGTGCGATTCTGCAGCCGCGTCGCCGTGCCGGGCGCGCAGGCCTCGGCGGCGCTGCACGCGCAGCTGCAGGCGCGCCTCGCGCGGCGGCTGGCCGCGTTCGAGACCGCCGCGCTTGCGAGCAGCCTGCACGTGCCCGTGGGCCTGCTGCTGCCGGGGGCGGCGCCGGCGGAGCCCTCGCCGGCAGACCCTGCGGCGGAGGCGGCGGTGGACGCGGAGCTGGCCGCACTGGCGGCCGACCTCAGCCAGGTCCCTGCCCTACCAAGACCAGCCTGCCGGGCTCTGCCGATGCAACGCATCTGCCTCCGGGGCTCTGCCATGCCAGTCAACGTGTGTGGGAACAGGCAAGCACAGCAGGGCTGGTCAACCATAGCTGTCGAGCCTGCGACCTTGCTCGTGTGAGGTTGCTTGAGGAGGGCAATCCCTGTTCCTGCGTTGTTGATGGCGTGCGGCCCTGCAGACGCGCGCCGCGGCGCGCGCGCTGGAGGCGGAGCTGGCATCGCTGGGGCGCGAGCTGGCGGCGAGCGGTGCGAGCAGCATCAGAGGGAGCACCAATGGAGGCCCTCCCTGCTTTACGCAAAGGGGCGCCTGCGCTGGCTGGCGCAGATGGGGGGTGCTCTTTGCATGCTCGGTCGCTAAGGTGTGTGCAAGATCATGATGCCCCCATCTGCATGTCCTGGCGCGTGCATGTGATGCATGTCAAGGGCGGGCGGCCGCTCGGGGACGGCTCCGCCTCTGCTTTCAGGCGTGTTATCCGCATGTGCGGCACAGGAGATGCGCGGCCGCTGGCGGCCGTCGGCGCGGCGGCGGCGGCGGGCGCGGGCGGCAAGGAGAACCTTGCGGAGGACGCCGCCGTGGTGCAGGTGCGCCGGCCGGCCCGACTGCCAGCCGGCTGGTGGGTCAGCCCTGCCGGGCACCGCCTGTGCTGATAAGCCTAGCATGCGAACAGTGGCTGCCAGCATTGCGCATGCGTGAGCTCAAGCCGTGCATGGGCCCAGGCCGAGAATGGGCTGCCTCAGCCATGCTGACTGCTCGCTGCACGCCGCCGCTACGGGTTTCATTTGCCTGCTGTGAACCTGCTGACCCCTGCATTGACAGCAGCTCCGTGTTTCGCCGACCGCCTGGGTGCGCTCGCAGGCGCGCGCTCGGCAGCTGGCAGCGCTGCTGCAGCGCGCCGCCGAGGCGCAGGCCGCGCGGCGGTGCTCTGCCTCGTCCGCGCCTCCGGCAGGCGACCGTGCGCCGCAGGCCTGCCAGCGAGACTGCGCCAGCCTGCTCGTTTGCAGCACTGCATGCAAAAACCTCACTACAGCGTTCTGCCTGTCCCACAGCAGTGACGCGCCCCCCGGCGCCCGCGGTCGCCCAGCGCACACGGTGAGCGTCCGGGATGTGCACAGGCATGGCCATGCAGGCATGCGTTGAGAGCAGACGGGTGCTGACAGCCACTCTCTGCTAGTCCCTGACGGTCAGGATATAGTCAGGTTAGGGTAACCTCACCCTATCAGGGCCTGATAACTCCGCGGCGCGCAGCGACGGCGCGCGCGGAGAAGGCGTTCCTGCAGCGCCAGGCGGCCACCAGCGGCGCGTCGGCCGCAGACCTGCGGACCGTCCTGACCCTGCTGCAGCCGTGACCGCGGGTGCCTGCTCGTGGCATGCTGGGCCAGCCTGGCTGCGCCGGCCCTGCTCGGCGTGAACGCCCTGCTGTCGCCCTGCCGCGGGGGCCGCTCGGCGGAGTGTGCCAGCAGCAGAGCCTGCGCGGTGTCTGTACCCAGCTGTAGCCCTGCTGTCTGCTTTGATATGAACGCTGGCTGCTGCGGAGTGCACGGCGCGCTTGCCCAGCCGCAGCCGAGACAAGTTGGCCCAGCCGGCCCAGCCGGCCCAGAGCGTACTAGCTGCGGCAGACCTGCGCGGCCTCCTGAGCAGCAAGCTTGCTTGAACTGCATCCTGCGCTGTTGCTGTTGCGGCCGGTGCACTGTGAAGGCTGCCACCTGCCTGCACAGGATCCCTACGAAGTAAGCACAGGGACTCCAGTGTCAAGCTAATTTGTTGGCACTTGTGCCCTGCCCGGAGCTGGCAAAGGTCAGCCACAGGAGGCAGTTGGAGTGCAGTCAGCACACAGGAACCACGCCTGGGACCAGCCGCACTTGTACCAACTTAGTATTAGTAATAAACGTCGTCTGGTAACCAGCCAGGGCAGAGTGCGGTTGGCACTCGATGCCTTTGCAGCAACAGGGTTGGCAGCACGGCCTTGCTGCGTACACGTGCAGAGAGGCTTACCGCTGCGGGCATGCATGGGCGCGCTCTGGGCCTGTGGACACGTTCGCAGCAGGTAGTGGTGCAGCGCGGTCTGGTGCAGCCTCAAATTGTGTCTGTGTGGTTGGTGAGTGGTGCGTGGCCGCCGCAGGAGTCGTACACGGCGTGCGACACCACAAACAACTCCGAGGTTCAGGGCCTGCTGTACGGCCACAAGACGGGCGGCTTCCACGGTGCGCGCGGGGCAGTGCAGTTCTGCTGCCGGCGGCCAATGCAAGGAGCCACCGCACTGCCGGGGAACATCACCGCACAGAGTGTCTGCTGTTTATAAAGCAGCAAACGCAGCCACACCCTAAAGGGTGTGACCAAACTGAGGCCCACTTTTTTGAGTGCCCAGTCTTGAAGCGATGCCAGTGGGTGGACGCCCGCAGCAGGCAGCGGGAGTGCGAGCGAGGCGCGCCGACGCGGGGCTGGCTGCACGCGCACGAGGGAGCTGCTGAGGGGCAAAGGGCTTCCCTTGCGAGGGCTGCCTGGCCCGCTGGCCAGGGCCGTCGCACACCTGCCCTGGCAGGTCCTGCTGGCAGCCTGCGAGGATCGGCCGGTTTGCTCCGGCCCGGCGGGCTGTTCCTCAGCCCAGCCCGGGGGCCGGCCCGCGGTGGCTTCGGACGGCCCCTGGCGCAAGGGGAGCTCCGCCTCTCCGTCGGGCCATCCCCGCGATGTTGACCCGAGGGTGAGCACACGGAGGCCCCCGTGACACCTGACTGTTTGATTCTGCACCGCGCCCCCAGGGCGCCCCGGCGCGGTGGGTTCCGCCGGCGGGGGCCCTGAGCGCGGCCCGAGGCGCGGGGCTGCCGCCGCGGCGTCGGTTGGCTGCGTGGCGCGCGCGGCAGCCTTTTTGGTGGCTCCGCGCCGCCGGCCCCTCTCATCCCTTCCCGCCTTCCCAGGCCTGCGGGGCGTGCGCACCAGCCAACAACACAGCGCGTCCTGTCCGCTGTTGGGCTTCTGCGTCATCCTGCGGTGGCGCGCGGCGGGGTCCGCCTGCGACACGCCCCAGGCTGCGGTGTTGCACTGCCAGGTGTGTGTGTGGGGCGCCTCGAGCGCGCCGTGTGCGCACGCATGGCCACAGCAGTGTCACAGCAGACGCGCGGGAAGCTGCTGCGGTGACGTCTGCGCGCGCCGCGCGGGCTCAGCTCGCTCTTGCGCTGGCCGCCTCGCGCGCAGAGCGCCGCCGTCGGCCTGTGCAGGCCTGGCCGCGCGCAGGACGCAGGATCTGGCGCGGCGCGACGCCGCGAGGAGTTGACGCCGCTGCGGGCACGGCTCTGGCCAGCGCAGCGGGGCTGGTGTGCTGGGCCTGAGGGCTTGAGGGTGTGCTGTGCGGCGCGCGCAGGCTGGCGCGGCCGGGCATGTGGCGGTGCTGACGCCGCTGCAGCCGGGCGAAGCGCGCCCCGGCGGCAGTGGCAGGGGCGCGCGCGGCATGTGTGCCGTGCCTGCGGACCCCGCCTGCGTGCGCCCCGCGCCGCCGCTGCGTGCACGGCCCGCCGCTGCCCGAGCCCGGCTGCCTGCCAGTGGCCTGCAGGCGGCGTGAGCGCTCGGGTGACGGGCTGCTCGTCTTGCGCTGGGCGCGAAGCTCGCGTCTGCGTCTGACCGTGCTTCCTGCTGAGGTGGCACGGCACGACTGCAGGGGACATGATGTGGACGCGGGTTGACAGCACTGAACGTGTTGACAGCGCTCACCGTGTTGACAGCTCTCACCGTGTTGACAGCCCTCATCGTGTTGACAGCACTCGTCTCAGCCCAACAACCAAAGGGCGACTCTGACGAGTCCCGCACGCTGTTGACAGGCGAGCGCGCCCGCGTCGCCCGCGGGCATGGCCGCGGACGCCAGCGACGGCGAGGACGGCGGCGCGGCGGAGCGCGCGCGCGCCTCGCGGGGCGCCGGGCCCTCTGGCCGGTGCGCGGCTTTGTGGCGAGCTCGGCGGCGCGCTTATGTTTTCTATACGCAGTCAGCCTGCCAGTTGCACAACACACAACAGAGCGTGCTTGGGCACAGCAAGCAGGTCTTATGAGATAGGCGCTGTTGCGCCGGGCCCGTGTGGCCCACGCTTGGCAGCGCAAGCGCGCGTCGAGCCTGTCTGCAGGCGGCCGAGCGGCGCGAGCATGACGTTGAGGGAGCCGCAGCGAGCGGCCGGCAAGCGCCGCGGCCGCGGCCGGCGGGCGCCGCGGCGGGCGCCGACGGCGCGGCGGCGCGCGCGCAGGGGCGCGGCCGGCGAGCGGCGCGCGGCGCCGCAGCTGCTGGAGGAGCTGGGCTGCCGGCCGTTCCAGGCGGACGCGGTGGACGGCAAGCCGATGATGGAGATGGTGGCGGGCAGCGGGCGCTGGTTCCAGGCGCAGGTGGTCACGGAGGCGCCGGCGGAGCTGGAGGTCCTGTTTCCATGTGCGCGCCCGGCCTTGTACAGCCGCGAGCAGCAGGGCTGCACGCAGCGGGTCGCGGAGGCGGGGCGGGGCTGGGAGGCTGTGCGGCGAGTGCGCTGGCAGCGGCTCCCTGTGCGCGCGTGTGTGAGCTGGGAGGGGCGCCCTGTGCGCGTGTGTGATTGGGGAGGGCTCCCTTTGTGCGCGTGTGATGTTTCGTCGCAAACGTGTGAGAGCATGGATATGGTGTCGGGCCTGTTTCTGTACATGGGCGGCTGCTGTCAGCGTGCTGCGTGGAGCGGCGCTGAGCGGATGCAGAGGCACCCCTGTCGAGGCGCGGGGTTGCGACCGGGGGCCAGGCATGCGGCGAGGTTACTGCCGCGCGTGGTGGCAGGGGTCTAAGCAGCGGCGGCAAGCTGGGGCAAGCTGGGGAGGTTGGTCTGCTCGCCGCCGCCGCAGCGGGCAGCGCCTGACCAGGGGTGCCGCGCGCGCGCAGCCACGCGGAAGGGCGTCGCGGCGACCCAGGAGTGGGTGGACCGCCGCAGCAGCCGCTTCTGGCGCGGCTCGCTGGACAACGCGGTCTGGAAGTACCTGGGCGCGGGCGCCTGGGCGCCGCGCAAGCGGCCCAAGCCCGGCGGCCGGCCGCGCGCCGCGCCGCCCGCGCGCTCGCGCACGCGCCTGGCCGGTCCGCGCGGCGCGGCGCTGCACCTCGATGGTGCGGGCCGTCGCGCGCGTCACTGCATGCGGTGGTGAGAGTGTTTGCCTGAGCCGCTGCGCCTTCAGCAACTGCTCGGCAGCATGACAGCAAGCCTGCCTGTGAGTGGGGTTGTCGGGTTGACCGAGCGCGCTTGGGCGCAGATGACACCACATGCGGCACTGGCACCGCCACCGGTGCGTCGATGGACATCGACTCGGGCGACATCTCGCCGCCTGCGCAGCCGCCTGCGCCCCGGCGCACCCCCGCGCCCGGCGACCGCGCAGAAGCAGACGCGCCTGGTGCGGCGCGGGCGGCCGAAGCGGGTGCCGCCCTCGAGGCGCGCGCCGCCGCAGCGGAGGGCAGCGCGAGCGGCGGAGACGGCAGCGGCGGGAGCGGCGGCGGCGGCGGCAGCGGCGGCGGCAGCGGGCGGGGCGCGACGCATTCCAACACCGGCATGGTCGACGCGGCCGGCGGCGGCGGCAGCACCAAGTCGCCGGTCGAAGAGGCCCTGGTGCGGGGCCCTGGCCTGCGCTCGGCGTGGCAGCCGGCCCGGCTGCTGTGGTGGGGGTGGCACCTGGGGCGTGGGCGGCTGGGCGCATGCGCGGGTGGAAGGCGGGGCGGCGGGGTGGGGTGCGGCGCGATGCACTGAATCAGTGCTGCTTGTTGCAGTAATATAAAAAAGGAGCGGCATGTCAGTGTAGTCACGCATGCAGCCGTTGCCTCCTGGCGATGCGCTGCAGTCGCGAGAGAGCATGTTGGCGGCGCCGAATGGCGGGAGGGCAAATCGTGTTTCACCAGCCGTGTTTGTGTAGGCCTGCTGTGACGAAGACGCGCCCTTTGTACGCTCCGAGCTGACTCTGGTGCGGCTGCCCTGGTAGGAGGACGCGGGCGCGGAGCCCGAGGCGGAGCGCGACCCGCTGGCGGAGTGGTTCCGCGGGCACTTTGCGCTGCTGGACGCGCGCGGGCTGCTGGGCGCGCCCGTGGCCGGCGCCTCGCCGGAAGCGGGCGCGCTGCCGGTGCCCGCAGCGCCGCCGGCCGCGGGGATTGTTGGGGCCGGGGGTGCTGCAGGGTTTGTAACCGCCGCGGCCGCGGGCTCCGGCACCCTGCCCGACACGGGCGCTGGAGAGGCGGCGGGCGTCGCGGCAGCCGCAGGCCCCAAATCTAAGCTAGGGCACAGGGTCAAGCCGCGCCGCGACTACGACCTGAACCGCTGCCGCGAGGCGCCCCCGCGGCGGCGCGAGTTGCACCTCAACGCGGGGCGCGGCGGCCGGGTCGCGTCGGCCGGGGGCGTCTCCGCCGCCTCCCTGCGCGCGCACGGCGCGCAGGGCCAGCCTGACGGCGGCCGGCTCCAGGGGGCCTGCCCCAGCGGTGGCGCAGAGCTCGCAAGGCCCGGCCAGGCGACAGCTGCAGCCGGCGCAGCCGGCTTGGCCCCGTGCGGCACAGGGAGCGCTGCGCTGGGCCAGCCCCGCGATGGCAGGGCGGACGGCGGCCGCGAGCGCGGAGACGCGCCTGTGGCAGCGAGGCGGGCGGCCGGAGGCGGCCTGGCCGGCGCGCAGCTGAGCGCAGGCGATGGCATCGCCGGCGCCGCCGGCCGCGCTGTCCCTGACCCTGGCGCACCCGCGCCCGCCTGCAGCGCGCCGCCACGCTGCTCACTGCCTGACTGGACCGAGTCAGACGATGACGCGGGCGGCGGCGGCGGCGGCGGCGGCGGAGGCGGCAAAGGCAGTGGCGGCAACTGCCTCGGCGGCGGCGGCGGCGGTGGCGGCGGCGGCGACCGGGGCGAAGCGGGCGGTGCGGCAGTCAAAAGCGGCGCGGGCGATGGCAGGGCGGGCGAGGCGCACCAGCGGCAGCGCGTCAGCTCGCGCGAGATACACGTGCGCTCAACGTCCTCAACGCCCTTCGCCTGTTTAATTTTGCGCGCTCAGAGCTTTGGTAAGCGTTGCAAGTGCAGCTTTTGTGTTGGCGCTTCTTGACGCACACGCCCACTGGGCATTGGCTGTGCGACAGGCGTTTCCTGCCACCCTTATTCCTCAGCTCAAGCCATGGCCTGATGGGGACGCCTGCGCTGCGCGCAGAACCTGCTGCAGGCGCAGTGCGGCTGGCAGGAGGACCGGCGCGGCCGGCCGGAGCGCGCCGGGCCCGTCAGCCACAAGCGCCCCGGCTCCGCGTCGGCCTCGCCCGCGCCCAACGACTCCGACTTCTCGGCGCGCAGCTCGCTCAGCCTGTCTGAGCACGCGCGCAGCGGGGCCGCGCCGCCGCGCCCCGCCGCGGGCGGCGCCGCTGCCGATGCCGGCCGCGGCGGCGCGGCGCTGATGCCGCCGCCGCCGGCCGACCCGCGCGCCCTGCACGCGCACCTGCAGCCCGCCGATGGCGCGGGCCGGCCCAGGCTGGAGCAGCGCGGCAGCGGTGACGGGCCGAACGCAAGGCGCAGCGCCAAGGCCGCTGCGTGGGGGCCGGGGCGCGCCGGGGCGGCCCCGCGCGAGCCCGCCCCGGGCGCCAAGGCGCCGCCCGCGCGCCAGCCGCGGCCGCCGGGCGAGCTTGCGCTAAAGCCCTCCCAGGGCGCGCCCACCCCCTTTGCGGCGGCGGAGCGACCCGGCGGCGCCGGCGGCGCGCCGCCGCCGGCCCCGCACGCCCGCCCGCGGCCGCCAGACATGGCGCTCGCTCCCGCGCACGCCCCGGGCGCGGGCCAGGCGCCGGCTGCCGCGCACGGCGCTTCGCGCCCGGCGGGCGCGAGCAGCCGGCCCGGCGGTGGCCTGGGCGGAAAACGCGTGTCCGCCAGCGGCAGCGGCGGCCGCCCCGGGGCGCCCGCGGGCGCGGCGCCCAGGCGGCCTGCCAACAGCGCGGTGCTCATGCCCACTGACTGCTTCGAGGCGTTTGGGCCGCCGCCCTGGGGCGGCGGTCGCGGCCCGCACTAGTCCCGGGGCGCCTGCGCCCGCGCCCGCGCGGCCGGCCCGAGCCGCTGCGCGTCCCCCGATGCGAACGCCGCTCGGCGCGGCTGGTCGCAGCCGAGCGATACAGCCGCGGCCCAGCTGGTCGCTGGCGGGTGGGGAAGGGAGTGGGGTTTGCTGCTTAGGACAGGTTGCGAGCTACGCCCCGCCTGGTGCATGTGCTGCGCCTGGTGCACGCATGCTGCGTGCGAGCGCATGGGCCGACCCTGTCAGCATGGGCGCAGTCTGTGCTGATGCCGACCCGTTCCCTAACCGCAACATGATGCGATGCCTGCCGGTGGGCTGTGCTCGCAAAGAGTCGCGCGGCGTCAGTTGTGCGGGTCGGCAGGGTCTGTCCATGTCGCGCGCGGGGTGCTTGCACTGCTTCGGCTGAGGGAGTCCTGTGTCGGTGTCAGCGTGTGGGGAGGAGGGGACGGGCGGAACGTACAAACCCTCTGGTGCTCCCATCAACGCTGTGTCGCCTGCCTGACAAGCCAAACCTGTCATGTGTGGGGAGGGCCTGTGAGCAGTGTCTGGGGAGCGTGCAAGCCTGCGCCCCGGTCTGCAACCTGTTTTTGTGAGGACCGTGCTGTGGCACGCCGCTGTGTTGAGTAGGGGAGCAGCGGGAACAGACGGAGCCGCTTGCGCACAGCGTTGCTGCAGCCGCTCTGCTTGCCTAGCGCGCGCGCAGCAGCATGCTATGACACCAGCCCTGTTTTTGACTGAAAGCAGTGTAACACGCTGAAACATCAGACAGCTATATTGCTCACCGCGTGCACAGTGGCGCTGGTGCTTCACTCTGACTGTCATTGCTGGGTGACGGAGATGTGCAGCAGCCGTGCGCCACCTCAGGAAATTCACATGGAGGTTTCCGTGATGGAAACACAGGTGCGAGTTCACCTCTGCAGACTAAACGCTAGTCGATGGGAGCTGGCGTCACACTCCAGTGCTGCCATGTGACGCCAGGCGCGCAGGCAGCATGCGCCCGAAGCCTGGCGGCCAGCTCCGACCGGCGTAGCAATCGCCACACGCACACAGAAGCGGATCAGGCAAGTGCATGGAAAGGAGCGGACAGCAACACATGTCAGGGGCGATCCAGCATAGCGCGTCCGCCGCCTTTGCCCAGGGCTCGGCCAGCGCCACCCAAAGCATCTGTTCATGTCATCACTGTGCTTTTCGCGCGCAGCCGCACACATGCTTCCAACGCATGCCACACCTCCCTCTCCTCCCCCCGCTCCTTCCCTCCTCCACACGGCTTGCCCACCAGACCTGCCCCTTCCCCACCGCCGCGTCTGGCTGCGCCTCCCGTCCAGGCTGCCGCCCTGGATATAAGCACCGACCATACCGGCCTGCAGTGCGCGGGCAGACCGCCACGTCACGACATGCAAATCACGCGTCCTGTGTGACCTGGCATCCACCAATCTCCCCCCGCCTCCCGCCCTAGGCAATGATGCAACCCATCCCCTTCTTGCACAATGCGTGCATGTGTTTGCACAGCTTTCGGCGGCCGTCACGACACTGCAAGCGCTCTGTGCCCAGAGCAGCTGATCTCCGGTCCAGCTAGAGGAAACCCAGCCTCCTATAGGGTAATAGGGTAACCCTAGCCTAACCCTATACCCTCCTGCGTCCCGCAACGCGCTGCCGCCGCGGCGCCCGCCCTTCCCGCCGGGTTCGACGCGCCGGCCCCCGCACCCGCCGCTCAAAGCCCCTTCCGCAAAGGCGCTGGCAGCCTGCCCAGGCCCCGCGCAGCAGCCACCGTCATGCTGGCGGCGCAGGACGGCCAGGGGTCCCCGGCGTGCCGACCACGTACGGGCCCTGCACCCGGGCGCAGCCCACGCGCTCACGACACGCTGCAGCCGCAGCAGCCGCCCTTCTTGGCGCCCGCCGCGCGCGGCGCGGCGCCCTCGCCGTCGCCGCCCGCCGTCGCGAACGGGCTCGGCGGCGACAGCGCAGACAGGTCCCTGCCAGCGCCTGTCGTGCCGCCCGCGGCGCCGGGCGCGGGGGCGGCGCCGGCCGTGGCGCCCGGCGCCGCCCCGGGCATGCCCTGCGCTGCCGGGTCGCCGCCGGCCTGCAGCGTCGCGCCGCCGCCGCCCGCCGCCATGGGGGCGACGTGCGTGGGCACGCCGGCGGCGGCGTCCGTCGGCGCGGCGTTGACCGCGAGGCTGCTCACGCCGCCGCCGGCCGCAGGCAGCAGCTCAGGCAGCCGGGCGCTCGGTCCGTCTTGCTCCCCAGCGGCCGCCCCGCCGGCGGCGCCGCCGACGCCGGAGCCTGCTTCAGCGCCTGCGGGACGCACGGGCAGCACCTTACCTCGTAATCATGATGTGCTCACCTGGTCGCGTTGGCGGACGCTCACTGATACAAGCTGGCTTTGCGCCCTGGGTGACAACGCAGGCCCCAAGCAGGCAGGCCCCCTATGCAGTGCCGTGCTGCAGCAAGCACGGCGCAGCAGCACTGAGACAAAGCACAGGCTCTAACAAGAGCTGCGCTTGCAAATAGCGGCCCCGCCGGGTGGCGCAGCAAGGCACCGCTGGGGGCCCTCCACCCGGCACGAGCACTGCCTACAAACCGGGTGCGCGAGGCAGCAGGCCGGTTGCAGGCAGGGCTCCCGCGGCGAGGCGCCCACGAGCGCAACGCAGCAGCTGGTACGCAGGCGGCCGCGCGCGCGCTGTACCTCTGGTGCTGGACACAGATCACCACAGTTTCCTACCCTAATTCAATGGATCTGGCACACGGGGTGGCGCGTGCGCGCTGTACCTCCGGTGCTCGGGACAGTCACCTCATGCGCGGGCGCCGCCGCGGCGTGCGCCACAGCCGGAGCGCCGTGCTCGGCCTCAGCCTGGCGCGCGCGGCCCGGGCGTGGTCAGGCGCCCGGCCGGTCTGCAGCTGAGCGCGGTGCGCGCACTGGCAGTGACTGTGGGCTTGCTATCAGCAAGCGTGGGACACCAAGCCACTGCACTGGACTGTCTGGCAGACTGCCCGCCAGAGCGTTCACTCATCGCTCGCTCCTGTGCGTGCAACAAGCAGGGACGGCCGCAGCACACGGTGTTCTGTTGTTGAGTGTCAGATGTTGGGCTGGCAGTATTGGCTTGCCTCACCAGGTCTGGAGCTACTCGGCCTCCCTTGCAGCATTTGCTCCTAAGCAACCCTAGCAGTTCGCCCCATCATGATTCAGGGCTTCAGGACGCCCTGCGCCCCGAGCAGGCGCGGCGCCGCACCTCCTCCTTGATGGCGGCGATCTCGGGCTCGCCCGCGCGGGCCGGCGGCGCCTCGCCTGCAGCATGCGCCGCATGGGGCGCCGTGACGGGCGCGAGGTGGTCGGCGTCGCCGCCCTCCGACGCGGAGACGTACTCGTCGCCCGCGGTCTCCGTGGCCGCGGGCGCCGGCGACGGCGCCGCGTCGTGCCACTTCTCGCCTGCGCGCGGCGCGCGGAGCAGCGCTCAAGTGCCAAAACAGGCGCAGGCTGGTATTTCGCAAGGCATGGGTCTGGGGGCATGAAAGCAGGGAATCCTGGGTGCGGCCGTCAGGGTGTACGCTGCGCAGCACGCAGGACGCTGTCCGCTGACGGACTGTGTCCTGTGGTGGTGCTGCCAGCAGTGTTGCCGAGAGTGCTGGCAGAGAAACGGAGCGGCCCACAGCTCATTGTGATCGAGAGCCAGCCCTTTCCAGGGTGCATGCAGTTTGATGCAGTAAAGCTTGCTGTTTTAAAGGACATGCAGGAGCCCTAGGTCCCCACCGGCGTGGTGATCGGCGCCGTGCGCGGCAGCCGCCGCCGGCGCGAGCGCGCCAGGCACCTCGCCCGCGTGCTGGGTCTGCAGCACGTGCTCGGCCGGCAGGCCCACTTCTTGGTTGTGGCCGCCGGCGTGGTTGTGGATGCCGGCGCCGCCCTCCGCCAGCTCGGCCTCGTGCACAGGGTCCTCGTAGATGGTGGCCGGGGCGCCCGCGGCCGCCGGCGCGGCGGCCTCATGTCCCATGCCATGCTTGGCGGGCTCCAGCGTGTGCGCCGGCGCGGCGGCCAGGTGCCGCTGCTCGGCGGCGGCGGGCGGCGCGCCGACCAGCCAGCTCCCGGCGTCCTGACCAGCAGGCGCGGAGCTGTCAGAAACGGCAGCTATATAACACCATGCAAGGAACACTGCAAGGGCTGGTGGGTTACAGGTCTCAGCCACGGCCGCCGGCACACCAAGCAAGTGCCGCGGCCCTGGAAGCGCAAGCGCTGCGGGGTGCGACGGGGCCCGCGCGTGCCTGCGGCGCGGCCTCGTCGGCCTCCGGAACGGCCGGCAGCAGCGCGGCGGGCGGCGCGCCGCGCGGCGCGGCGGGCGGCGCGGCGGGCGGCGCGGCGGCCGCCTTGTCGGCCACGGGCTGGTCGGCGGCGGGCTCGGCCGTCGGCGCCGCCGGCAGCATGGCGCAGCAGGTCAGCAGGCTGTCGGGTGCCGCCGGCGCCGCCGCCGCGCGCTCCTCTGGGGCGGGCGCGAACACGGCCTCCACCTCTTCGGCCACGGCCGAGGGCGTTGCGCCGACGGTCAGGCCATGGGCGCCCTCCGCGCCCGCCGCCGCGCCCGCCGCCGCGGCGGCTCCCTGCGCTGCGTGCGTGTGCACGTGCGCGGCCAGCTCGGCCGACGCCTCACCCTCCGGAGCGCCCACGATGACAACCTCAGCCTCCTGGGCGTCGGCTGCGGGCTCCGCGAGATGGGCGGCATTGTATGCGGGCGCAGGGGCCACGTCCGCAGGCGCCGCGCCGGCCGCGGCGTCGGCGGCGGACACGGCGCTCTCGGCGGGCAGGGGCTTGGCATCGAGCGCGGCGCCGGAGGCGCGCGCAGCAATGTCGGCAGGCGCCGGCGCTGCCGCGACGCGCTTGGAGTTTGCGAACGAGAAGCGCTGCGGCGACTTGGGCAGCACTGCGTCATCCTTGCGAGCACTGCGCGCAGCGGGCCACACCCGCCTCAGCACGGCCACAGCTGCAACACACACCGTCCACCATCTTCGGTGGAGGGCAGCTACCAGCGGTTTAGCTCAGGCATGCATAAGAGCAGGCGCTGGCGTGGGCGGCATGGCAGGCTGTTGGACCCTGCGCATTCGCAGCATGTGTGGCCGCTGTACCTCTACGCAGCTGTGCAGCAGCGCTGCACAGCGGAGCGCCCGCGCGGCGGGGGCGCGGCCAGGCGCGAGCGCGCACCGCGGCTTGCCGCCCCCGCGCGACCACCAGGCGCCCTTGGCGGGCGCGGGCGCGGGCTTGAGCGCCTGCGCCGCGGCGGGCGCGGCCGGGCGGTACGCGGACGTCAGCTCGGCCGGCGCCAGGGCCGGCGGCGGCGGCGCGGCCGCAGGCGGCGCCGCTGCCTCCGCCGCCGGCGCGGCCGGCTCCGCCTCGGGCGCTGCGGCCGCGGCCGGCGGCGCGGCGAGGTGCGCCAGCGGCGCGGCGAGGTCCGGCAGCGGCGCGTCCGCCTCCTTGACATCCTCGAGCTCCGGCTGCCGCGCCCACGTCACGGTCACCCACATTGACGTGGGTAAGGAACCCACGTCATGATTACTTGAGGTTCGCCCAGTTGCTCTGGCCCGGTGGTCGCGCGTGAACGGCTCCCACAATCGCTCTACAGCCAGCGCCACCCCTGCCCCCCTTGCAGTGCAGAGAGGGAAGCAGAGCCGGATCTGGAAGCGGACTGCCACTGCCGGCAGTGGCCGTGCGGTATGTGTGCTGTCTGAAGCGTGCTGAGAGAAAGAGATGCTTGCCTGCTCTAAGGTGCCCTGCGTGTGCGGGGCACGCAGGCCTGCCTCGCATCTGGCAGCGCTCCATGCACCGCCGCCCCCCGCGCCGCGTTCGAATGTTAAGCCGCAAGCGTGCGGCTGCACACCTTCTCCTCCACCTTCTCCGCGGCCGGCGCCACGTACAGCTGCGGCATGAAGAAGCGGCGCAGCTCCTCGTGCACGCTCGGCAGCTCCATGATGTCGTCCGCTGCACGCGCGCGCCGTGCGCAGTCAGGGTTCTGCCGCAGCGCGCGCCACCCGCCAGTGCAGGCGGGGAACAGGCGCGGGCCACTGCCCACGCAGTCCCAGTGCACAGCAGTGCGCAGGGCGCCTCAGGCCGGCAGTGCGCGGCCGGTTGCGCGGGATCTGCCTTCTTGTCCCGCCTGCAGCGCACTGGCCGCCGCACGGCTGGCTCACTGAGGAAGTCCTGCTCTGGCTGGTCAGGCAAGGACTGACCCCTCAGTTTCAGATGTTCGGCCGCCCCGGCTCGCTGAGCCTGCTGGCCAGGTCGGGCGCTCACCCTCCAGGGCGTGCACGTCCGTCCCGCGGGCCATGGTGCGTATCATCGTCCCTGGCAGCTCCCGGGCCTCAGAATGCCGTGTGGGTCAGAGGATCACCTGCGCAGTGACTGCAGCACGAGACCACACACACACAGCACCGACGCGTGTTCTTCGTGCCGCGAGCTCCCGTGAAAGCAGCTGCTTTTCCGAAAATGAAGCCCAATAGACCGTACCCTACAAGGGTCTGCATGGACTCTGGCTGGGAATGCCAGAGCCAGAACAACGCTTGCATTGCTCCTGAAGGTCCTTGGGAGAACTTCCCCGGAGACTTCCAGCCGCGCGCTGCTAGCTTTATCTTGTAGCCCACTCAGTAAGTGGCACTCAACAATACATGGCATGTGTTACATGCATACACTGAGCCGGGCGCGGACGCCGCCTGGGGCTGCCCCAGTGGGGCGCCTTGAGATTCACACGCCTCCAGCCCACAGCCCCTGCATTTGCATCGCATGCCACACATGCGTGGCACACCCTTCCGGGCACGACACAGCACAAGAGTCTGCGGCCGGTTGCACCTAGCCCCCCTCCCGCTCTGCTCATGTGCCGCCTGCCTTGCAGGCATTTAGGGCCCATGCTGGAGCACAGCAACGCCATATGAGCTGAGCCGGCCAGCAGCAGGCTGGCATGCTCTTCTGCCTGCTGCCGCGCAATGGAGACCCTCGGATATCCTGACCTGAATCATCAGGCATCCTGTCGGGGCCACCCTGGCGCCGCAGGGTCCTACCGGCCGTGCCCAGGCAGTGCATGTGCTGGTGAAAGATTGCCGAGCCCAGGCTACCCTGGTGCGGCTGGGCTGGGCGCCCTGGCGGGTCCCAAGCAGCGCGGCAGTTGGACCAGGTCGCCAAAGACGCCGGCCGCCGTCACCGCCGCGCCCGCGCCGGGGCCCCTGCGCCCACACCGGCCATGGAGCAGCTGTCTGGTGGGCGCACGGTTGCAGTGCAGGCAGGTGAGGTGAAAACTCGCACTGATCGTAGGCACTGTGTGACACACGATTCAAATGGCGATGCGGGCGGGGTGAAGTCGGTGAAGTGAGGAGCAGGTAAAGTGAGCCAGGTCGCCAGGTTGGTGGCTGCAAAAAATGAGTAGACTTCTACCACAGGCGCGACCCTATGGGCGCGTGCAACTCCCTGCCGCCGCCGCCCGGCCGCCAAGCGCGGGCGCGCCGAGCACACCAGCGGCGCGCTCGCTCGCGTGCGCGAGACATGCGCAGGGCATGCGGACGCCTCCAGTCGCGAGCCGGGCTGTCGGGGCCGGGCATGCACAGGCGCGCAGCGCCGCACCGGACTACGAGCGGCTGCCCCTGGTAGCGACCAGTGGTGAAGGCGACCACGTTGTCGGAAGCGCTCAGCTGCGCAAACGCGTGCTCGCGCGGTACCGCCTGCCGCGCCAGATAGACATAAGGGTAGGGCAGGGTGTAACGGGCTCGGGGTGTGTATGACGGGCTCGGCAGGGCGCCGCGCGCGCCCGCGTGGTGCTGGGCCCCCAGCGCGGCAGCCTGCGCCACTTATCTACACATCATGGGAACCCAGCAGATGTGAAATTTTGTAAAGGCAGGGCGAGGTGGGCGTCACATGGTGCGCTCGCGGACGAGCACACATGCAGTGCGCATGGCACCCCTCAGTGCGCAGCCCTTGGGCGGTTGCAGGCCGCCGTGCGCCCGCGCACCTGCAGGCCCACGCTGCAGGCGCCCGCGGCGATATCAATCGCCGCCACATACCGCAGCACCCGGCCGCTTGCGGCCGCGCCCGCGGCGCGCGCCTCAAAGTCGCCGTCAAACTGCGCGCGCGCCCGCCGGATTAGCCCCCTGCATTGCCGCGCAGAGCGGCGCGTCATGAGAGGCGGGCGCACGCCTCGCGCCAGCTCCGCGCTGCTGGCTGTTCGCCCATGTGCACTGGCTGTTCATCCACGTGCACCATGCCAGCAAGCGCTCCAGCAACCAGAGGGCACTCCGCTGCCCACGCGTGCAGCTCCCCGGCGGCGCGTCAAATGCATGTCAAATGACGCATGTCAAGTGAGCCCGGCTCGCCGCGCGGGAGCGCGCGAGCCGGGATCCCTGCGCCGCTGGCGTTGCGCACCTCGGGCAGCCGCGCCAGGAACTCGTCCGCGGAGCCTGCGTCGCGCAGCGCGGCCGGCACCAGGCTCTCCAGTGACACGTCGCTCAGCTCGAGGTCCAGGCCGCACTGGCGCGCGAGGATGACCGCCTTGCGCGCCACATCCATGCCTGCAGCCCTGGGGCGCTTGTCAGCCAGCCCAGCCATCTGTTCGGCAGCATTGTCCCGGACATGGGACACACTGGTCTTGCCTAACCCTGACCCACCTTTATCAGCCAGCCCAGCCATCTAGGTCGGCAGCGTGGGTTCGGACACGGAACGCTCCGGTCTGGCCCGCGCAGGGGCGCCCGCCGCGGCGCGCCACGGCCGCGCCCCCGCCGCGCCAGCCGCTGGGAGGGCGCGGCTGTGAAGCTGCCGCGCGGCAGGAGCGGGCCGGTCGGCCGTCACGGCGCACCCGACAGGTCATCGCGCGGGTCCGGCTCAGTGAAGCCTGCCGCGCGCGCGCCCGCGACCAGCGCGGAGAAGCGCTGCCCGGGCGCAAACGAGTTGAACAGGTACGACAGCGTGCCGGAGAGCACGCCCTCGATGCGCTCCACGCGGTCGCCCGTGGCCAGCAGCGTGCCCAGGGTCGACAGCACCGGCAGCCCCGCGCCGACCGTCGCCTGGCGCCGCGTGCGGCGGCGCGGGGGTCTGAGGGCCGGTGCGGCCTGGTGCGGCTGCTTGCAGTGCATGCGTGCATCGCGCGTGCTGCGTCAGCAGCCCGCGCATCCCGGGTCTGCAGTAGCTCCAGCAGCGGCAGCACTGGCCGGGGCCCAGCGCCTGTGCGCTCCCATGCAGGCCAAGGCCTGGCACAAGGGAGGTTGGAACCCTGCCCACATGGAGGAGCATGCATGATAAAGGATGGCTGCACCACAATCACCGCTGCTGGCAACGCCGTTCTCCGTCTGACCCCGTGCCTGCAAGCGCGGCTCGCGGCACGACCCCATGGTGCGCCCTCGCAAGCCCATCCCGTTGCGGCGGCGCGATTCGCCCAGGCAGTGCGCCTCACGCACGAGCAGTCTGCCGCCCGGCCCCGCCTATGAACTGGGCGCGGCTGCCGTGCATGCAGCCGCACAGTGGCGCCCCAGGGTGGCGCGCCTCGCTGAAGAACATTCCGCCGCCCGACCGCGCGGCCTGCATCGCGGCCTGGTACTCGCGCGCGGGCCCCGAGCCCAGCCGCTTGTTCGGGGTCACCACATGGATGCCCTGGCCCAGCCACCTGCCGCGCCAGGGCCGATGTCGGCGCATGCATGCAGGGGCGCTAGGACGGCTGCACCACGGCGGCACATGCAGGCACCCCCACTCGCGCCGCATGCCACAGACGCTTTGTTGTCTTTCTTAGCTGGCCAGGGCGGCAACGCGCAACGGCGCAGCTTCTTGGACCGGCCAGCCTGTGGGCGAGTGCTGCAGCAGGGAATGGGAATGCAGACACTTAGTAGCTTCGGCTGACCATGTTGCGGGCCGCAAGCCCGGGACCATGCAGACTCGTCGGCCATGAGCAGAGAGGGAGCCCTGGCCTTGCGGAAAGCGGCGCGAGGCGCCTCACAAGCTGCTCCAGACACCCCTGCCGGCGCGTGCGCGCCGACAGGGCGCTGGCAGGCGCGCCTGGCATACATGGCCGGCACGGCGGCGCTCGCTGTGCAGTCCACAACCGCGCACGGGAGCCGAGCGGCGCCCAGGTGCTGCGTGAAGGCCGCCAGGTCCAGGGGCACCCCCTGCTCGCCGCCGACCCACTGTTCTGCCACTGCCAGGTCCAGGGGCACCCCCTGCCCGCCGGCGTGCTTCTGTTCTGTACGCTGCCCTGTATGCTGCCTCTGCCGGCTCCAGGCACGCGCTCGAGCGCCACAGGTGAGGCAGAGGCGGGCGGGCACAGGTGCAGGGCAGCGCTACCCGGGCGGCGAGGTCGGCCTTCCAGGTGCGTAGGTCCAGCGGCGTGCCAAGGAGCATGGCGCGCGAGTTGGCAACGGCCGTGACGCACATCTCGATGCCGAGGCTGCCGCGCAGCGCGCCGGCCTGCCGACAGGCGTGCGGGTCGGAGAGCGGCAACTCCGTGCAATGCAGGCAGCAGAGTGCGGCGCAGGAGTGCAGTGGCCAGGAGGCTGAATGGTTGTCGCAGGGCGCGCACGTGACTGAGCAGCTGGTCCAGCAGCGCTGCGCCAACCAGCCCCGGCCCAATCACGCCAATGCTGAGCCGCTGGGTGGCCATGCTCCAGTCTACCAATCTCAAAGCCTTGAACACCGTTCTCTGTTCAGATAGATTTAGCGCACTGCAGGACAAGGCTGCCTGGGCACTATCTGAGGGCAAAAAGCCCTGAGTTGTCGTACAAATTGAAGCCGCAGCCTACGCTACCAGAGGCGCCCAAAGCGAGTGCGCTGTGGCCGCAGCCAGACACAGATGCCTGATGGGCAACGTCTGCAGTGAGCAGGTGCCCGTGGCGCACAAAAGCCAAGCGCACGGCAGCGCCGGGCCGCACAAGGCGCCGCTGCGCTCCTCCATCGTCAACGCCAAGTCGGTGCGGCCTGCACGCGCTCTGAGCCTGCGGGGCGTGCGTGCATCCGCTGCGCGTGAGCGCCGGCGAACTGCGCGCAGGCCAACAGCTTTGCGGCGTCGGCTGCGTCCAAGGCCCGGGAGCGCCTGCAGTGCTTCTGCGAGGGTGCGCGCCGCTCTGGGCGGACCGGCGTGTAGCGTGCAGGGCGGCAGGCCATGCGCCTTGCTGCCCTCCGCCAAGCACTGCCTCCTTGTTCTCTTTGCTTTGCAATGCAGCGGGGCGGTGCTCCAAGGACAGCCCCAGCTTTCAAGCGTCCCGCGTTCACCAGCTGAGCCGAACCTCGGGATCCCCGCTTCGCCGTGGGTCCAAGGCGCCCTGGTCCACCAGACCTCTGCCACCTCCCGGCAACGCAGTGTTGGGGACAGCACCGGCCTGAGCGACCTGTCGGCTCAGGCCCGGACAGGGACCTCGCAGGCGGCGCGTCATGCCCGCTGGAGGACCCGGCTGCGCAGCCCGCGGCGGAGCGCGCTTTCGCGGGTCTGCACGCGAGCTGGGTGACGCCGGGCGTGCTGGCCATAGCGCGCCCGTGGCAGGACAGCCTGGACGCGCACGGCCTGCCCGCGGCCCTGGCGGCGGCGGGCGTGCGGCTCATCATCAACCTGCAGGAGGCGCGCTGGCCCGCCTGCAGGCGCCTGCGGCGAGATCGCCCGTGCTTGGTGGGCGCCTGCGAGGCGAGCGTGCTGGCTGTTGCCGCTCTGGGTGGCAAGAGCCGGGCCTGGTGAGGCGCGGCGCGGAGGACTGGCAGCTGGCTCGACATGCAGGAGAGCATCCGGCGAGCACCTGGGGCCCTGTGGCTGCATGGTGACGGCGGGGCGGCGCGCGTGCAGCTGATGGCTGCGGCCGCGGCTGAGCGCGCGAAGCTTGCAGTGCACTGCCACGCCGGCCTGGGGCGCACCGGGTGGGTCCCCCTGCCGCGGCGCACCGCTGGGAGTGCCGCCCCAACGTGTGCAGTCTCTGCGGCGCACACCTGACCTCGACTGGCCCGTGCTGGCCCTCTGCGCTGCGCCCGTGCGCGCAGTCCGCCTCGCAGCCCTCAGTGCAGCGCGTATGATGCGCCGGCCGACGCGCGCGCGCCGCAGGCTAGGGTATCGGTACCCTACCCTATACGCGCACGCCGCAGGCTCGCCATCGCATGCTACCTGGTGTACATGGGCGGCCACGGCGACGCGCCGGCCGTCATCGCGCTGGTCAGGCGCCGGCGGCCGGGCGCGCTGCAGACGCGGCAGCAGGAGCGCTTTGTGGACGTATTTGCGTGCTATGTGCGGCACCTGCGGTGCGCGCCGAGCCGCCTCTCATCCTCTTGCTGTCGCTGAAGCTGCATCATCGCCCTGCACGAGGTGAGCACGCATGTGCAGACGTGGCTGCAAGGTCAGCATGTGGTGTGTGCGCAGTCGCTGTCTGCGCCCTTAGCGTTTGGGTCCTGCAGCTGTGCCTGGCGAGTAGGAGCCCGTGTGCACTGAATGGCATGTTTGCCTTCACACCATTGCATAGCATCACAACACTGTTGACTTACGTAACAGTGAATGCTTGGCAAGCCCATGAATGCAGAGATGCGCTGGGTCCTGAAAAGCTTCTTGCAGTTGCCCGACGCCATGGTCATGGGTCCACAGATGTGTGTTCCCCACGCCCGGTTCCAAGCTCCCCGCGGACGGCGCTGGCGTTGGCCCTGCGCGCGCGAGCGCCCCGGCCGGCCTGCGCGTGGCCGCCCGGCGGCCGCCCGCGCCCAAGGCGGCCGCCGCCAAGGGCGGCGGCGAAGGCGCCGACGCGGCGGCCGGCTCCGAGGATAGCGCCTTCTTCGCGGGCTCCGCCAGCTTCAAGCTGCCGCAGGTGCGGCACTACACCCTACCCCACTCCCTGTTATAATTACCCTATACCCTACTGTGGCGCCTATAGAATGCAAAGGAAAGAAAATGCTGTAAGGTCGCGCGCCCTTCGGCGCACCCAGGCCTGCGTCCTCCAATCAGACCCTAAAGGGATACTATGGGTCGGCCCGCGCCCTGCATGCCTGCCTGTCCGTGCACGCTGCGGTGCGCCTGCGCCTCGCCCGACGACTGGCGGAGCAGCGTGCGTGGGTGTTCGACGGCGGTCCGAGCGGTGGTGCAGCTTGCAGAGCTGGGCGCCTGGTGGCCAGGCCGCCTCCATGTGCGCAGGAGAGATTGGGTGCAGGGCGCCTCCGCTGTCCTTAGCGCGCGTCCGGGGCGCAGGGCTACGCCGCGGCGCTGACGGTGATGGGTTACCTGCCGCGGCTCAGCCTGCTGGGCGCGCCCAACAGCGCCGGCGCGCGCGCGCTGCTCGTGGCGGACCTCGCCGCGGCGGCCGCCGCGCCCGCGCCCGGCGTGGCTGCGGCAGGGTCTGGCGCGCGCGGCCCGGGAGACGTGCGCGCCTCGTGTGCCGCGCGTGAGGGGGCCGGCGAACATGCACGCGCGGCAGCAGGGCCCGGGGTCGGCGCCCCGTCGCGCTCTGCCGGCGAGCCCGGCCCCGAGCGCATGCTGTGGCACAAGGACGGCACGTTGGTTGGAAACGGCGGCGGCGGCGGCGGTGGCGGCGGCGCCGCGGCGGCGGCGGCGGCGGCGGGCGCGTTCGTGCCCAGCCCGCCCACCAACATTCACCACGCGCTCAAGCGCCAGCGCAAGCTGCTCAGCCCGGCGGACGTGCCGCGGCTGTGGGCGCTGCCGCGCATTGCCGCGGAGCTGGTCGTTGCGCTGGCGGACCGCGCCATGTGCGAGGAGCGCGCGTGGGGCGGGCGCCCTACCCTTGGCCTTAGCCCTGACTCTGCCGCGCGCGCCGCGCCGCGCGGTGCTCCCGCGCCCGAGGCCACCGCTGACGGTGCCGCCGCCAATGCGAGCGGGCCTGCTGTGGCCGCACCGGCTACGCCGTATGGCGCCGGGCCATGCACAGGGGCGCTCGAGGCAGGAGACGCCGAGGCGCTGAGCGGCGGCGCGCCGCCGCGAGCCGGCGCGGAGGCGCCCGCGACCAGCGCGCCAGGAGTGGCGCCGGGCCTGGGCTTCATGGAGCGGGAGCGGCGCGGGGCGTCTGGGGGTTCCGCAGCTGCTGAAGAAGCGGTCGCGCAATCAGCGGCGGCGGCCGCGCCTCCAGACGCGCCTGACAGCGCAGGGGGGACTGGGGCCGTCTGCGCGCCCGCTGGCGCCGGCTCGCCAGCCCCGGAAGGCGCAGCAGACGCGCCCGATGCATCGCAGGGCATCGGCGCGGCTCCCTCGCGGCGCGCATGCGCTGATGCAGACGCCAGCTCGGCCGACCCCGAGCCTGCAGGGATGGGGCCGCCAGCGGGTGGGGGCCCGGGCGTGGCCGCGCAGCTGGCACACCTGGCGGCCGGCAACATCAGCGCGAGCGACGTCGCTGCCGCCGACGCCTTGGCCCTGGAGGTGCGTCGGTGCAGCACCTCTGGACAGGTGTACATTTGGGTGTTGGAACAAGAGCATGCTGATGTGCATGTTCAGTAAGAGACGAGAGGGACAAGGTGTTTCTGGGGCGAGTGCGTCAGCTGCCCTCGGCTGTGGTACCCTACGCCTGAATCTCTGTAGCGCGCTCGGGTGGCCCGGACATTGCGCCGTCAGTGGGGAGGTTGCCCTCTTGTGCTGCATGCCGATTGGCTGAAGTCATAGCTGCGACAGAGGCAAGCTCGAGGTCCGCCCGGACGCCAGCCGGGGCGGGCGCAGCGCCGCATCCGGTCGCGCCGCGCGCGCGCAGGTGAACGCGGGGCGCTGGGGCGGCCTGGCCGGCGCGCCGCTGGGCGCGCTGGTGCACCTGGCGCACGCCTGGGTGGGCGCCTTCCAGGAGCCGGTGTTGACCGGCGCGGCGCTGGCGGCGCTGCTGCGCCTCGCGGCCGCGCTCTCTGAGGTGTTCCGCCGTGACATGCAGACCCCGAGCGCGTCTGTTGATGTGGAGGGGCCGGCCAGCTCGCCATATTGCCTGGCGTCGGCAGCACGAGGGCGCCCGCAGTCTGGCGCATCCGCTGCGGCGCCGGGCGCCCTCGGCTCCATGCCGGCGCTGCTGCCCAGAGGCGCAGTTCAACAGAGCCCCTCGAAGGAAGTGCAGGCTGGCTCTGCAGCAGGTTTGCTCAAAATCAAAGACTCATCAAAGCGCGTGCAGATGCCCGGTGCTCGTCCCACACAGGTGCGTCGTGCAAAGTCATTGTGCACCCGTCTGCAACCTGGAACAGCACCCCACGTTCACCTGCCCGCTCTGCAATTGTGAACGGGACATGTGTACACCCCAGCCTTGCCAATCGCCAGGGTGGGGTCACCGCAGGTTCCACTCAAGAGTTGGCAGGCCCCGATACTCGTCATAGGTCTCACGTTGTCGTGTGTCTCGCATGCGAGCGCGGTGCGGCTGCCGAGCAGTCAGAGACAGACGCAGCGGCCTGGCAGTCCTTGTGCCCAAAGAGGACCGAACGCTGCAGCTGGTCGGCTAGTACGGCGTCCCCGGTGCGGCGCGCTGTCTGCTCCTTTCCGCCCTGGAGTCACTCGCAAAGCCGTAAAATGGCGGCAATGCGGCTGTTGGCTTAGCGCCTGGGTGTTGTTCCAGCGCGACTGTGGTACAGTGGTGCTGAGGGGCACTGCGGCGCTGCGGCAGGTTATGGAGCAGGTAGGCGCAGGACGCATCTGCGCATGCACCGCAGCGTGAGCGCGCTGGGCACGCGGGGCGCTGCTGGCCTGTTGCGCAACGGTCCGGGCGCAGGCTTGCACGTCGCAGGAACTTTCGTTGTCAGACTTTGCGTTGACCTGCCGACAGGCAGGCCGCCTGGCGGTTGCAACTGCCGCTTGTGCTGCACTTGCAGCGGACAAGGCATAGAGGGAAACGCCCCCGCATGTGTGCGCAGGCGGCTGATTCTAATACAGCAATGAGCGGCATTGCGTCAGAGGACAACAAGGACCTTGCGCAACGCACTGCGCAACGCAGGTGCGCGGCCGAGCGTGCTCTGAGCTGTGACACAGATTGTGATATTTGCGAAGTGTGGTGTCACACTGGGCGCTGTCCCGTCATGGCTAATTCCTGTGTGGCGACGCGCTTGCACTGCAGCACGAACGAGATAGACAAGTACAAGGTTCCGGACGCAATGGCCCTGCAGCCAATGGTCACGTCCTTCAGCTGCACAGCTGCGTATCCCAAGGGTGCGCGCCCAGTGTCCCTGCTTCTATTCGGCGGGCTTTGTTGATCTCAAATTAGAGTAATGACTTTGCTTGCCATGTCCTATAACAGCCAGCTGCCTTGTCAGACACCTGGCAGCACCCTTCGCCCCTGACGCCTTGTTGCTGGGCGCGACAGCGTACGCCTCAAAGCGCTCTGGTCAGGTCGTGTGCGGCTCCCCCACGCGGAGGCCCTCGTTGAAGGGCCCAAATCCCTTTGAGCAGGCCCGCCTGGCGTCCATGGCGCACGCGTCGGCCCCGCAGGTCGGCGCCTGCCAGTAGAGCAGCAGCGGGCGCTGTTGGGGGTGGAGGGAGCCCTGCGTGCAGGTGTGCCTTCGTGCATTCTTTCACCAGGGCTGTGATGTAGCCGTGCTGTGCTGCGCGCACCCACTGCGGCGCGCTGCAGGAGTCGCCGCAGCGCCGCATGCCCTAGTCGGGGCGAGCCCCCGAGCCAGAGGTCAGCAGGATGAGCACGGTGCCCGGTGAGCTGTGTGAGCTGCCGGCAGCCGCATAACGATATTTTTGTCAGGCGTGCCAGGCTGCGCGCTGTGTGTGTTTGTGTGTGTGTGTATGTGGATGTGTCCACACTCACGGAATTTAGGTCCTTACAGTAAGGCCTGCAGTGGCAGCCTGTTTGTACAATGCCACGCGTCAGCACGGCTTGCTGGGCGTGCGTGTCGCCGCCGCGCTGCCGCGTAGTGCGCACACCCCGGTCTGCGCTGTGCATGGAGACGTTTCCATGCGTGCTTCTGTAGCGCTGTGTTTTGCTGTGGCACACTGGCTGGGGCTGCTTGGGAGACACTTGCAGAAGCACGTGACGTGCGACTTTTGCTTGTAGAGCAGCTGGTCGACACTGTGGCTGGGGCCGCAAGGGATGTACATGCAGACGCCCGGGACGTGTAAGCTCTGCTTGTGGTCCCGCCGGTCGACACTGTGGCCGGGGCGCGGGGGATGTACATTCAGACGCCCAGGACAAGCACGCTTTGCTTGTGATCCAGCTGGTCGACACTGTGGCCGGGGCTCGGGGATATACATGCAGAAGCTCATATTGTGAGATCTCTGCTTGTGATACCAGCCGGTCAACACTGTGGCCGGGGCGCGGTGATACACATGCGGAATTTCACGATGTGTGATGTCTGCTTATGGTCCTGCTGGTCGACAGAGCTGTCGGGCCTTGCAGCTGGCAGGGACAAGGCTGCTGCGTTTGACTTGCAGCTGGTGGATGGGCACCTTCGGCCCCGTAAGTGAGCTGAAGGGCGCTGCCGTTGCCTGGGAGGGGTACTGCAACACTGCGTTGTGGTGCATGATGGATTGCGCCAAATGGGCAAAATGTGGTGTGTTTGGTGGGTTTGGCTGCGGGGCTGGCTTGAAGGGGATGTAGGTAGGGGACGCGCAATTGCTTGCTGACACTTGTTTTCAATTCCTGTTTCGCTACCACTACCATGGCATGTTTGCAAAGACCATCGAAGCGCTGGTTGTGAGCTGTGACGACGTTGAGCAATCAGCGTGACTGGCGCTCACTGTGCCGGCGCATCACATTTTACAAGCACATGATCACATGCAACAGCAATTCTTAGCCATTTGGGGCCCTCAGGCTGCAGTCTCTCTATGGTGGATTACCAGGCTATCGTGCACCTTCCCCAATGCAGCAACGTATTTTGAGCTGGAAACATTAGAAGGAACGAGGTCAAGGCTAAGAGCGCGCGCCCTACGGCGCATCCAGACGTGTGGGATATACGCTTGTCTCAACCAGCTTGACCTGCTCATAGTAGTGTACACCCACAGGCAGGGCAGTCAGGAGTGTCAGGCACACAGGCAAAGTGACATTAAGACATGCCAAAATGAAGCAAGCAGCAAGGAGCAGAAATGCCTTTTACAGACTAGGATATAAGCAGCTAGCATGCGCAGTACTCCAAAAACGTGTGAGGGGTATGCGCTCCTGTTTGCCTCACCGCGCACGGTCAAGATGTTCATGTGGCAGGCAGACCTGCATGGTATTGCCTGCTTTTATTTGTTGAGTGCATCAGATTACATCATTTGATTACCTCCCCTAGGGACGCTCATCAGCCTAGCTGGGCTGCGTAGTGCAAGAACTCTGGTGACAGCACTTCATCTATCACCACGAGACTCACCCTCTACCCCCTTCATTCTTGGCACTAGAGTGCTCGAACAGCAGGCACTGCGGATGTAGCTGGTGAGGCACGGACATACTTTCTGCTGAGGCAGTTCGGTTCAAGTGACAGCAACTTTGCAACCTGTCTGAGCCGGGACCTGGCAGGCCCTGGAACAGCACTGTTTAGTTGAGGCTCCTGTTTCTCTGAACATGACGTCTTGGCAAGTCCCAGGATGAGTCCAAGTGTGCATCAGTGAATGGAACAGCCATCGGCTTGTTCCCCAGCCTGGTAACTGAGACCGTTGAACACCAAGGCATGCCTGGTGTGGTTGCTGCAAAAATTGTAAACAATCTGGACGGCAACACTGTGAGTGCTGATGCTCTGGCGTGCAGATAGTGGCAAGAGACGGAGACTGCAAAGGAGGGCGAAACAGTACAGCCCCATCCGCGCGTAGCTCTGCACAATGGCAGAAGGCGCGCACCCTGTGCTGCGCAGCCACTCCCTGCTTGACTCGAGTGCGCCCTCGCTGCTCAAACCAGGCAGCCTCAGCGAGAAGCGCAGCCCTCCCAAGCACGGACGAATGACCACCTTGGACCTCCGAGGTCTTCGCTGCGAAAGAGCTTGACAGCTGGTTTGCCGAGCGTCCTAGAAACTAACGCTTAGCTATGCAAGGCAAGCCGCTTGGAGCAGCAGGTCGGTGGAAGTACATGTCGCAGTGGCTATGTTGTGGTTGCGGCAGGGGGCCCTGGCGCCGCTGCAACCGCGCAGCAGCAGGAGGACTGGTTGCTGGCGGGCTGGGAGCGCTCGCAGTATGACGACAAGCCCGGCCCCAGCCTCGGGGTCATCATCAACCCCGACCGCGTGGTGGTGGTCACGGGCGTGTCGTCGGGCATTGGCGCGGCCATTGCGCGCGTGCTTGCCGGCCGCGGCTGCCACGTGTTTGGCAGGCGCGGCCCCGCGTTGCGGCACAAAATAAGTTCCAGTGTTTCAACTGGTTGTTGCCCCAGGGGGCTCTCCCAGGTGGCTTGTGCCGCGAGCGCATGTTGCCGGTGTACAGCGTTTGGCCGATACACGGATGTCATTCATTCGTTCCTGAGTCAGGACGCTTGCGCCATAATCAAGCATGCATACATGTCAGCCAGCACAGCAATGCATAATCCTTTGAAGTAGTTAGTGCTCCTCTGGTCATACCCGAGCTGGTTCATTAGCTGCATGCATGCCTTGAACGTTCCAACAGTATCAGTTCAGACGCCCTTACGACGGAGGCATGGGCGCCAAGCTTGCTTCAGTCTGTCAGCCCCTTGACCTGGAGCACTGCATGTGCATGAGTTGACCCTGGCTAGTTGGCAACCCAATCCCACCTAATTTGAGTTGCCCGCAGCGTGCGCAAGGTGGCAGATGCCGAGGCGCTTGCGTCAGAGCTGGGCGACTTTTTCTCGCCGCTCGTGTTTGACGTGACGGACACAAAGGCCATCGCCTCAGCGGCCGCCGAGGTCCGCGCGCGCACCAAGGGCCGCAAGCTGCTCGCGCTGATCAATAATGCAGGCACGCCTCTGTGCCGCGGCTCTGCCGGCAGTGACGCTCGCGCGGTAGCATGCAAGCATGCAAACGTGACGTGGAAGATCTGTTGGGCTGCGGGGCTTGCATGCGAGGTTGTCAGACGCGGCTGCACGAGTGACGCACATGGCCCGAACTTCGCTGCCAACATGCGCGCGCGCCCAGCGGGGGCGCAGGCATGCACGTGGGCATGAGCCCGCTCGCGCACACGCCGCTGGACGACATCCGGCGCCAGCTGGATGTCAACGTGGTGGGCCAGGTCGCCGTCACGCAGGCGCGCGCCAGGCCCCGCACGCGCCGCGGCACATGCAGTGCGCTCCTGCTGTGATGCTGCGGTGGATGTCATCGTAGTTGGGCTCGGACACACACGGCGCGCACTACATGTGCCTCAGCGCCCACCCTCGCCTCCACACCTGCCGGCCTCGCCTCAAGCCTGAGCCTGCTGTCACACTTATGTACAAGCTCACTTTCAACGCCGTGCACATGCTCTGCATGCTCTGCATGCTCTGCTACCTCTGCACAAGAACTGGTGACAGCGACGGGGCGCAGGCCTTCCTGCCGCTGCTGGGCATGGACGCCAGCCTGGAGGGCCCGCCGGGCCGCGTGCTCAACATGTCCTCCATCTACGGGTCCTATGCGCTGCCCTTCTCGGTGCGGGCCTGCGGACCCTGTCTGCGCCGTGCGGGCTGACAGCGGCCGGGCTTGTGCCTGTCGCAGCGGGTGACACTGGGGCCTGTACTGGTTGAGCGAGCGCGGTCAGAGGCGAGCTTGAAGCCGCTGTGCGCGGAGGTGAGAGGTGGTGAGCGAGGGTGGTGCCAGCAGCGGCTGGTGGAAAGGAGGATGCTTGATTAGGGTTGAAGGGGGACCTTGCAGTGTGCGAGTCTTGACAGAAGTTGGGCCTCGAGCCTGCGCTTTGGCCACTGCCTTCTGTCTGCGTGTGGACAGCGAAAGCCCCTCAGCATCTCCAGGCATCCGCGGGCGCATGCACCGGGCCTGGCATGCGGAGCGGAGCAGGTCACCAGCATGCACGGCGCACGCCACGCGCTCCAAGGCCTGCGCCAGCACAGCCGCCCTGCCGGGATGCTGACATGCAGGCGCGGCGCCAGGGCGCCTACAGCGCGAGCAAGGCCGCGCTGAACCTGCTGTCGGAGGCGCTGCGGCGCGAGCTGCACCCCTTCGGCATCCGCGTCGTGGTCATCAAGCCCGGTGCGAGCGCTGCACGCCCGGCCTGCTTCCAGCGGGTCGCCAGCGCGGCTCGCCAGCTGCCTTGATGCACGGGTGAAGGCCGGGCGCCGTCTCTGCTGCGGACCGTCCTGAGCACGCGCGCGGCAGCTCCGCGTCCTCCTGAGAGCGCAGAACGTTGGCCCGTCTCGAACCCGCCGGGAGCCCTGGCTCCTGCCTGCAGCACTTCCAGGCGGGGTTGCTGCTGGCGAGCCCCGAAGCATGCGCAGTCGCCCAGGCGCGGCAGGCCTTGGCCACGGGCGCGCGCGCGCGCAGGGCCCATCCGCACGGGCATCTGGGAGGGCGGCCTGGGCAGCGTGGCGGGGTTCGAAGGCGCCGCGTACGAGCGCGCGCTGGGCAAGCTGCGCCGCTTCGCCGAGCGCGAGTGGGCCAGCCCGGCCTGGTTCCTGGAGCCCGAGGCGGTGGGCGAGCGCGTGTGGCAGGCGCACCGCCCCCCCCCGCGCTCGCATCGCCTGGGGCCTTTGCAGGGGACCCTGGCTCAGGTCATTGACCGGAGGCGCCTGCAGTGCTGCAAGCGCCTCCGCACTTGGGCAGGTCAGGCAGGAGCGCGCCATGCGCAGCGCGCCGCGGCAGACGCGGCGACGAGCCAGGCCCGCCCAAGGGGGTGTGGCGCAGGCGCTGCCGTCACCGTGAAGCTGTCGCCACGGCTTCACGGTGATGTGCCCGCGAAGTCAGGGCCAAGCTAGGAGGCTGCGTGGCCCGTGCAGACACGCGCGTCCGCGCCGCAGGCGCTGAATGCGGGCGCGCCGGCAGCGAGCTACGTGGTGACGCCCGACTGGCTGAAGAACTGGGCGGCGCCCATGTGCCTGCCGACGCGCCTCATCGACCGCGCCATCTGCGCGCGCTTCGGCCTGCTCAAGTGCGCGCCCTCGACAGACACGTCTGAGCTGTTGCGGAAGACAGGGTTTTCTGGACCTCGCTTGCTGTGGCCTACGCTTGCAGAAGCCCTTGCTGAAGCCCAGTTGCCATCAAGCAGTGCATGAAGCAGTGTCCCTGCTTGCTGGCCTGCCACAGCACGTACAAAGTGCATGCCGCACGTGGTGGATGATGCGCCTGCATGATGCCTGCATGCATGCGCCAAACGTGTAGAGTCAGCACGTGTCTGTGCCCTGTGGGGTCTGTGCTCACAGGAGTAGTGCAGTACGGCACAGGAGTAGGGAAAGGATCTTGATGCTAATTCCCAGGCGCGGGAGGCCGTGTGCTGTGGGCATGGCAACTGATAAGTGCTCCCTGTGGGCTGCGCAGGCCGCGACAAAAGGCGGGAGCCAAAGCTGGCCTGAAGACGGAGTAGCGAGGATGAGAGACTGGTTTGTGTGCATTGCTGCTACTCATGAGTGAGTGCGGGCCTTTGTAAGTGGAGCCAGCCATGCGGAAGGCTCTGTAGAAAACTCAATACATTCAATGATTGATATCACACTGTCTTTCCTTCCTTCCAATCCCTTCCTTCCAATCAGAAATGTAGCATGCTGAGTAGGGTCGTCCGTCCGTCCGGCATATGGCTGCATACGGTGTCATCTTACGTGTGCAATGAGCACGACCGTGTAATAAGAAGGTGTGCTCAGCAGCAGGAACGCTGCTGCAGAGCAGCGCAGCCCTGTCGCTGGTGAGGGCGACGCCGCCGCTTTCTGCGCACGTGTAGCGCTGAGTGGCCTGGTTGTCGAGAGCCTGCGACGTAGGGCCTAGCACGGCTGCGTCTCTGGCAGGCGTCGCGGCAGTGTCCCCGAGGCCCAGGGAAGGGCACTGCGTGACTCCGACGTCGCAGGCGGAGGCGGCGCGCGCCGCGCGCCGCTGCCGCTGCGCCGGCCGCTGCGGGAGGGCGCAGCCTCCGGGATGGCGCTCGCAGACCCTCCGGAGTGCACAATATTCTGGTGCTCTTCCCTATCGGCTGCTGCGGTCGCTGTGTGAACCCGCCTGTCTGCATGGGTGAGCTGAGGTAAGCCCAGGCTGGACACTGATAGCGTGTCAGCGGGTGCGAGCGGGCTCCCCGCCTGCCTCTGAGCGCGGCCGGGCGGAGCAGCCGAGGCTGTCCCAACCTCCGCCTCTCACACCAAACAGCGTGTGTACACAGTGGGGAGCAGACAAACGGCTGTGCGCTCCAGGAGGGCTATTGGCAGGCGGGTGACAGGAGGGGCTGCCCGCGGGCGACCGCGCTCCCGTGGCGGCGCCCAGCCCCCAGAGCCAGGTCTCAGTGTGCTGCACTGGTCCGGCGCGCGCTGATGTGGCCCTCCAGGAGGGGGCGCGGCCGCGTCCTCCTGGTCCGCGGTTCGGGACCGCGCTGGACCCGGCGCGCACGCAGCCGCAGGCGCAGGCCGGGGGGGATAGATGCGCGGATGCGCGGCCCGGGCGCGCGAGGCATCCCTTTGGTATTAGCGGCGGTTGAGCGTGTGTGTGCGGGCGTGTGCACGTAGGCGCTGACGCACTGCCTTATGCGCGCGCGCAGCCTGGACAACTCGGAGCACGCGTTCCGCTCGGAGGACTACGCGCCCAGCCGCTGGGGCTTCCAGCGCGAGGCGGCCGCGCTGCTCGCCGCCGGCGCGCGCCCGCACGGCGCCGCACGCGCTGCCCCGCCGGCAGCAGGGATGGCGCATGGCGAGCGGCGCGGCGCCGCGGCCGTGGCGGTCGTGCTGGCCGGCGGCGCGCCGCGCGTGCTGGTGCCGCCGCAGGCGGGCGCCGATGCGGCGCTCGCGGCGGTGGGCCTGGTGGAGGCCGCGGAGGGGCCCGGCGGCTTGCTCGGCGGGCTGCGCCTGGCCGCGGTGCGCTCCCAATACATGCCACAGCGACGCCGGGCGCAGCCTTTGAGCGCTGACAGGCCTCACACACATGCCGTGGGGATGCGATATATGCCTGCAACCTGGGCAGCCCTTGGCTGCGGCGCGCTCGCGCTATGGCGCCTACCCTTTACGCCGCCGCTTCTTCTTTCTGCACGAGACCTGCCAGACTGCCAGGTTGTCACTGGTGTGCTCCGTGCACGTCGGACCTCACAGAGCATCTCAGTGCGCCTCGCTGCCTCATGTTTGCGCTCTCTGTGTCGTATAGAAGGCCGCACCCATGAGGCTCTTGTGCGAGGGTGGTGTGCGTCGCGCGCAGCTGCTGGCGCGGCGGCGGCCGGGCGCGCGCGTGGTGGCGTTCCTGGCCAGCGCGCCGCCCGCGTGGCCCGCGCCGGAGGCCGTCGCGGCCGCCGCGCGCGGACTGGGCGGCGGCGGCGTCGACATCATCGCGCTCGCGCCCGAGGACGAGCTGGGGCCTGAAGCCCTGGCCGGCCTGCGCGCGCTGGTTGCCGGCGCGGACGCCGGGCGCAGCGAAGAGGCCGCGCGGCCTGAGGAGGTCGCGGGGTACGCTCGCGAGGGCCGCCGGCGTGCGCTGAGCGCTGCCCAGGGGACCGTGCGCTCCGGCGGCGGCGCGAGCGCGGGAGGCGAGGGCCTCGAGGGCGGGAACGTAGGGGACGATGGCCTGGGGGCGGCGCTTGCGCCCGGCGGCCGCAGGCCGTCGCGCCTGGTCGTCCTGCCGGCGCCGGCCGTTGGCCTGGATGCCAGGCAGCAGCTGGAGCTGCTGCTAGAGGCTCTGGACGCGCCCGCGCGCGGCCCTGCGCGGCTGCGGTCTCCTCCGCAGTCCCCCCCGTGGCGTCGCCCGGCCGGTGCGCCGGACGCTTTTGCAGACGCTGGCGCGGCGCCCTCGGCGGCTGCGGCGTGCCAGGTTGCCTGGGGGCCTGCCGCAAGGGAGGCAGCGGGCGCGGCCGGCGCGCCGGCGTGCGGGCCGGCCCAGGTCGGCGAGGCCGCAGCGGCCTACGCGCAGCCTGCGCCGCCGCTGGACGGCGCAGGAGAAGCTGCGGCGTCGGCGGTGCCAGCGGCAGGGCTGGCACGGGTAGGATTGGAACCCCAGACGGCGGACGCTGCGCAGGCCGGGTCGTCGCGGCCGGCACGCACGGCGGCGGACGCACCCGAGCGTGAGGCGGCCGCAGGCTGGCCGCCGCCCGGGGCGCCCGCCGGGCGCGCGTGCGCGGCGCAGTTGCCTGCGATTGGCGCGCCGGCCGCGGCCGGCGCGGCCGCAGCGGCGAGCCTGCGCGCCGCGGGAGCGCTGCCGGCGCTGCTGCGGCGGCACGCGGGCGTGTTTGCGCCGGCGCGCTGCCGTGACGAGTCGCTGGACGCGCTGCGGCACCTGTCCTCCGACGGCTTCATGCGCCCCTGGCTGCCGAGCTACGCGGCGCCGCCGGCGCGCCTGCGGCCCGGCGGCGGCGGCGGCGGCAGCGGCGGCAGCGGCGGCGGCGGGCAGCGGGCGGGCGCGGGCGGCGCGGAGCGCCTCTGCTACGTGCTCGTCTACCGGCTGGACCTGCCCAAGTGGCGCGTGCTGGCGGTGCGCGCACCCGCGTCTTGATTGAACCCTAGATGGCTTAAGGGAACCCTACTGGTCTTGGCGCTCGAGGCGTCTCGCTTGGCACACGTCACACTGCTGTGCCGGTGCCCCGCTTAGGCCTGCGCTGGCGGCACGCGCTCTCGGCGCGCGCGCCCGCTGCCTGGGAATGTCGGCGCCCGAGCCGATGCGGCCTGAGGCCGAGACAGGGCGGCGCGCCGGGCCCCTGAGACGCCGGAGTGAGTGGCGCGGTGCGGATGTGAGCGCCGCCCTGCAGCGCGCCGCGGGGATGGGTCCATGGCGCCCTGGCACGCGGCGCAGCCCGGCGCCGCGCAGGGTGAGCCGCACGCCGCGCTAGGCCAAGCATCGCGGGCCTGCCCGGGCAGGCGGTCAAGGGCCCGCCCGCGTGTGCGCCGGCAGGAGGTGCGCGCGGGGCGCATGCTGCCCTCGAGCACCGAGGCGGCCACGCAGACGGCGCCCGAGGCCGGCGCGGGGCGCGCCGGCCCCGCGGCGGCGCGGCCGGGCGACCCCGGGCACTCGCCCGCCGCGTCGTCCGCCGCCGCGCTGCCGTGCTCGCACCCGCTCGCCGGCGAGCTCGGCTCGCCGCCGTCGCGGACGCTGGCGGCGGCGCGCACCGCAGCGGGCGAGGCCGCAACGGGCAACGCGCCCGGCTCGCCGCGCTCCTGCCCCGGCGCGCCTGGTGGGGAGGAGGCGGGCGGGCCACGCGGGGCGCCGGGCACGCCGTCGGCGGCGGCTGTGGAAGTGACGGACGGACACCATGGGGCTGCCGCTGCGGGTCCTGGCCAGGGCGAGCGCGAGGCCGGGGCCACGGGCGCGGAGCCAGCGGGCGGCAGGGCCGGCGCAGCGAGCGATCGGGCCGGCAGCTCGTCGCGCTGGGGCGCCCCGGGCCCGGTGCCGCTGCGCGCGGACCCGCGCCCCGGCACGCTGCTGCTGCTGCAGGCCACCGACGGCTCCGAGCGGCTGCGGCTGCAGTGGCTGCCGCGGTCGGCCGCCGCGGCTGCGCCCGCCGGCGACGGCGCCGCCGCCGCGTGCGCTGGCCGCACTCCAGCGGGCCCCGCGCTCGGCGAGCAGGAGCTTGCTGCGGATGCCGGCCCGAGCGGGGCCGCGGCGTGGCGGGCGCGGCAATTGGCGCCGGCCCCGGCCCCGGCGCCGCAGCCGCAGCCGGAGCTGGAGGTGACGATCGCGCCGGACCGCGTGCGCTTTGCCGGCGCGGGCGGCGCGGGCGGCGGCGCGGGCGCGCGCGTGCTGGTAGTCGAGCAGGCGCTGGACGCGGGCGCGCGCCGGCGGCGCGACCGCCACCGCGGTGCGCCTGGTCCTGGGCTCGCCATGCTCTGCGGCCGGCCCCAGGCTTGAAGTGCTGAGCGCCCGGCCGCGGGCTTGCCGTGCTGTGCGCCTGGCCCCAGGCTTGCCGTGCTGTGGGTGCCGCGCAGGAGCCTCTGCGAGGGTGGCGCATCCAGTGCTCGCTGAGGGTGCACTGCGGCCGCTCAGGCAATGAATGCAGCAGTCAACAGCTGACAGCAATGCGCATGAGTGCAAGTTTTGCGGCCGCAGCCCTGTCGCGGCATCTGACATGCGTGTGCCCACACACAGTGCTCTCAGGTCGCACGGCGCAAATTTTGAGCCCGATTGTGCGCTGTTTTGAACCCATCGACCCGTGTGCGACCGGCCAGTGATGTGTCCGCGCCTGTTCAGGCTGCGTGGCGCTGCGCGGCGCCGCGGGCGGCCGCCAGCGCGTGGCGTGCTGGTTCTTCTGGCTGCAGCAGCCCTGGCCGGACGCGCTGGCCATGGCGGCGCCCGCCGGCGCGCCGGCGCACCGCGACCCCGCCGCGGCGCGCGCCGGGCGGGCGGCCCCGCCGCGCCCGGCCGGCCCCGCCCTGCCCTGGGGCGCGCCCGCCGCGGCGCCCGGCCGCGGCGCCGCGCCCGCGCCGCCGCCGCCCGCGCCCGCGCTGGCGAGGCTGGGCCTGTGGGCGTACGGCGGCGCGCGCCCAGGCGCCCAGGAGGCGCCCGCGCGCGGCCCGTGCGTGGCCGCAGAGCCCGGCAGCACCGTGCGGTCGGCCGCAGCCCCGGCGAGCGCGGCTGGCCCCGCGGCCGCGTCGCACGCGCAGCGCACGCCCGGACCCGCGGGCGCGGCGGGCGGCCTTGAGCATGCTGGCCCAGCCGGGCCGAGCACCGCCGCAGGCAGCTCTGCCTGTGAGAGCAGCGCGCCGGCCGACGCGGGCTCAGCGCACGGCGCGGCCGGGGGCGCACACGACGTGCGCATGGCGCCACCGCGCTCTGGCGGGGACAGCCAGGGCGGCGTGCAGCTCAGTATGACAAGCGGCTCGTCGGGCGGGGCGGGGTCGGCGGCGGAGGCGCCGTCGCGAAAGCTCAGTGCTACGGGCGAATCGCCGGGCGAGCCACCAGACGCGGCGGGCCCGGCCGCGGCGGCGCCACCAGCGGTCGGCGCGGCGGGCGGATCAGTGGGCGGGCCGGCGGGCGCGTCGGCGGGCGCGGCAGGCCTGGCGGCGGCGCTGGCGGCGCTGGTGGCTACGCCGCCGCCATACGATGTGGAGGCCGCGCGGCGGGAGGCGCGCGCGCGCTGCAGCACGCAGCCCGTCACCCTGGGTGCGACACGTTGCGCGCAGGCGGCCGAGTAGGGCCTGAGGCGCATTGGCAGGCCTAAGGGCATTTGGAGACAGCATTCACAGGATGTTGCAGGTGTCAAGACCCGTGATACAGCCCGGTCTAGAAGCCGCCGAGTCAAGAGCGCGGGGCAGCATGGCTGTGCTGCAGCGGAGCTGTGGGGGCTGCCACAGCGCGGGGTTGTATGTTGGGTAGCAACATGCCCTGCTCAGCTCCTGAGTCTCCTGTCCCAATCACCTGTTAGGTTAGGACTGGCAGCGCAGCACAGCTGCCTGGAATCTGTTCACAGAGTCATGGTTTGTAGACCACACTGGCGCTTGGTGCCGCAGGCCCGCTCCCAACGCCGTTCAAAGTGTCACAGCTTATGGTTGACTGTGGTGCTGTGTGCCGCAGGCCCGCTGCCGACGGCGCTGGTGGAGGAGGCGCTGCGCGGCGGCGGCGCCGGCCTGCGCGCCAGCCCGGCCGCCGCGGCCGCGCTGCAGGCGGCCGCCGCGGCGCTGGCCCCGGCCGCCGCGCCCGCGTCGCCGCCCGCGTCGGCCGCCGCGCTGTCCCGCCGCATCCGCCGCCCCGGCTCCGCCTCGCCCACATCCAGCAATGGCGATGGCGGCGGCGGCGGCCGCGATGGTCGCGGGATGGGGCGGGCCGATCGCTTCCAGTGGCTCGAGGACTTTGCCGCCGCGGAGGCGCGGCGCGGCAGGGGCGGCTCGGCCGGCAGTGAGGCCGGCGACGGCGGCGGCTGCGGCGGCGGCGCGCGCGAGGGTGCGCACTAGACCACGGACCAGGTTGTTAGCACCTGATGCGTGTGCACAGCTGCCGCAAGGCGTCGCTGCTGCGGCGTTGAGCGGCCGGCGGTCCCTGTGAGCAGAAGCAAGGGTCGTGGAAGCGGCGGAGACGCTGTGCACTGGTGGGCGCTGAAGTCAGCTGCAAGCAGCACTCAGCTCTTGAGCAGCGGCACCGTCATTGTGTGGATAGCCGGTGTAGGTGAAGGGTGACTGCAACGCCATGCATGCTCGCCGGCTCATGCAGCGCCTGTCGAACCTCAAGCGCAGGCTGCCATGACCAGCTGTGCTTGCACAGTATTTCAGACCGCTGGGTGTCATTGCTACACGTGTAGCTCATGGGTATTGGCCACCCCTGTCCGCAGGCCGCGCCCGCTCGCCAGTCGCCGGCGCGCGCCGGCCGCTGCGCCGGGCGCTTCACGCCGCGCGGCCTGCGGCCCTGGCCCTGCGCGCCGAGCCGGGCGCATCGGAGTCGTCGACGTCGATGTCGCCGTTTGCGGCTGCCGCCGCAGCGCTGTGCACGGAGCAGAACGGATGCGGCGGCGGCGGCGGCGGCGGCGGCGGCGGCGGCGGCGGCGGCGGCGGCGGCGGCCGCGGCCGCGGTGGCGGGCGCCTGGCGCCGGGCGAGGCGGGTGCGGCGTGCGCCGAGAACTTTGGGCAGCCGGCGCTGCTGGGCCGGTGCGCCGCCCGCGCCCAGGCTCACATCCCCGGCTCATGTCATGGCGGCGTCATGTCACGGGGGCCGGGGGGGAACGTGCGTAGGCCCGAACGCGCACAGAGCAGCGGCCGCGCGCGAGCTTGCCCCCGTTGCACATGCTGCATGCGTGCTGGCGGCCGCGCGGGTGTGCATAAGCAAATTTGGAGGACACCTGAGCGCCGAGAACTCACAGTGACAAGCGTGGCAGCTGCTCGGAGTTGGACATGCCTGGACACATCCAGCTCCAGGCAGACAAGAAGAGACCAGGGTTACGGTAGAGACTAGGGTTAGGGTTGAGGAGAGACCCCAAGTGTGCTGCCGTCCAGGTCTCACTCCTCGCCGGGCGACCTGGACTCGACGGCGCTGCGCGGCGCCGCGCGCGGGCTCGCCGCCGCCGCCGCCTGCCGCCGTGCTGCCTGCGGGCCGGCAGGTGTGGCCGCCTGCGAGCTGCTGGGCGGGGCCATGGGCGGACGACGGGACGGCCCTGACGCAAGCCCAAACCCTGCTGTAGACACCGCGCTGCCCTCCGACGACCTCCAGGCGTGCGCCGTGCATGCGGCGCGGCACGCGGTGCTGACGAGCGGGGCGGCGCTCGAGGCCGGCGGCGCCGCCGCGGCCGCGGCTGCTGCTGCGGGCGGCGGTGGCGGCGGCGGCAGCGGCGGCGGCGGCACGCCTGCGCTGGACACGCGCAAGGACTCGCAGACAGACGACCTCTCTCTGTTTGAGGTGGACTGATCGCTTGCGAGGGACTGGGCGCGTGCTGCGGAGAAGCGTGCACTCCGCGAACGGGCGGCTCACGCGGCCTCGGCGCAACGGCCGCCTGGAACGCACCTGGCAGACGACTCGCCGCCCAGCCCGCCATTGGTCGGCGCGCCCTGGCTTCCGTGCGGGGCGCGCGCGCGGCGCAGACAGGGCGCGGCGGCGCGCATGCGCGGGCCAGCGCACAGGGACTGCCCTGTCGCGGGGGCCGGTGGGCGCTGCTGCGCGGGTCGGGGGCGGGCGCTGGGAGGCGCTCAGGCTGCATAGATGCCGAGCTGACGCCGTGGGCAGGCTGGTGTCACATCCAGCTGGGTTGAGTGCAAGGCCGGCGAGGCGCCTGTGTGCGCCGACCGGGTAGACGGGGTAGCTTGCACCAAACCCTGCGCGAGCGTGTCATGGTGCCTTTGCCTTGAACCACGCGTACGGGTTGGACTGGTGACTGCCGGCGTCACAAGGCCTGTGTAGAGCACTGCTGGCGGGGGTACAGCAGGGCATGGCGAGGCGTGGTGTGGCAGCAGGTGCGCATGCGGACACGTCCGCGAAGGTCTGGGTTTTTGCCCTACAGGCAAGCCTTCTCTGCACAGGCCGCGCCAGCCGCTGCGCACTAGCCTGGCTGCTTTTGGGGTTATGAGGGGTACGTGTGACCAAGCGCGGCCGGGGCGCGCTGCACAGCGGGCATTGCTCTAATCTGGAAGTCTTGTGTCTTCCTTTGCAGCATTCCGTGCCTATTTCGTGCCCAAGCCTTCCTCCTCGATGTCAGGGTGTATAAGCTCCGCGAGCATGACTAGCCCTGCTGCTGTCTCTCCCCAATAGGGCCTGCTGCCTGTAGAGTAGTTGTAGATCTGAGACGCATGCACACATGCAGAGCCATGGGTGCGATGTCAGACGTGGGCTCGTACACATGTGGGTGTTTGTTTTAAAAAGGTATGCGTATGTCTCAGATGCGGCAAGCCGCAAAGGGCCCTGGAGGGGGCACCTGCCACCCAACACTTTAGGCAGAGATGCTTGAGCCTCTTGTGTTTGTTGTGCTGGCACAGCTCATAAGCAACTCGTCCTGTCATCATTGAATGAGCAACGCATACCCGTTTCCAAATGCACTGCTACTGCAGTACCAGGCTGATGCGGCGGACTACTTATTAAGCAGCAGCTCAAGCCCCAGCGTGCAGGAAGCAGAGCGATGTCCATTTTTTCGTGGCAATCAATAACTGTGTTTGCACACTTCATGTCCTGCATGCTGGGTCGGTCATTGTTGAGTTACCACCGTTACCCTGCCTGTGATACAGAGCGTCAGGCCGTTCAGCAACATGGCTACAGCATACATGCTCCGTGCGTGCAAGGCCAGGAGGGTCCTAAAGCAACTGTGAGCCCAGTGCTAGGCCCGCCCTGTCTGACAGGCCGCCCCGGCTGCGCCCTGCCAGGCTCCCACACCCACTGCTCACAGGGCATCACATTGCCACTTGCTGGCTTCCGCTCGTCAGGAGAGAAGCGGCCCTTGCTGTTCAGGGGTCCTCAGTCAGGGGCAGGCACAGGCTACTGCGGCGGCGGCTGCGCCTCCGGCGGCGGCGGCGGCGACGGCCGCCCGGGCGTGATCACGGGCCGGTCCTCGGGGTAGCCGCGCTTGCCGGACAGGTCCTGCAGCGGCGGCCCGCGGCGCACGCGCAGGCGCTGCCGCTGCAGCTCCTCGTCCTCCTCGCTCACCTGGCGGGGGCGCTCTAGGGTCGGCACCCTACCCCCCTGAGACCAGCCCTGCCAGGTTGTACCAGCGGAGCGCGCGCAGTCGCTTGAGGTCCAAACCCCGTTGTCCCCCCTGGTCATCAGATACGGGCATCAGACACGAGCGTCGACCTTACATCATGTGAACGGCACCCCTGGCATAGCGATAATGCTGGTATGCCGCTCCGCAGCGCAAGCACTGGTCGTGCGCAGGCCGGGAGTACACAGGCCGAGCTGCGAGTACAGCGCCCCAGCTTGTGCCAGGCGTGGGCAGGTCTGGGCCGCACCGGCGCCGCATAGGCGAAGGGGTGGTTTTCCGGAATCTCCCGCTTGGTCAGATCCAGGTCGCTGCCCTCCCTGCATGGCACCGAGGGTCCCATTTGCAGAGTCCGGACACACCACGCCTGTAAGCAGCCAAAGTTGGCTGATACCGGTTGTAATTCATTGATTCAGTCCACAGGCAAGTGGACGATGCCTCACAATGGGCATGTGAGCAGGAGAGGCTTACGGATATTAAGGTACCAATCAAGCATATACGTGTCGCCTCCACACTGGGCTGAGCAGTGAGTGTCTGCATGCGTTGGAAGGATGCGTTGGAAGGATGATGGTGCTGAGGCTCCAGTTTTGCAGCATATCACAGCCTCACAAGCTCAACGCGTGGCGCCGCGCACCACTCCTTGCTGCGCCGCCGCCGCGCCGCCAGGATCTGCTCCTGGGTCAGCGGCTTGACCTTGAACGGGTCCACCAGGGTCCCGTTCCTCAAGGCCTCTGCAGGAGCGCCACATTTTTAGCGTCGCCGGCGGCGCCCGCTAGCGCCGCCCAGGCAGCGCGCTGTCAGCGCGGCTCCGGCGCACCTTCGTACTTCTCGCGCGTCATGCCCCGCTCCGGCGACCAGAAGCCCCGGGACTCAAAGTCATACATCGACCTGCGCTGATCCTCCACCCGTTATTTGACGGCAACTAATGAAGAGGGCTTGTCAGAAACATCTGCATGTTCAAGCGCGGCACAGCGTCATCCAGCGCATCATGTTGCAAGTCGTACACCGAAGCTCAATGCTGTTTCTTTTTGATAGATAGATATTGTTTTAGCTGCCACTGCACGCAGCACTGAGGCGCGCACTCATCATCCTCATCGTCATCCTCATCATCGTCGTAGTAGTTGTAGCCGCGTATCCGCCTGTAGACCTTCTTGTACAGCCTCCGTGCGTACTTGCGGTACTTCACCGCCAGGAAGGCCACCAGCAGCACGGCCGGGGCGCCGGCGTACCATGGCGCATTGGCGAGCGGGTTGGGGAGCCAGCCCGGCGGAGCAGGCTGCACGCTCTGCTGCAGGCGGCCCTGCTGGCCGCGGCCCCCGCGCGCAAAGACGGTCTGCGCGCCGCGCGCACGCCGGCCAGGGCCTGCTGCTGGGTGCGGCGCGCGGCAACGTAGGCCGGCGAGTTGCCGCGGCAGCAGCCTGCTGCCCGCGCAGCTTGCGTGCACCTGCATTGCTGTCCCTGCACCTCCCCCCCTCTGCAGCCTCAGCACATTGTCGTTGCGGCCTATTTCAAAAGTGCTCATGCAGCAGACCGTATCCGGGAGCAAACCCCCCCTAACCCGCGCTCCTTGCCCACCGCTCGCTCAGGAGCGCACCAAGCTGGTCTCGCCCTCGTCTGGCCTGCTGTGTTTGCCTAGGTACTCAGTGGCGGTGAGTGCGCGGCATTACTTTGCGTGGCAGTCCCCGGTGCACAGGATGCAGGCCATGGGGGCCCCGGCGCTGAAGCAGCGGTTGTGCACACCGGCAAGCACATGCCCAGCGCCCAGAGCGCAGCCGAGCGCGTTCACTCCCTGCCCCCGGCGGACGGCAGGTAGGCGCCCACCGACACATCTTCCAATGTAGCTTGATCCAGGCACTTGTGTCTGGGCGTGCTGCTGTGCACGGAAGCTGCTAAAGCATAATGGCTCCCTTTCTGCTACTGATGTGGTAGAGACAAAGGAAGAGCGCTGATTGACGGAGGAAAGACCATGTGCTAGCTTGTGGTTCTGGAGCCTGCTGGGTAGAGGCTGGCAGGAGCGGTAGACAGCTCCATGCGCTGCGTGAGTTTAGGTGTGTTGCCTTCACTGTGGAGGACTCGCTTTCAGCCCCTGCGCTGCGAGTGCAAGTTCCATTTTTTCCTTCTTGGCTCGTTCAGGCTGGTCAGGCCTGCCTAGCAATTACTACGACACATGCCTGTGCAAGCTCGCACTCAAGACCATGGTCCCAAAGCGCGCCGGAGTGTGCTCCGTGCGCCTTGTGTCCAAAACCGGACCGTCGCTGCCGCGCGTGCAGGCCGCGCCGCGCGGAGGGCCCTGCGTGCGCCCTGTGTCTGAACCCGGACCGCGGCTGCCGCGCGTGCAGGCCGCGCCGCGCGGAGGGCGCTGCATGTGGCGGCGGCGGAGAAGAAGCAGAAGCTGATGTGGGAGGCGCTGCGCGAGGCGGTGGACGAGGAGATGGAGGCCGACCCCACCGTCTGCCTCATGGGTGCGCCGCTGCGCGCTGCTGCGCGCAGCTTTCGGCGCCCCAGCGCCGCAGGCAGTGCCACTTACCCGGGCGGTGGGTCTGTCTGCCCCGTGACGCGTGTCCAGGTGAGAAGCGAGGGGCTCAGAGCGATGGCTCAAAGCGGCGGCAGAGTCAGGCAGTGCGTTGCTATGACTCCGCACCGTCGTCCTGGAGCCCTTGTTGGGCTCGCGAGCACGCCGGTCGCAAGGCCTGGCATTCCAGCAGCGCGCCGCCGCGCAGGCGAGGACGTGGGCCACTACGGCGGCTCCTACAAGGTCTCCTACGACCTGCACAAGAAGTACGGCGACCTGCGGCTGCTCGACACGCCGATCTGCGGTGCGCTGCCCAGACCGACCCTGGCTGCGCGCACCGCCTGGCGGCCTTGCCTTGCCCGCTCTCTCACGTGAGCCATGAGGCTGCTGGAGGAGAGAACCAGCAGCGCTGGGCGCTGCGGAGCAAGCGCAGGCTCGGGCCCGCGACGGGCGCTGCGGTCCTGTCTTTGACAAGAGCGAGTGCTCTGATGCGCCACGCTGACGGCTGGGCCGGCTAGGAGCCCGGAACCACGAGCCGCCCACGTGCTCAGGACGACGCTCACGCGTCAGCCACGTGCGCAGTCCAGGAACAGGAACCAGGAGGCGCCCACGTGCTTGGGACGCACACGCGCCCGCCGCGCGCGCAGAGAACGGGTTCATGGGCATGGGCATCGGCGCGGCGATGACCGGCCTGCGCGTCGTCATCGAGGGCATGAACATGGGCTTCCTGCTGCTCGCGTACAACCAGATCTCCAACAACGCCGGCATGCTGCACTACACCTCGGGCGGCCAGTACAAGGCGCGGCCGCGCGCGCGCCGCCGCGCTTGTGAGCGGGGGCCAGGGTGGGCGCCAGCCAGCGAGGCCCTGCAGCCCGGCGGCCGGCGCGCTCGGCCAGCTCGTCCGTCGCAGAGCCGCTCAGCCGCCGCGGCGGCCGCGCATGGTCTCCGAGCCGTGCTTGGTCTCTGCATGCCCGCCGCCAGTCTGTTACCAGCGAGGCCTGCTCCGCCTGCGGCTTGCCGGCTGCCCTACCCTCCGGCTGCAGCCCTATCCCTGGCCTACCCCAGCCCGCTCTGCCTGCAGCGTGTCCGTGAAGGCAAGGCAAGGCACCTGCCCGCGGCCTGGCCGATGCGGCGCGCGGCGCGCAGGTGCCAGTAGTGATCCGCGGCCCGGGCGGCGTGGGCCGCCAGCTGGGCGCGGAGCACAGCCAGCGCCTGGAGTCGTACTTCCAGTCCATCCCGGGCGTGCAGCTGGTGGCCTGCTCCACCGTGTCGAACGCCAAGGCGCTGCTCAAGAGCGCCATCCGCTCTGACAACCCCATCATCTTCTTCGAGCATGTGCTGCTGTACAACGTCAAGGGCGCGGCCCCGACCCTACCCTACCCTGCCCGGTCCCCTTCAACCCTCACAGCCGCGGCGCCACGGCCGCCGGCAGACGGCCGCGGCCCTGCGCCCCGCGCTGTGAGCGAGCATGCGTATGCATGCGGTGTCCGGTTGTGCTTGGCGGCAGCGCTGCGGCAGACTCAGGCTGGTGCGCTTTTCTGCTGCGGCGGCTGCAGGAGGGCGCTTGGCGCGCCGCGTCCAAGCAGCGCGGCAATGCTCAGGGGTCATGCTGTCTTGTCGCAGCTGGCGGCCCAGAGACGGGCGCCCGTTCGACGGCCATTGCCCGGCTGCTCTAAAACACGTTATCAAATTTCTGGCCCATAAAATTTGATTTTAAATTTTGTTCCAAGCGCCCGCGGCGCGCGCAGGCGAGACGCGCGACGGCTACTGCCAGCCGCTGGAGATGGCGGAGGTGGTGCGGCCGGGGCGCGATGTGACCATCCTGTGCTACAGCCGCATGCGCTACGTGGTCATGCAGGCCGTGCAGCAGCTGGAGAAGCAGGGCTTCGACCCCGAGGCGCGCACCCGGCCGCCGCGCGCGCAGTGCTTTTCTTCTTTCCCAGTGCTCCCAGCATGCCTGGTATGCTGGGTTGCCGAGCGCAATTTGACCTGCCGCTTGTCCAGCGGCCTGCTTTGCGCGTTGGCCGCCTGTTGCCGGAGGCCTGAGGCTGGCTGTGCGCACTCGCCGTGCGGCGCGGTGCTCGCGCACGCCCGTGACAGCGCCGCCTGCCTGTTGGTTTGTCGGGGTGCGCCATGTCTCGCCTGCTGCGCCTCACGGCGCTGCCTGCGTGCGCTCGCACCCAGCGCCGGCGGGGCGCCTGGGACGCAGAGCGCACGGTAGGTTAGGATTAGGGGACACGGGGTTGGGACCTGGAGTGCATCCTGCGGGCAGGGCACGGCATGCATGTCTGGCACAGGGCCCGCAAGCCTGTCAGTAGGCCCGAGGCGCAGGGTCATAGGGCAGGCAGCGTCATAGCAGCGCACCTTGCGGCCGCAGCCCGGCGCAGGTCACTCACTGCGCGTTTTACGCGCAGGTCATTGACCTCATCTCGCTCAAGCCCTTCGACATGGCCACCATCAGCGACAGCGTCAAGAAGACCAAACGCGTGATCATCGTGGAGGAGTGCATGAAGACGGGCGGCATCGGCGCGTCGCTGTCGTCGGTCATCAACGAGTCGCTGTTTGACTACTTGGACCACCAGGCGCGCCGCCCGCACCGCACGGCCGTCCTCTGCGTCTGGGCACATCGCCATATCTTGTGGCGTGAAACATCATAAATTCCGCACTTGAAACGTGCAGACAGGCACGTGTACGACAGCCCTGCACCATGGGTGTCTTGTTGATGGCCCTCAACAGCTCCCCCTCCATCGCATACATGGCAAAGTGGACCGAGTCCCGCAGAGTGCCAACGCACCTAAGCACACGAGGGTGTGAACCTGCGGCTTACCTCCTCTGCAGGTCATCCGGCTCAGCTCCCAGGACGTGCCGACCGCGTACGCGTTCGAGCTGGAGGCCGCCACGATCGTGCAGCCGGAGCAGGTGATTGAGGCGGTCCACAAGGTAACGGCCGGCGTGGCGGCCGTGCCCGTATAGGCGCGGCGGCGGGTGACAGCCCCGGGTCGACCGGCGCGGGCAAACCTGCAGCACCCCCAGTGCAGTAACCCCAGTTGAGGTCTGGGAGGGCTTCAAGCAGACCTGGGTCTCTGCTTGTAGATCAGCGGGTGTGGGCATTGTAACATAGGAGCATGGGCGGCGTGTGCATGGTAGCGAGGCGCAGGGGAGCGGGACGGCGCGCGGCAACTCCTGCACACGCTAGGGGGGGGGCGCGAGTCACGCAGGGGGTCGCCGGTGGCGTGCGCATATGGCTGCACCTAGCCCTGCCTGCACCAGGCCCTGTCGAGCTGTGGTGCTCGTGCCCGCTGTGCTGGGCATGGCGACAGGCGCGAGGCTGGAGCCGTCAGCACGGGCTCCGGCGTGGGGTGCGGCGGCTGGCCAAGCTCTGCAGCACGGCATCAGCGGGTGACGATGCAGGAGTCTTGCGTGTTGTGGCAATCGTGAGCTTGGGGGTCCTTGCGCACTAGGGAGCGGAGAGATGTGAGAGAGTGCAGGGGAGCTGTAGCGCATTTAATCTGCGCAGTGCACCTGCACTGAATCCTGTGCGTGTGGCATGCAAGGCTGCACACTGCGGGCACTGAGGATGCACGACACAGTCCTGTGTGCGGACACAGGAGCAGCACTTGTAATGCAGCACTTGTAGTGCTGAATACCTCCTGTCACACTGCTATATCAAGCATTGCTAGTATTCATCGTGTATAGCACTGCGCTCACTCTACCGGATTGAGCAAGTGGCAGGTAGACACACGGGAAGACATTGGTAATGCCCCACAAGATGCCCAACACCCATTGCCCAATGTGCCCCAAACACTGCATCTGCATACAGAGCCGCAGAGCTGAAGTACTTGGCAAACAAGCACGCTGCTATCAGGCATTGGCTTGTGGCGCACTCGCCTGCTTTCAAAAACAATGACACACTAGGGAATCATGGTTCAGTGCTTGAGTGCAGGACAGACCCATAATTGGCTTCCAGACGGACGGCCGCCAAAAGCATAGCTAGCAAGGTGGTAGGCTCAGCTGCTTGCATGGGCTTCCGAGCAAACCTCTGGGCCAAGGCACCCCTGAACATGCACCCAGCCAAAACGCCCTGCACGTAATGTGCTCAGAGCCCCAACATGATCACATTATTGGTGCACCATGCCATGTGGCTTGCCTGCACCTGTGTGTCATCCCCATTCCGGGCCCCCAGGTACAGGGGCGAAGCCCTGCCCCGCACTGCCCGCAACAGCTCAGCCCTCGCCTGATGCCGCCACAATACAGCCACTGTGCACTGGCACGCCCGAGCCGCTCGCGTACGGCGGGCGCCCGAATCTTCATCACCGTGTTCTGCGGGGACAGCATTTGCTGGCGCGCGCCCTAAGCAGCCTTCTTCCCATTCATGTTCCCATTAATATTTCCATCCATCTTTCCATTCGTTCTCGTGGTGCCCGGCCGCGGCGCCTGGCCGCGCACCCTCCGCCGGACGAGGCGCGCGAGCAGCCGCGCCAGGCCCCAGGCGGCCGCGAGGGCGGCGGCGGCCGCGGCGGCCCACGCGGCCAGGACATCCAGTGAGTTGCGCACGGCCCAGGGCATGCCCGCCTCGGGCGTGCGCAGGTAGCTGCCCGTCTCCGCGACGTGCTCCACCCAGTCTGCGCGGCGCGCGCGCGCGCGTCAGCGCTGGGGCCCCGTCCTCGCTCGCCGCGCAGGAGCTTCCGACGCCGGCAGGGAGGCCCTGCCTGCTCACACGCTGGGCGCATGCGCTGTGCGCGCGAGGAATCAGCCATATGACGGGCACACAAACATGTCACCCTCACTGCAACCTGACCCAAGACGCAAGGCCGCGCTCGCTTACATGTACACACATGGCCTCTTCGGCTGGCAGCTACCATAAAAGAGCCGCCCGCCAGGGCATCGGCCGCCGATGCCGCCGCGAACGGCGGCGCCAGGCGCCGCGTGCAAGGGCCTCCGCGCCGCAGGGGCCCGCACCGCCGGCCTCCTCGGTGGGCGTGCGGCGGCGCGCGCGCAGGCGGCGCGACACGCGCGCCGCAGCCTCGCGGAACTCAGGCTCCGTCAGCAGCCGCTCCAGCGCGCCGCGCACGATCGGCGCGGAGAAGTTGCGCCCCATGATGACCGGCAGGCAGAAGCCCAGGCGCGCGGCCTTGGCCGCGCTGTCCGGCTGGTCCGGCACGCGCCCGGGCAGGGCCAGGATCGGCACGCCGTGGTACGCCGCCTGCGCGCCCCGCCGTGCGCGCATGACGGTCCTGCACAGACATTGCCTGCACAGACGTCACGACTGCCCGCTATTTGATTTGCAACATACAGGCAATGTCGCGTCAGGGATGCTGTCAGGGATGCAGCAAGCAGCTGCTCTGCACACTCACACCATCCTCCAGTGTCCATCGTCGCAGAGCTCCTCTGGCGGACAGGCAATGCAGTAAATCCAGCCACAAGACATGATGGCATGCAGGCTCTTCATTTGGAACCAGTGAATGTATCAAGCCTGCAAGTCGGTCCCACAAGACGCGCGGGAGCGCGCCTCATAGAGCGAATTTGCGCCACACTGCGACAGGAACACGCGCGTGCGCGCGTGGCCTAGCACATCGTTCTGGGGCATCCAGTCGACCACCTGCGCCGCGTACGAGCTCACGGCGGTGCCCAGCCCGTCGCTGCCAGGTGGACCCGCTTATGTCCTCGCCCACGCAAACATGCTGCCTAGGGCCAGGCGCACGCATGGTACACCTTGAGCAGCAATGTCCCGCACCCGAGGAATCTCACGCAAAAAGCCGGCGATGGAGCAAGCCTTAGCAGACCATGTAGCGGTCGCCTACGTTGGTCATGCATACCCTACGCTGGTCACGCATCCCCGAGCCGGGCGCATGCGACGACGTACAGGCGCAGCACGCCACACGCGCAGCCCGGCGCCGGGCGCGCCTTGATGTGGCCGCCGAGCGTGACGTTGGCCAGCGCCGCGGCCTCGCCCGGCGACAGCTTCCACAGCACGCGCGCGGCCAGGCCGGCAAACGCCTCCGCCAGCGTGCGCACCTGCGCCGCGGCTGCGCGGCGCGGCCGCGCACGCGCGTCAGCCTCGCTCCAACAAGGCATGCGGCCTGTGCACGGTGCGTCGCTGCAGCAACGCTCACTGAAGCCATGAGCAATGGAGGGGCGTCGCACTCAGGATGACGGTGGTGCCGGTGGAGACCAGGACCAGGCCCGCCTCGCCGCTCGCGGCCACGAATGCCTGCGCGGGGCGCCCCAGGGCATGGGCCGGCCAGGCCCGGCAGCGCAAGGCGGCCGGCAACGTGCGTGGACTTGGCAAGCACACGCGCATGGCGTGTGGTTGAGGGGGAGGTTGGGCATGACGCTCGCCAGTCCTCCTCCTCTATGGCAGACGCGCGGGTGTCCCCCGCAGGCCAAGCTGGTGCATGCCAGTAGATGTATCCTGACACTGAGACAGTCCCAGAGCAGAGTGCAAACCCACACTGCACTGTCCATGCTGCTCCTGGGGCAGGCAAACACGCCCGCCAGCCGCATGCACCAGGTCGGGCAACTGCAGCGGCCGGTCCAAGTCACAGAGCAGAGTGTGATATCCATGCTGCGCTGTCCACGTTGCTCCAGGGCAGGCAGGCGCGCCCCACCCCAGCCCTAACCCTACCCACCAGGCGCACCTCCAGGTCGGGCGGCAGCGGCCCGGACGGGCCCTGCAGCACGCCGCCGATGTACTTGGTGTTGGGCACGATCGGCCGCGGCGGCTCGATCGCCCAGTCGGCGGTGAACAGGTGCAGTGCGTCGCGCTGGATGACCTCCGGCCGCGTCGTGTCGACGCCCAGCTCGCGCCTGGCGCGCCGCGCCGCGCCGCCTCAGCACCGCGCTGTCTCAGGAGAGTGCTGGCTCAGCAAAGCGCTGTCTCAGC
>JAABUV010000722.1_pt1 | contig 50211 bp, 51 predicted proteins | sample 5559971 | NCBI WGS metagenome assembly JAABUV01 (sample SAMN10711881, study PRJNA513362) | rock metagenome | isolation source: Antarctica rocks | place: Antarctica: Victoria Land, Knobhead nord | collected 2015-12-19 | reverse complement strand
TCACTTTTCAGCATCATATCTTGTCTCTTGCTCATTTCATAACTCACTTTCGTATCATACAAGATGTTGATTCTTAAAATTCAATGCTATCTGCTGTAACATCGCTCTTCATTCTTGAAGACTTGTGTTCACAACAAGAACAATTTCTTCTGTCTGCTCAGAATAGTTCAGACTTTTCATAATTAATGCAGTGATCAATGTCAGTTTTAGCTTGTTCATGACTTTTTCTTGTTTTCTTTCTTACACGAATTTGATCTTCTTTTTGAAGAGCTGAAATATTGACGCTGCAATCAAGATGAAATTCTCTATTCACACTTGATAATACATGCATACTTCAATGAATGCTTGAACAAATGTGACATTATGACAGAGACATTATTCTAGAATCTTGATAATTTTGAAATCTTTTGATCTGCAATCATGAAAGTCATAAACAAATCTTACAATCTTTATGCTCAACATGCAAAATTGTAACTTTTTGTCAAATATGATGCAATTGATGAGTTCAAAGTTCAAGAGTACAAAGTCAAGATTCTTAATGTACTTCAGCATAAACTGATGTACTTCTAAAGTGATCTTTGCATTATCATAAATTATCTTTGATTTCTTTACTTCAATATCATCAAGAAAAGATCTGCATATTTCAAGAAGATTCTTCAATATCTTGATTATGACTTTAATGAACTGAACAACGAAGTTGATGACATCTTGTGATAACGTCATCTGTCGCAATAATCTCAGAAATGTCATGAACATTGTGAGATCTCAATATATTTTTGTCAGCGTAATTTAATCATATTCAGAAAACAGATTTATCAGAAAGATCATAATCATATCAACAAATTCTTCAAAGAATTCGTTCACGTCTGAGAGCAGATTGACGTCTCTGATGATAATCTTGTTCATATTTATCACTGCATTGATCATGTGATACTGATTGAACTTTTTCTTAATCAGAAATCAGAAATTTCAATACAAGTCATGACAAGATTTCAGTATGTTATGCTTTATTTAATTCTTGAGCATGTTTATAATAATTTGATGAAGTGTCTTAAAAACTGAAAAATTGAATGTTTATCATGTGTAATAATTGTTTCTTTAACAACACAAGATATAAACAGAGATCAATATAGTAACAAATTAATCACTTGACTGAAAGTTTGAGAATAGCTAAAATAATAAACTGTATTGACTATTACATGAGTTGAGCATGAAGCTTCTATTTAAAAGAATGATCATCATTATATAAATATAAAAGAATCGTGTCAAGTTGTTTCTGCTCTGAATGATCACTTCAATCATCTTTGAGCAAGATGAGCAAGATGAGCATTATGCTCATCATGCTCATTATGATCACTTCTGATTCAAGCAATCAGAGCAATCACTTCAAGACTCTGATTACTCAATGATTATTTAATCATTGTTGTTACATAATTTCATGTGAAAGAGTTTTAACACTAGATTCTCTTTTAAGATTTTCATTTTGAAAATCACTTTTTCTTCATGTTTTCTTATTGCACAACGAAAAACTTTATCTTGCGTTGCAAAGATCTTCTTGAGCGTATGAATTTTGAGTGTGCTGTCATGTGTTCTTGTGAACATTGCAATCACTTGCAAAAGAAATGTCATGTTGACAATGAATTTGATCATTGCATTGAGTGTATGCATCTCAATTGAAAATGCAATCTTACTTTCTCAATGATGAAGTGAAAAAGAATAAAGATAGAACGCGATCATGTTCTTTATAAGCTGCTGAACATTCACAAACAGATACAAGAGATTTTTGCAAGAACTACTCATTTACAAAATCAATTTGAGTTTCTGAAAAACAAGAAATAAATGATGATTGAACAAGAGTTTTGAAACATCATCAAGCTCAAGAAAGATGAAAGAAAGACTAGTGAATTATTGCTGAATGATCTTCTCTTTGATGTGTTTTTCAAGTGAATTGAGATTTTATCAGACTTCAACTGACTGAGTTTCTCAACTGAAACTGTTACAGAAGCATCTGACAGTTCTTGAGATTTCTCTTTGATTTTTAAGTGTTCTTGATATGTTCATAATCTTTTCACTTGACTAATCAATGAGACTGATCTTTGATATTCTGTTGATTCAGAATATTTTCTACTTTGTACTCAATGTTTTAATTCTTTAAATTTATTTTTGAAGATTCTGTTTGAATTAATGTATTCAAATCTGCAGACTTCAAAAGAAAAATATAGAATATTGAATGTATTTTCATAAATGCTGAAAGATTTAACTCATAGTTAATCAATTTCTTTTCTTCTAGAATTTCAAATGATTCTAGTTTCATATGATTCAACTTGTTACTTGATCTTTTTGTCTTGATATTTCGTTTTAGTAGATAAACTTTATTTTTTTTTAAAAGTAGATTTTCTATCTCTTTTCTTATTTGCATACAGAGTCATGTGCTTACTTAGAAACTGAATGTTCTTTTGCAGCTTTTTATGCAACAAATGTATTTATTCAATCTGTATTATAGCTTTCTGAGCTAATTGTGCAAACTCACATGATTTCTTAAAAGTTTTTGACTTAAACTCATAGTTTGCAAAGAATGATGACATGCTGATTACTGCTGTTGTTGTGCTATTAAAAATCAACTGTGCTATTGACAGTAGCTGTATTCAGTTGTTCTGTCTATAGTTGATATAACATCTGAGATACTGTTTCAATGTCTGATTCATTCTTTTTATTTGTTCATCTGTTTGTGAATGATAAGCTGTTGACAGTTTATGATGAATCTCTAATTGATTCACTAATGATTTTCAGAATTTCAATGTAAACAGCTTGTTTTTATTTGAAATTATCTCATCTGATAAATCATGATTTGCTACAATCATTCTCAGAAATGTGTAAGTTAAATCTTCTGCAAATGTTGCTTTCTTATAAAGTAAGAAATATTTGTACTTGATTAATCTATCTGTGATCATCAATATAAAGTTGTACATTGTTCTTGTAACTCTTTTGTTCAACTTTGATAGCTTGATTATAAAGTTCAAAGCTATGCTTTTTCATGCATGATTCAATGTGTTTAAACTTTTCAAAAGTTTGTAAGATCTGTATTGACTATGCTTTGTTCAAATGCATACATTGCATTTTCTTATGATATCTTCTACTTGTTTTCTCATTTTAGAAAAATAGTAGATTCTAAATATTCTTTCAATGATTTTATTCAATTCTTGATGTTCATGTATCATTAACTTGTGATAATTATTTATTATTTCTTGTTTGCATCTTGTTGAAACATAGATGAGATCTTGAAATGTTAGTATTTCATTAGTTATTTCAAAGTTTATATTGTCAGCGATATTTTCTATAATATTCTGCGTGACTAAGTTCTTTGCTAACTTTAACTTTATTTGTTTCTTGAGATTCTGATTATAAATTCATAGCGTAGCTGCATTTTGTTTATTGTAAACAATTGAATTATTTTGATTTTGTTGCAAGATAGTCTGATTTACCTGTGATTTACCTGTCATGTGATCTGCTCTTCTACTCAAGACATTGATCTTCAAGTTTTCAGATCTTTTTCAATACTGAATTTGAAAGTTGTATGATGATAATTTCTTCAATCATTTAATCTGTCTTCAATTTAAAACTTTCGTGATCATGAAGTATAGCAGATTCTTATGATCTGTATATACTTGAATCTGATGTCTAAATTCTTTCAAATACACTCTTCATTGTTTGAAAAAGTCAACAATAGCTAGCAACTTCTTGTTATGTATTTCATAGTTCAATTCAGCGACTGTAAGCTTACAATTGTAGTAAGCAATAAAATGCAGATGTTTCTTATCATCTGATTGATTGATATATATCTCAATAACTTCGTCTGACACATTTGTCTTGAGCGTAATAGATTTTTCTGATTCAAACATGATCAATATTGATTGAAAGATGAATAATTTCTTCAGCTTCTTGAAAGCTTCTTCTGCTTTCTTAATTCACATGAACGATATATTCTTCTTTGTAAGATTTGTAAATGACGAGATGACTCTGAAGTATCTTTCTATAAAGCATTTATAAAAGTTCGCGAATTCTAAGAAAAATTGAACTTCAATCTTTGACTTTGACATCAATTAAGTCATAACAGCTTTTATTTTCTTTAAGTTTATTCTTAGACTTTGAGACATGACTATGAATTTCAAAAACTGTACATTCTGTACATGAAATTCATTTTTTTCTGACTTAATGCACAGATCAACTTTCTTCAAAGTTTGTAGAACTTTTCTAACATGTTGCACATGTTCTTTCTTCATCTTTGAATACACTAATATATCATTCAGATATACTATGACAAATTGATTCAAATAACGTTGTAACACGTTATTTATAAAAGTCTGAAACATGACTGAAGCATTGATTAAATTGAAAAACATGATCAAATACTTGTAATGTTTTAGTTAAGTGCAAAAAATTATCTTTCACTCATCTTCTTCTTTAATTTGTATTCAATTGAATGCTTTGAATATATCAAATTTTGTAAATCACTGTGCTCTTTATAGTCTGTCTTGTAGTTCAGATATGAGCGATAGCAAGTAACTGTTTTTAATCATGATGTTATTCAATGCTTTATAATCGACACATAGTTTTAAACTTTCATTCAATTTCAAAATAAATAGAATTAAGTATTTTGCTGATGATTGCAATTCTTTAATGAATTTTTTTTACATGTTCTCTTTCAAATATTGTTGTAAAGCATTAAGCTTTTTTGCTGATAATGAGTAAATAAACTGTTTTGTGAGTTTCTTGTCATCTATGAGCTTGATTTCATGATTTCATGATTGATGTTTGAATAGTGTCTCTTGATTACTTTCTTTCTCAAACAGAATATTATATTTCTGATATTTTTTAGAAATTTTAGTGATAGCGAAGTTACTTTTAATCTCTTTGCTTCATAACATCTGTGCATCTGAACTGTTCTTCAACTCATTGCATATATCATTCACTGTCATTGCAAAGATCTTTATACTTTCTGATGACTTCAATATCAAGTGCAATCGCGTTGTTTTTATATGAAGAAAAGCAATTATCTCATTGATTCAATCTATCATTGAATTGATCATATGAAGTCATGATATGTCTAGAACTATATTGCTGTCTGACTGCTTCATAACGTTTAAATGCAACTTCTTTTAATGATGTTCAAGTCTCAAGTGAATGAATTGAGTTTCTTGATCTATTAGTTCATTGTTATACTTCATAAGTGTTTCATTGAAGTTTTGCAAATTGTAAGATTCTTTCTTCTTCTGCATAAATATTTGCGCTTTTCTAGCAAATTCTGAGAACATGTAATTTCTTGTACAATCACGATTAATAAATAAACATGCTGTGTGATCATTGATCTTAGTTCAAACTCATAACTGCATCAAGTCATTTGTGAAAATAAATATGCTTTCGATTTTTGATCTTTGATTAAACTTCTTTAATAATTTGTTAATCAAAGAGTCTTTTAGTTTTTTGAACTAGAAGCTCACTTCTTAAGTACTTGTTTTATGTATTAAAATTGATTTAAATCAATCTTCTTCTGTAAATGCTTCTTTGAATCACATAAATCAAATCTCTCTCTGATAACTTTTGTCATCTGTTTAAGTTCTTTGAATATATGATTTTCATTAAGAAGTACATATTCTTCTTACTTAATGAACTTGACTTCTGTGAATAACTTCTTCATGATTATGTCATAATATTGAATGCTTTTACGTGATGTGATTGACTCATCTTGCACTATGTCATAAATAATCTGATGTATATCATTCTTGATCTGTTGCATTCACTGTGAAAAATCTTTCTCTTTCTGTCTGAAAAGAATGTACAATTCATTGTACATGCTTATAAAACTTGCTTGAATTGTAAGTTTTCTGAAATCTTTCTTTACTTCAAGACAATTTTCTTCTTGCTTGAGAGTATTTTCTGCTGCAATAGTGAATGCTCACAAAGTTTTGCTAAGTCGATTTTCTTCTTCAACTGTCTGATGAATAACTTCTTTCATGCTGTTTGATCTGTTTGAGTCATATGTTTCGCTGTCAAGAATCTCTGATTTCATGATTATAATGAATGAACTTTCATCACTTTTCTCATCATGCACTTCTGATTGATGATGAATTGCTGCATAGAAATGATTCTTTCATGAAAGTTTTAAGTATCATTCAGAATCTTTCTTATTGCTCAGACGAATGTGATAATTGTCTTCATAACATGCTGTTCACGACAACACTTGATGTTTATCTTTCTGATCTTCTTTCATTGCTGCAAAAGATCTGTCTTGCTTATCATAAAACTTTGACTTGTTCTTGTATTTATTCTGAGTACAATCTCTGAAGAAATAATTTAGCTTTTTGCATGTATAACATGTTTTGCTTTGCTGAACTGTCTTTTCGTGAGCGTTTGTTGATATTTTTCGAATTGCGTCTAACTTTATAGACTGAGAATCATAATAAAATTGCTTCTTTTTTTTCTTGATTTGCATAACTGAAACATAAATAATCTTGTTTTTCTTTTCAAGTCTTCGCTTGTATTATCAATTATTCAACATGATTGTCTTGCTAATCATAGCATGCAACGTTGCAAGTTTATTTATACAAGCTATCTTATTTTTATCACATTCTTCAGTTCTTTATAAAACTGTGCTGTAAGAGTTAAGTCATTTTATTTAATCTTTGCTGTGATTGACTGAAAAACAGCGATGTACTTGAATGTTGATTTTGATTGTTTAATATCATACAGCTGTCGTTCAATGATTCATTTTATATTTATGTCTTCATACATTCTTTGTATTGCTTGCTCAAAGTTAAAAAAATCTTCAAAGACTCTGTTAATCTTATTCTCTCAATCTTCTGACTTATTCTTCAAGTGATTCTTTATCAATGATTTAAATCATTTGAAGACATTTTCTTTAAAGTACAAGAATGCATACAATATCTTGTTGTAAAATAAACTTAGTTTCTTATGTACTTTAACATAAATGTTCACTTGTATAAGAAAAGCATTAAGCTTGTCTTTATCTTCATAGTATAAATTCAACGTTGATATCTTAATTGCTGACTTGCTATCTGAGAATGCAGTGATGTTTGCTGATGTGATTCATTCTGAGAATGACATAACAACTGTGATAAGATGATGCTCTGATATTTTATGAAAGAATAATGCTCAAAGTGTAATGATTGTTTCTTTAACAACACAAGATATAAACAGAGATTAATATAGTAACAAACTAATCACTTGACTGAAAGTCTGAAAATAGCTAAAACAATAAACTGTATTGACTATTACATGAGTTGAGCATGAAGCTTTTATCTAAGAGAATAATCATCGTTATATAAATATAAAAGAATCATGTCAAGTCATTTCTGCTCTGAATGATCACTTCAATCATTCTTGAGCAAGATGAGTAAGATAAGCATCATGCTTATCATGCTCATTGTGATCACTTCTGATTTGAGCAATCAAAGTGATCACTTCAAGACTCTGATTACTCAATGATTATTTAATCATTGCTGTTACATAATTTCATGTGAAAGAGTTTTAACATCATGCATCATGTGATATTATTTGAATTTGCTGCAAGAATGAGACTATGTCTTTTATCTTTCTCATTTCTGAAAAGTTTCAAATCATTATTGCTTTTTTGTTAAACAACATCTTCAGTAGTAAATTCTTCTCTTGCAAAGTTAAAGCATCATTGCATATCATTCTTTTCGCTTACTTTGAAGTCAGTCTGAATTCTCAAGCAATTTTGAAGAATTTGAAAAACAATCAATGATCATACTTTTCTGACTTCATCTCTGTTATATTCAATTTGATCTGAGTCAATAAGATTTATTTTCAGTTTGTTAAATCTTTTGATATTGAGTTGTTCAACTTTGATGAATTTACAGATCAAATTTTCTGAGCTTTTTTCTTGTATGCTGTTGCTACTTTAACATAATTTATTTTCTCATGCTGATGAATTAAACTCAGGTCAAATCTTCATGTTATTTGCATTGCAAGTCTGTTTAAACAATATCATAACATCTGTGCATGTTACATGCTATTATTCAAGCAAAATCGTTGCATGAAGCTTTAATCTTTTTTTTTCTTTTTTAATTTCAATGAATGTTTCAGAGCTTTTCAAGCGCGCTAAATCAACAGTCTTTAAACTTACACTTCTCATTGCAAATACACTTTCAACAGAGCATTTGTCTACTCATTTAAAGAGTTTTTCACTTTTCTGAGAAATATTTTCAACATATTTTGATTAACAGAATTATGCGCTAAAATCAATTTAAAGAACATCATTCTTTCATCATTGTCAATGACTGTCATCTTACAAGTTTCTTTCAAAGTGTTGTTGATGCATAAACGTGTTTTTTACTCATATGATCTACTCAGTATCAGAGTGTACTCATCACTTTCAATCAAAAATATTGAAATCATTGATTTTGCTTTATCAATATTGATCTTCATGTCATTGCAGCATTCAATGATGTTAGTTTTTGCTTCGCTGACTTCTATCATATTTAAATGAATGTCTCGTTGCATAAACAACTGAGCTCTTATGACAAGAGTTTTAAACATAATGTTGATTTCAGCATCATTATCAAGCAATGTCTTAATGTAAATCTCATCGCTCATCAGCACTTATGTTCTTGAACACATCACTGCATACAAAATTGCATTCAACTTTTCAAGTGAAGAATCTTCAAATTTTACTGCTGTTACTTGCACATCATCAGTTTTTTTCATTTTCATTTTCTTATGTTATTTTACTTGAGCGTAGAGAGCTTAAAAAAAAATAAACGAATGTGTAAACATTTATTCAATGCTTACGTCTTGCATCTTTTGATTTGCTATAATATGCATTACGTCTTCTGTATTTATGCATTCTTCTACTATGTTTTGCGTTCTTTTATCTCAATTGTCTGACTTTATCTTGCTGTCATCTGAATTCTTTTTCGTTGATTTCTTTATTATTTTTACCGTTTTTTTGAAGACAGTTGCATTCTACATGATCACATTCTCACTTGTTCACTTCTTCAAGAAAGTTCTTGAAATCAACAAATATTCTTCAGAGCGTAAATTCTTCATGCTCAGCAGATGTTCTTCTTTTCTTACTTTTTTTCTTCAAGTTTAATTCAAACTCGTTCTCTGTTGTGTTGCTATCTTCATTGCATTCTCATCTGACTTATAGTCATGTTGAGCTGTAACAATCATTACTTCTTCATCTCATTTCTGTTTCTTGTCTGTATTCTCTGCTTTCTTTGTGATCATTGCTCTTACATTTGTCAATCTGATGACATCAACATGTTTTGCTTTCATTTGCTGACTTTGTTTCTTTAAAACATTGTCAATCAACTCTTTTTAAGAATGATTCAATGTGAAAAATGTTAATCTGTCATCTCTTTCAATGAATCTCATTCAAAGTCTGTTTATTTCATTTACATGTATCTTCTCTTCTGTTTTATAAATATTCAGTTGATGACATCTGATCTTCTGACATTTTATTTCTTCACAGAAAAAACATTCTTTCATTCTAAACATTGAAGACACTCGTTCACTTCTTGAAAGTGAAAATGATGATGACATTGACATTGCTGAATGAGCAGACGTGATGAGTTCACATAAGATATAAATGTTGAGCATCAAGATAGATGCTGTCATGTTTTGCATGAAAGATTCAATCTTCTTTGTTGCTGTTTGCAAAGAAAGCATCATCATCTCAAACTTATTTATCATCTCATTCATTATTGTATTGCTGAGCTGTGTTACTATCAAAGAATCAAAGAACTTGTCTGACATCATTAATTGCTTGATCTGATATTTGTTCATAAGCTTGCTGAAATCATTGAAATTCTTAATCATGATCGAGAATTTCAACAGTGCTTTGACAGAGTTGCAGTAAATCACTATCATGTCATTAACTTTCTTGAAGTTCATAAAACTGTGATTTTCAGAATTGAGTGCACACTTTCATATGATCTTTTCGCTTAATATAAATAAAAGATTCTTGACAAATCAGCAGCATCTGATATACTCATTCATCTGCTTGCATTTTATCAATGAATGAAATATGCTTTTGTATTGTTGACTGTACAGCTTCAAATCATTTTTCATGATATGAAACTTATTCTTGAAGATTTTCAGAAAAATTTAAGAATTCAGCTGTTGATCAGTGTCATCTTTCTTGTACTTCTTCTTCATCGTCTTCTTTAGTTCTTGTTAGTTAAAATCAATATATTTGATCATAGTCTTGATGCTATCATTAATGATCTTGTTGCAGTATCTTAACAGCTTGCAAAATCAATCAATCTGATTCAGCTCATAATTATTACAGAAGTCTTCATATCTTTCTAGAAAATCAGTCATGTTCTTTTCTTCAAAATACGAGACTTTCGAAGTTTCAAGTGATGACATAAGTGTCAGATATTTCAGAGACAACATTGTGATCATGTTTATTTCTGAGTTGACTTGAGAGTTGATGAGCGTAACACTCATGTCTACGACAGATGTTTTCAATGAGCTTGTCATTTTGTCACTGTGAATTGATATTGAGAACTGTGAGAATAAAATACAGAATAGCAAAAATAATAAAGTAGTCAAAAAAATCTCATTATTTTGTTTTTGCTTCTTGACTCGTCAAAGTTCTTCTTTCTTTCTTTTGCAGTTGTTACAACTGATTAAGATGCTTTTCTTTTTTCTTCTTTTATTTGATGAACAACACTTAATCTTATGCTTCTGCTGAAACATGATTCACTGCTGAAATTGACATCATTTCTCGTACTTCTATCTACATTGCTTCAAATTCATTCTTTGATTCTCACTTTCACTGTCTGTTTCTTGCAAGTTTTGAGATCAGATGAACTCTTCTTCTGATCAAAGCATCTCTTCTGAGTGTCAATCATTCATGAAAATCAGTTTCTCTCTTCTTTGTTGTTGCATCTTCGCTCAAAGAGAGACAGTTTTCATCAGCTGAAGATACACATCTCTTTTAGTTTCAACTGTAAGAATTCTGTGACTTGAATAACTTTTATCAATATCTTTAAGCGAAATAAAGTCGTTATATCAATTTCTCATATTTCAGAGTTAAATCAATTCTCACTTCGAATTTTTTGTAAATCTTCTGATCACTGTAGAGATGTTGTGTTGCTCTTTGCTGTTCAGTCAACTGTTTTATTCAAGATATCATAAAAATGATATTTTTGCACTTAAGCTTTAATGTCAAGAAATAAAATACAGATGCAATATAAAAAGTTGTATCAAAGCAACAAAGAAAGCAAACAATGAACATGTGCAATGATCGTGCTAGTAGAAAGATACTGTAAAACGTGTATATATCTGTCTTTATTTACAAGTTGCAATGACATCTATATGTATATTCAAGAAACGTTTCTCGACTCTTTTATCATTAACTCAGATCTCGATCTCTTTTTTCTTGCTAACTATCTCATGAGAATGATGCAAGCAGTCTCATGACAACGCTAGTATTGAAAAAACTTCACATGAATTTCTAAAAAGATACATTGCGAGCTTTGCAAAGACATCTGAGAACAAAGCTTTAAAGAGAGAGATATTCTTGACTATGAAGTGAGCAGAATGACTATGAAGTATTAAAGAACATCTAATGAAACTATGAAAGTAAGTAGCAAAACAGCAAGCAAAGTATTATAATACTCATCATAAGATTGCAAACTTTCAAATGAAAGACAAAGTGTTTCTGTGAAGTATAAACATTCATACACTTCAATCAAAGAAGAAGATTGATTACAGACAACTGAAATCATTCAAAATATTGAAGAAAATCAACATGCAAGCATATAAGCTTGAACTATCTGAGAAATATGATGCAATTTACTCAATCTTTCATGTCTCTTTATTGAAATTCTGACACTTGCGTGATGAGAATTCGAAGTTGCAGATTATTCTTGTAAAAGAGAAAGAAAAATGAAAGATAAAGAAGATACTTGATCAGCGAATCAAGAAAGAAAAGATTGAATATTTAGTTTAATGAGCTGATTCATCTTTTTATGAAAACTTCTGAGAATCAATGAAAAATCTTAGCAATGCAAAGAAGATTATTGAGAACTACAAGACAGAAAGACAAGTACATTAGTTGACTGCAAAGAAGTCAAAGAGAAAAAAGAGAGACAGATCACATAAGAATCATGATTAAGAGAGTATCAAAAGCGCAAAAACGTAAGTTTAAGAAGTTGATATTAAATTACAATTACAAAATTTCATGCAACATATGTCTTCTAAAAAAGAAGATGATGAATGTCATGAAAGAGTGAAGAAAAGAAATGATTAATGATCATGAATGAGAACATCAAAGTGAAGAAGAAAGTTATTTATTTGTCAGTGAATCTTGTCATGCATTGCTTGCTTCAATTAATACTTATGAGATGAAGATGAAGTGACATGACAACAATAAGAAGTGACGAGAACGAAAGAGATGAGAGTTTCTACTTAACTGTTAAATACAATTTTACATGATTGAAAGAAAAGCTACTCACTTTCTCATTATCAAAGATGAAGAGTGAGATGAGTCTTGATGCAAGCGTTGAAACAGTGAATCATCATTCACGCAGCATGATGCATCAACAGCTGAAGATGATGCAAGACTGAATTCATCATGCAATCATGCTTTTTCATGAAGCAGTATTTGCATTTGCGAGCATGTTTGATGAAAGCACGACATATGTAAGTCGTCGCTGCGTTCAGATAATGAACGCAGCGACAGCATCAGATCATCTGATCATTATGATTTATCATATGTCAGCAATTATCAAAACACGCAGAAATAAATATATATATCAAGAATCATAAGCTCAATCTTCAACACAGAAGACGCAAGAAAAGCAGAAAAAGCAGACGTGACAGCAATGATGATGCAAAGAAGAATGCACACTTTAAGAAAATAAGCAGACTTTGCAAGCATGTTAGCATGATTTCAATGAGCGCAAATGCTGTTATTTATCATAATGATGAGAAGAATGATGTTGATACTGCTATGTCATTCATGTTAGCTCATGAGCTGACTTACATCATCACAACGCTGCAATGAAAGAAGCTCATATCATGAGCTGCAAGCTATGCAAGATACGCATAGCAAATCTCATGCTTCATCAGTTTGAAAGAGCAGTACTCATAAAAGAATATGCTGAAATGAGACAAGAAGAAAAGAAAGAAAGAAGAAAAGCAAAGCTGAAGAATTGATATCAACAATCTTGCATTAAGCTCTGTTTACATCTGTTAACATGATTGATTTGCAAAACTTTTATACAGATGTTAAAGTGTTGAAGAAGTTATTGTTATGATGTTAGCTGCAAAAAGACAATACGATGCTATGAAGATTCAAAGATTGAGTTTTTAAGAGAGAATGCAGTTGTAAAAACATATTTCATCAACTATGAATGATGCATGTTTGCAAAACTAGCTTGCGAGATTAGATTAAAGAAATTAATAAGTGAATAAAGATAATGACTTGACAGAAGATGAAAACTCTGCAAGTTCTCACTTTCATTTCTTAGCAATTAATTCTATCATTAATAAAGTGCTATCTTATTATCTTTTACTACGCAGTTTCACGTAAAGAGATTTTATCATCTCACAGATAATCAGAAGTTTCTTATCATATATTTCGTAATTGCATTCAGCAGAAGACATGTTCTTGCTATTAAAGACAATTAAATGTAGTACTTCTTCATCATCATATTGAAAGAGAATTTCATCATTGACGTAGTCAAATGAGTCAATTTCAAGAATAATCTTACAAGTTTAATCAAAGTGACGTAGTATAAAAGTTTTAATCATATGTTTTTTCATATGATTGAAGATGTTCTGATAAACTTCATTTCATTCAAATATGATTTTCTTTTAAGTGAGTCAAATCATTGAATAAACAATCTTTGAAAAGTTTTTAATGAAGCATTGATAGAAATTGTAAAAGTTAATGAAGAATTGCATTTGAATGAGATTATTGAGTGTAAATCAATCAACAACTGCTTGCAGCTTTTGCAAGTTCATCTTCAATTCTTTGATTAATATCAAAAGTTTTAGAAAGATAGTTTTCTGAACATGAAACTTGCACTTGTTGATGTTTATCTGTAAATCAGCTTCTCATAGTTTATTTAAGATTAATCATATATGTCATCTGTGTTAAACTGATCATCAAGTTGAGTTTTGATATCAATCTTCTGACTCAACTCAAGTACTCAATATTAATTTTCTGACTTGATTTGAATACTCAATTTCAACATTCTGACTCAATCTGATATTGACTTTGAATCAATACTCGATTTGAATTCTCGACTTGACTCGTCAAGAAATCGAAAATGACATCAAGAAAGTTAAATATAGAAATTTTTCCGATTTTTCGCCTTTGCATTATCTTTTTGCATTATCTTTTTGATAGATTTGATTTGATTTATTTTATACATTCTTGTGACATTAATATTGAATCAATTCATGAAAGATACTATGCTATGTGTATTGAATGAACAAAACTCTTTGAGAAAGAAAATCACTCGTTGACTACACAGCGACTGCACGTTGTTGAAACAATAACGCTGAGACTATATACTCAGTAATGAATCTATAACTTCTATTCAGCGCGTGATGCTTGAGTAAATTCTTACTGCGTGTCTGTACTGTTTCTTTGCAATGCATTGTCTTTGCTCTGCTCTTCATTGATGATATTCTATACAACGATGTCTTGATCTTTGATCGCGAAGATCATGATTTTTTGCACTCATGATGCTCATAATTGTAATGTCAAAACTGTGTTCTTTGCTTGATGATTATCATTCATCAAGCAAGAAAATATGCGTGAAAGAGAGATGCATATGATGAGAAGATAAAGTGTGATTGTATTAAATAACTCTATTCTGCTCTTGTCTTGTGTCACGTAGACGTTGATAGTTCGTGATATAGATGTACGATCGCAGTCGTTTGATGCTTAGCTGATCAATAGTAAAGATGCATTCTGATTGCTCTCATGCACTCTCGATTTTTCATGTAGATAGATGTATGACTTGATGTCAAGTAAAGAAGATGAGTTCAAGCTCTCTCAGTATATCAGCTTGATCAACAAGTCACTACTTCTTCAAGCACATGTAATCACAAACTCAAGACTCATCATCTGATTTATTTATTCTATCTGATATCTTTTCATCAATTACTCGACAGCACTGTCGATGTGATAAAGACGTTTCAATATCGACGCAGTCAATGAATCACAAATTCTTTGATCACTTGTAATCATGACTCTCAGACTCTTCATCTGAGTCAACTATTTTACTAGTAGTATCTTCTCATCTCTTACTGACATCGACATGTCATTAATTCTCTTTGTAGATTGATTGTGACTGTTAGAAGAGAGTGTTGTCACATGAGTGAAAACTCTGCATGATGACTTTTCTGATCACACAACGTTCTAACATTGTTCAAACTGCGTTGAATTGAGATCTCTTGACTCTTCTGACTTCTATTCAAAACAGAATAGAATCAAAAGATTTGTAGTCAACATCACGTACAGATGAATCTCATTGTCAGTCATCTTTTTGATAGAAAGTCATAAAGAAAAACATGAAGAAAAACATGAAGATCATTTGATAAAGAGCTTTGATAGAGAGTTATGATAGAAAGTCATAATAAAAAGTCATAATAAAATATCTATTTATTTATCTTCATGTCTTGACGAGTTGAGTCGAGAATTTTAAGTCAATACTCAATCTTAATCTTCTGACTTGATTTAAATACTTGAGTTGAATCTTCTGACTTAACTTAAATACTTAAGTCAAGAATTCTGACTTGAATCGAGTCTTGACGAGTCGAGTACTCGACTTGAACTCAAGTACTCAACTTAAACTCAAGTACTCAACTTGACGCAATCAGTTTAATCTGTGTTTCTTCAAGATCTTACTGTAGATTATAATGTCATCTAGATAAATCTGACAAAACTGATGTAGATATTTAAACAACACATCGTTCATTTAATGTTGATAAAATGTTAATTCATTAATTAATTCAAAGAGCATTACATGATATTTGTATGAATCAAAAAAGATAATAAAGATAGTCAAATCTTTGCTATCAAAGTGCATGTGTAGTTTGTTGAATGCAAAAATAATATTCAATCGAGTTAAATACTTGCTTTCTTATATACAAGCAAAAGTCTCATCTATTAATGATAAAGAATAATGATTTCATTTAATCAAAGCATTAAACTTTCTGTAATTAATGCAGAAACGCAAACTTTCGTCTTTCTTTTTGATGAACAAGATGAGTGAGATGTATAAAACTAAACTGATCACGTTGAGTTAAGTACTCAAGTTCAGATTGAGTACTCAAGTTCAGATTAAGTACTCAAGTTTAAATTGAGTACTCAAGTTCAGATTGAGTACTCAACTTGAAAAGTATCAAATTGAATTGAATTTTTTTTGAAAAAGTGTTAAGTTGAATTGAGAAGTTGAATTCAAGAACTTGAGTTGAATTGAGAAGCTTAACTTGACAATTCAATTCAAAAACTCGACTTGATTTAACAAGATATTAAATAGATGTAAATAGCTTGATTAAACAGTTTACATGCATTGACAAAATGTTTGACAGTTAACTTTTTGCTCAATGACAGAATCTGAAAAAGTCGACTTAATTCAGCTAATAATCAGCTAACAACTGACTAATCAGCTAAATTTCAGCTAAATTCAACTAACTCAGCTAATTCAGCTAAAATATTTATCTACATGCTCATTTATTTACATGCTCATCATTCTACTCGTCATTCTACATGCTCATCATTCTACTCATCATTCTACATGCTCATCATTCTACTCGTCACTCTACATGCTCATCACTTTACTCGTCACTCTACATGCTCATCACTCTACTCACTCATTTACTCGCTCATCTACTCGCTTATTTACTCACTCATCTACTTGCTCATTTACTCGCTCATTTACTCGTTCATTTACTCGCTCATCTACTCTTTACTCGCTCATCTACTCACTCATCTACTCGCTTATTTACTCGCTTACCTACTCGCTCACTCAAATTTCCTATCGAATTTTCTATCAAATTTTCTATCAAACGCTTTATCAAACATTCTATCAAACGCTCTACATGCTTCAAATTATGAATGCATAACATGAGTTAAACAGTGCTTCAAACAATGCTTTCTACATGACTTGAGAATAGTACTATTATTCTCGTGATTAGTAATCTTCGCTTTCAGTCAAAGATTGATGCTAGAAAATTCAGAAGATTCAGAGTTTTTACTTCTTCTCACTTCTTTCTTTCGTAGTTTCTACTTTTTATTTCGTACGAAATAATGCTAATTAGCTCAATAAAATGCACTCTTCATGACTCAATATTAAACTTTCAATCAAACGCTTTATCAAATTCTCTACATACTTCAAAATACGTGTTGAACGAACGCATAATACATGTCAAACAGTGCTTCAAACAATACTTTCTACTGAGCTTTCTACTGAGCTATTTACTGAGCTATCAATTGAGCTTTCTACTGATCTTTCTACTGATCTTTCTACTGAGTTATTGATCAAGCTTTCTACTGATCTTTCTACTGATCTTTCTACTGATCTTTCTACTGATTTTTTTACTGAGCTATCAACTGAGCTTTCTACTGAGCTTTCTACTGAGCTTTTTATCAAACACTTTATCAAACATTTTACATGCTTCAAAATACGTGTTGATTGAACGCATAACATGAATCAAACAGTGCTTCAAACAATGCTTTCTACATGATTCTTTACATGACTTTCTTAATGACTTTCTACATGACTTTCTACATGACTCTCTTCATAACTTTCTTCATAACTCTCTATTAAGCTTTGAATTACTTCGCATTCAAGAATCAAATTTGTTCTCTATTGAGCATCAAATATGACTTTATCATACACTTTACATAACTTTCTATTGAACACTCTACATGACTCTTTATTAAACATTCTACATGACTCTCTATCGAACATTTTACATGACTTTCTATCAAACATTCTACATGACTTTCTACCTCATTAGTTTATTCATTAACTTTCTCATTAACTTTCTTATTAACTTTCTTATTAACTTTCTCATTGACTTTCTCATTAACTTTCTCATTAACTTTCTCATTGACTTCTTCATTGACTTTCCCAATGCATATATTAAACTGTGTAAATAGCTATTATTTAAATAGTCAAATTAATTATTGATTAATCTATTATACGAGCGCAATAACTATCTAGTCATTAATTTAATATTTGATTGTTAATAAGCAAAATGCGCAAATGTTGAAGAAGTCAACAAAAGAGATAATATCAATATTAGCTGAGTGCACAGCTAAATCAGCTAAAAATCAGCTAATAGTCAGCTAATAACTGAGAGAATCAGCTAATTTTGATCATTAGCTGACACATGAGATTAACAGCTAACTCAGAAAAAGTCAGCAAAAATTAGCTAATATCAACTTTTTCCCTCTTATGATTTTGCTGATGTGATTTTTCTTCATGACTTTCTATCATGTTTTCTCGTCATGACTCTTTATCAAAGTCAAACAATCTTCATGTTTTCTCATCATGATTTTCTATCAAATAATCTTCATGTTTTTCTTCATATTTCTCTTCATGTTTCTCTCTATGTTTTTCTCTATGTTTCTCTTCATGTTTCTCTCTATGTTTCTTTCTATGTGTCATAATGTCAGATTATCAACTCAGTTTAAAACATAGATTATCAATATTTTAAATAATCTCGATTCATTGAATCTGTTTTGCAGTTCAATGAATCAAGTCATCAATTTAGTCATCATCATCTTAATTTAGTCTCAGCAATTCTGTTTCAATCATCTCAGTCATATGCATGAACTTCTGCAATCTTAATTCAATAAAACTGTTATCTAGTCTTGATTTTGCTCAATTCATGTATATAAAAGTTGAGTTCTCATTCTTTTCTTTTGCTCTTTGTCTTTCATCTTGTACATTATCTGATGTATTGTCTTGTACCTAAATTCTATCAAAGTAATAATAATATCAGTCTTTTATATTAATAGTATCTTTAGTCTAGTTTAGTTTCTGACACTATGTTCTTCTTCATGTTTCTCTTTATGTTTTTCTTTATGACTTTCTATCAAAAAAGTAATGCAAAAAGATAATGCAAAAGTTGAAAAAATTTCTATATTTAGTTTTCTTGATGTCAAGCTCAAGTTCTTGATGAGTTGAGTTGAATTGATTCAATTTTCAGTTGAGTCAAGTCGCGTTGAATTAAAAATATGCTCAATTTAACTTAAGTTGAGTTGAAAATATGAGTAATTCAACTTCAAATTGAGTTGAATTCAAAATGTCAACTCAAAACTCAACTTGATGATCAATTTATATGAAACAAAGCTGAAGAAAATGAACTCTTTGTTTAAATGATTAATCAGATACTTCTTTATTTTCTGAAGTTTATGACTGAACATCTGATAAAATCTGCTTCAAGAAGATGTTTCTTCGTCAATTAACTCAATTTTGTGATTATAGAAATGATGAGATGATAGCTGATTGATCATAACTCAATTGAAAATGTTTAGATAGTCATGATACTTAAAGAAGAGTTTAACTTTGATCTTGTTATAATTCTAGTCTTCGTTTATTCTTTCTAGTCTTCGTCTGAGATTCATTCTAATTGAGTCTAGTGAGCATTTAAGCTAGAAGTGATGTCATTGAAACTCTGCATCATATGTGTAAGATGTCAACTCAATCAAGTCTAGCACAGAGCTGAGAAATATACATATAAGAATTGAGTTCTTTTCTATAGATACTTTTCTTTCTTAGCATTTATCTATTAATTAAATGACACTCATATGACTCGCTTTATGCTGACTTCTAACATTAAATAAATGCTCATCAACTACTCTGTTATTGACGTGTAGATGCTACGAAATAATCTACTTTTATTCAGAAAATTCGCAATAAATTCTTCAAATTACTTTTATCAAAACACAGATTCAAATTTACTCAAATTTATCAAATTAATCACTTAATCTTATCATAATTAAATCTATTTATTTATCTTAATCTCTTTCACAATGACATGCAACTCTGAATCAGTTAAGTCATGAACAGCTTGTCTGCTTAGAAGCATTGTTAGTAAATGAGTTTCTTTTATTTCTTTCAATGCTTCAGCGAGATCTCAGAATGTCGCTATTTCATGAGATATCAACATAAGTCAACAACTTCGTCAATGAGCTATTGATCAGTTAGACGAGATCATCAAGATGCTGATTGAGCTAAAAGATCAACAAGACATGACTTTGAAACTCAATGAGCAATGAATCGATTTACAAGTCAATCACATCAAAAGACTTGATAAGCTAAAGACAAATCAAATGACAATAAATACTCAAGAAGAGATTATCATTAAATTACAAGAGAAAGTATTGAGTCTCAAAAAGAAACAGCATTCAGCTGATCAGTCTCAATCTCAACAGTCTATTGAGTCTCAATCTACTATGAATCATTTATTTCAACAAGATATCAAGTTGCATGCTTCTATCAAGAATCATACTCAACAAGAGATGTTTATTAAGTTCATTTCATTTGAAAATGAAGATCATCAATTTTACAAATTTTTGAATTCATTTATATTCACTGATGAAGATGAATTGACTTGAAAAGACTGAAGAAACAAGATGAACAACAAGCTGATTGTCAATGTTAATCAATTCAATGATGAGATTATCTGTATTATTTATATGATGTTTAAACTAGAAGATGATGCTGCAAAATACATTTTCGCTTGACGTTGTTTTAATTCTTTGAATTCATTCACTTCAATTTACAAGCTATTCAATCATTTAAAAGAAATATACAATGAACTGAATAAGAATTGAAAGTCTTGACGTGAATACAACGCTCTGAAACAAGCAGACAAGTCTTTCAATGTTTTTTACTTTGACTTTATAAAGCTATTCAGCTATTTCAATTATAATGATTACATTTTGATGAATGATTTTCAGAATAAAATCAATAATCGCTTGCAGAATGCTTTATCAATCTGTTCAAAGAACTTTACTTTGCTCATTCACTTAAGAATCTTTCTTCAAAATGTGAATAATAAACAGTGAGTCAACTATCAACTACACAGCGAACGTTGCACTATCATCGTCAAAGTCACTGTCATATCTGATAAACATGCTGCTACTTTATTGTCAGTGATGACTTTGATAATCAATTATGTTAAGTCTATCATCTTTTCTATCTTTAAGTCAGCAAAATCATCTATCATCTGCTATACTTGCAAGATCTTAAGTCACTTGTTAAAGAACTGCTTTCAGAACAAGATTGATACTTCTGCTTTTCAAGCTTTCACTTCTTATTTACATGAAATCATCATTTTGAAGAATAAAAAGAATGAGAAAATGTCTTCTTTTGAAGATAGCAGAACAAAAAACTAGAGACTTTCATCAAAGATGCAATGAAAGATGTGTTAATTTCTTCAATGACAAGCATGTCAAATAATTCTTTTGCTTCTAAATCTTTGACTATTGAATGTGTACTTTCTAGCAATAAAATTAGTTACTCATTAAAGTCATTAATTGACATCGAAGCTGCTGACTATTCATTCATTGATGAAGTGATCGCGCAGATTGTTTGTAATCAGTTGCAAATCAAGTCTTTGACTTTGATCAAAGCGAAGTCAATTCAAGAATTCAATGATCATTATGCTAAGAAATTCATTACTCATGTCATCTATTCAAATCTGACTGTTCAAGATCATATGATTGATACAGCTTTTATGTTAATCACTTGATTAAATTAACATCAAATAATTCTTGAAAAAACATGAATGAACAAAATCAATCTAATAATTGATATGCAAATCAATTTTCTTCGATTTTCAAATTTTAATTCTACTAGTCAGAAATTGATTGCTTTATTCTCAAGCAATAAATCAATCATGAAACGAAAGAGCTTAACTTCTACTCATATATTAAAGAGATCTTTCACTTTCGTTACATCTCAATTCAGTCAAAACAAGAAGTTCATTGAACAGTTAAAACAGCGTGAAGTGACTTTGACTAACATCAATTTTAAATTGATGTTTAGTTTAAAATCATTCTCTTTCAGTTCAATGAATATAGTAATGATAGAGACAGCAACATATAAAATGTTAGTCAAATAATCAGATGTCAAAATCTTTGCTGTTATCATCTTGAAAATCGATCAACTCATAACTACAATTAAAAACAAGTCTGAAGAAGTGAATCTGCATGAGCTTTTTCATGCTGAAGCTTTCAAGCAAGTCAAGATCAAGCTTTTCTCTGAATATCACAACTATTTAAACATCTTCGATTGAGCAATAATTAATCAGCTATCATTGCATCATTTCTATGATCACAAAATTGAGTTGATCAATGAAGAAACATTCTCTTGAAGCAAACTATATCAGATGTTCAATCACAAGCTTCAGAAGATAAAGAAGTATCTGATCAATCATTTAAACAAAGAGTTCATTTTCTTCAGCTTTGTATCATACATCTTGCTCATTTTATTCATTGAAAAGAAAGATGATAGTCTGCGTTTCTGCATTGATTACAGAAAGCTTAATGCTTTGATCAAACGAAATTGCTACTCTTTGTCATTAATAAACGAGACTTTCACTTAAATAAAAGAAAGCAAGTATCTGACTTGATTGAACATTATTGTCACGTTCAACAAACTACACATACATTCAAATAACAAAGATTTGACTATCTTTATTATCTTTTTCAACTTATACAAATATTATGTAATGCTCTTTGAATTAATTAATGAATTGACGTTCTATCAACATTATATGAATGACGTGTTGTTCAAGTATTTACATCAGTTTTGTCAAATCTATTTAAATGACATTATCATCTACAGCAAGATCTTGAAGAAACATAAGTGACATGTATGATTGATCTTGAATAAACTACAAGAAGTTGATCTACAGATAAACATCAACAAGTGCAATGTCAAAGACTAGACTGAACTAGAGATTCTATCAATATAAAGAATTGATTATTATATTACTTGAACTAGATACAGAACAATACATCAGATAATGTACAAGATGAAAGACAAAGAGTGAAAGAAAAGAATGAAAGCTCAACTTTTATATATATAAATCAAGCAGAATCAAGACTAAACAATAGTTTTATGACTTAAGATTGCAAAGATTTGCACACACAATTGAGATGATTAAAACAGAATTGCTGAAACTAAATTAAAATGATGATGATTAAATTAATGACTTAATTCATTGAACTGCAAAACAGATTCAATGAATCAAGATTATTTAAAACATTGACTATTTATGTTTTAAATTGAATTGATGATCTGACATCATGACAGTAGCTTTTCTCTTCAAGACTGAGCTTCTGCAAGATGATGAGAAGAAACAAGATGAAATGAGAAAGAATTAAAAATAAAGATTGAAATGAGACAAGATTTGATGTAAATTCATTTTAATATGATGAAGCACAGATGAAACTAGAATAAATCTGAGTCACATTTGAGTTAAATTTAAGTAAAATGTCCGAAGAGCAAGACAAGATGAGACACATTTTAACATGATGATGCACAGATAAAATTGAAATGCATCTGAATCACATTTGAATCAAATTTAAACGAGATATCTGAATCAAATTTAGACAAGATCTGAGTCAGATCTGAGTAAGAGAAAAATGAAATGCAGTTTAATATGATGATGCACAGATGAGACTGAAATAAATCTGAGTCACATCTGAGTCAAATCTGAACAAGATAAAATGAAATGCATTTTAATGTGATGATGCACAAGCAAAACTAAAATACATTTGAATCACATCTGAATCAGATTTAAACAAGATGTCTGAGTCAGATTTGAGCTAAATCAAGATGATGAAGATTGAATTTAAAGTTCTTGATATTGACATTGAGACATCACACATGACAGTACATGTGATTTTTTGATGACAGAATTGACGAGATAATATTCATTAAACACTTGCTCACAATTATTCAGAAGATAAAAAGACTCTCAAGTAAAGAAGTGATCTTTTCAATTGATGTAATACTTGAGCAAAGATGAATTATAGTATCTATCATGCTTGAAGTTTAATATGCTGTTTATATATCAGAATCTTTCGTTATTTTTGATAATAACAAGTTCTCAAAATTTCTGACGTTGACTTGAAAGAAAATCACTTGTGATATGATTCAGAAGAATAACATGAAAGATTGAATAAATCTTCATGAATATTGAAAGATTTAACTCAATGATTAAAGAATTGTTCTTGAAGACACGCTTGATCTTGAAGAGATCAACATTATGATCATTTAACTTGATAGTAAAATGAGCAATGTTGAGATTGTAAGCATTCAGTCAGACTTCATCTTTAACAAAGTATTTAGAACAAGAACGATGAAAGAGATTGATATTGAATTTGTAAATGATCTGAGCTATAAGCATCTTATCACATAAATGCTCAGTTAGTTTCTTCATCTTCTTGATGAACTCTTCTACATTGATTAACTTGTTTCAAGCTTAAGACGTAAGATTCTTAAACAAAGATTCAGAAAACTTGAAGTCTAGACGTGAGTTCTGACTCAAATTGATCAAGAAGAATGATGCTAGAATGATTAATGATGATGCATTATTGATGATGAATTTGACTTCAGAAAGTCATTTAACTCAGTCATTCTGCATGTAGTTGACGAAAACTTGAAGATAATGCTTCATGATGACATTAATTCTCTTGATTTGATCATTGATTTCAAAATGATACATTGTTAATAACTTAGCATTTATCTTCAGCATTTTACACATATGCTTTCAAACATTAAAGATGAATTGTGTATCTCAATCAGACATGAAAAACTCGAATAAATCATGATGTTTTCAAACATGAGCATAAAAGCAGTTAATAGTTTCTTCAACTTTCATAGAAGTGATGAGAACTAAATGTCTTATTTTGATAAAATGATCAATGAAGACTAGAATATATTTATATGTGATATTCATGAAAGTACTGAGCGATAAAGAATCTACATAGTTCATGAAAATATCACGTCAACGACGTTCAAGAACTGAAAGAAAATACAATCATTCTTGAGTTCATTGTTTAAAAAGCTTGAAACATGTGCATATGTAACAGTTTTGTATGAAGTGTTGAACATACTTATAAATGTTTAATCATCAGTAGACTTGACTGATCAGTTCATAGCTTTTTGCTCTTTCTGAATGATCATTGACAACATTATCATGAGTGAGCTGAATGATACGAAGACATAGTTTATCTGAGTTGAGCATGTACTTTCTTTCTTGAAAGTACAGATGATTCTCATGTTTTTCACACTCAACTAGAAAGATCTTGTTGTGATGTCGTGCTTCATTGCAAAGCACTTCAATTATCTGAGCTGCGAATTTGTCATTGATTTTGATTTGCTTTTATAATGTCTGAATGAGAATATCAGCAAAATTTTCATTAAGATTCAGAATGTCTTGATTTAGCTGAGACTTGATGTTTTCAACATTGAATTCTTCAATTTCTAGATTCATGAGAGTTAAAATTTGCAAAGATGCTGAGATAATTGAGAACAGATGTAACTGAACTGAATCTAGAGTGATGATTTGTGACTGAAGCTTCATAACTTTGATATCAAAGATGTCAAGAGCGAGATTCTCAACAATATCAAGATTTAAAACATGAGTTTTCAGAATTGTCTGATGTTGATATTAATATCAAGAATCAAATGTATTTCTCTCTTTAAAGAGATTTTCTGAGCAATATGTCAAAGCATTCAACTTATCGTTGATTTTGTCAAGATGATAAATGATGTGATAGTTGAATTTAGACAGAAACTCACTTCAACGAGCTTGATAACGACTCAACTGCTTAATTGACATGAAATACTTAAGATTTTTGTGATTCATGATCATCTCAACAAAGTAAATAAAGTTTTCAAGCTCTGATCATCATTTCTTGAAAGTGCAAACAATGATCATAAGTTCTTTATCATAGATTTCGTAGTTACACTTGATTGAGTTATGCTTCTTCAAAAAGTAAGTGACTGAATGAAGAATCTTGTTCTTATTGTACTGAAAGAAAATATCTTCAAACATATAGTTTGAAACATTGATTTCTATCACAATCTTGTGATCTGAATTATAGTAACAAAGAATAATCTTGAAAGTAAAGACTTTCTTAAGAATGTTGAATGCAATTTGACATTTCTGAAATTAAACAAAGAATACATCTTTTCTGATGAAATGAGTGAGCAAAATAGCTATTTTACTATAGTCATAAATGAATCTTCTATAAAAGTTCGCGAAATCTAGAAAACTTTAAACGTCTTTAACGTTGATCAAGATGAGTCAGTTGACAATGATGTTTATCTTAAAAGAATTCATCTTGATCTCTTCAATGATGATTATCAATTTTAAATACAAGACTTAAGTGATGTGAAACTTGCATTTAATTATATTCATCTGAAGATCTGCTTCTTGCAGCTTTTGCAAAATAAGCTTGACATAAATTTTATGCTCAAGTTCATTATTGAAATAAATCAAAATATTATTCAGATAAGCTGTACAGAACTTATTTAAATGTTTGCAAAAAGTATTGTTGATATACTTTTAAAACAAGACAGACTCATTACATAAATCAAAGAGCATGACTAGATACTTGAATAATTCAAATTAAATGTAAAAGATAATGAGAACTTCATTTTCTTCTTTGATTCAAAGTTGATTGAATGCAAAGATGATATTCAGCTTGATAAAGATTTTAGCTCAACTTAAATGATTCAGCGTTTCTGAGATCAAAGACAGAGAATATCAATTCTTGACTGTGATAGCATTCAGATCTTGATAATTCATGCAAAAGCAAAGTTCTTCTTTAAGTTTCTTGATGAAGAGAACAGAAGTAATCATTCGAGAGTAATTGACTTGAATGAAATCTTTGCTCAGATTTTCATTCAGATAACGACGAAGTTCTAGAATTTTATCACGACTCATGTTATACAAAGCAAAGACTGAGAATTGAGCATCTTCTTTATGATATATGACATAATCATAAGCTTAATGCAAAGACAAGATATTAACATTCTTCTTGAAGAAAATGTCTAGAAACTCAAAATATCTGAATGATAAAATTGTAATTGAATCAACGTGTTTACTTTGTTAATAGACTTCAAGATCTTCTTGTGTCGTGAATGCAATTAAATGAAATTTCTTTTTCATTTAATAAAGATTCAAATGATGATTTTTATCATATGTACTGTTTTGAGAATGAGACAAGAACTGAGCAAGAGTTGAACTGTTTTTTGAATGAATAGTTAAAGTTGCATGACGTGATTTTGACTCGTCAAAATCTAAACTAGAAGACGAGATTAACTCAAGATTCAAAAAGACATCAATTTTCTTTAAAATAATGTTAAACACTTCAATGTCTTTGACACAAGCAGCATGATCAAAGCTTCAAACTTTCAACTTGACTATGTTAAGTTGTATAAAAGATCGATTGAATTGATTTGCTTAAAAACAAACAAAAGTTCTAGAAAGAAAAGAATTTTGACACTTAATTTTTGATGAGTATTTTTTTTTGAATAACTTGAAGAATATGACTAGAAGCTTCTTGTTTCAGATGAGAAACAAGATTAAACGAAGTTTATTTCTTGTGAACAAGCTGAATAATAGTTGACTTCTCATGAGCAAACAAGAAGTTATATTGCTTCTTGTGAGTAAACGAAAAACTGAGTTGCTTCTTGCAAGTAAATTGAAAACTGAATTGCTTCTTGTGAGTGAACTGAAAACTGAATTGCTTTTTTTAAATGAATTGAGAACTAAATTGCTTCTTGCAAGCAAACTGAAAACTGAATTGCTTCTTTCAAGCAAATGAGAAACTAGATTGCTTCTTATGAGTGAACTGAGTGCTGAATTGCTTCTTGTGAGCAATCTGTAGACTGAATTGCTTCTTGTGAGTGATTCATGAACTGAATTGCTTCTTGTGAGCGAACTGAAAACTGAGTTGCTTCTTTCAAGTGAATTGAGAGCGAGACTGAGAGAAAGCTACTTTGTTAACTTCAAACGAGAAATTTTCTTCTTGTTGATTAAGATCATAGATCTTGATGAAGAATGAACAACAATGATTAAGACAAAAGAAGAAAAACAAGATGAGAATATTATGCTCAAAATTGACATCAATGACGTGATAATGAAGTCATGACAGATTCATGATGATGAAATACTGATTTAATTCAATGATATAAAAGAATAGTTTTTTGATGTGTTCATCGAGAATCATTGTGATTTCAATGACATGAGTAATGTCATCAATTAAAGTGACTTGATCATCAAATTCTCAAAGTCTGCGAGAATGAGTTAATTAATGCAAGAAAAGATGATGTTGTTACACAAAAAATTTATTCATAAAGACATAAGCAAAAACTTTACTATCAATCAAAGCGAGAGCAAGAACTTTAGATTGAGCTTAACGTAGAATACAGAATACTATCATGTGATTATCTTTGAATGTCAAATTGAATTCAAAGAGTTTCAAGATAAATTTAGCAGAAAACTTTCTATATAATTGAAGTGAGAGTGAAAAGATTGAAACTAGTAGACAAGATAATATGTATACAGATTTCTGAGCATGACTTAGCTCAGAAACTAAACTTTTTTCATGAACAGCGAGACTTTTTCGTCTATACTGATGATGTCACTATCGTAAATGTTCATGATATGCAAAGTGAAGAACTTCTTATTTGAGCATTCTTTAATGATTTTGCTTGAATGTTGCAATTTGCAGTAGTAACACAGCTTTCACTTGTTACAGATTTTCTTAATCTCAAAAATGATCAGAATCTTATCTTGAATGATGATAATGACAAAGTTTAGATTCATTGACTCATCAAAAGATGAGAAAGAAAGAGATGAAAATACTGTTAAAACAACAGTCACAGAAATGATGATCTTTGAATCAAAAGAGTTACTAGTCAATGCAGAAACATTCTTGACTTTGATGAATAAAATGATGACAAAGATGAAGTGAGATTGACAATACTTAAGCTGTTGAAGCTCTTCATCAATGTCAAAGAATGCTTGAACTCATTAATGAAAAATGAATGATCAAATTTCATCAAGATTTCATCAGAAGAAAATGATGACTTGAGTGAAATAATTGACATTACGCTTCAGACAGTTAATCAACAAGAAATCTTTCATTAAAAAACATTCTTTCTTTTGATAAAAGAGATTGTAGTAGTCAACAAAGCTATTCATATCTTGCTTCAGAGTTTCATGAAGATATAAATGAGCATCTTCTGTCTTGAAAAAGTTGTTGCAGCAATGATGCAACTTATGTTATTAATCTGCAAAGATGAAAATGATACAAAGATCATTGATTTGATATTAATTCATTAGATTGTGAGTCTTCTTATTTATGATGAGTCGTGACTCAACATAAACAATCTTGACTCGATGAAAGAAGTAGCGATTATCGTTTATGTTCATGCACTGTATCAGACTTTGCTCTCAGACATTCAATTGATCTTTGTTTTTCTCATATTTAAATATGTCAAGAAGCTTTTCAAATTTAATAAGAATCAAGACAGCAACAGAGTTTGCAGAAAAGTAATTGATGAAAGAAGATTAATTGTTCAAAATTTGTGCAACAATTTGAGATATTATTGCAAGAGACTGAGAATTCAATTCTATATAAATTAAAGAACTGAAAATGATGAATGAGAATGAAATGATAACATCATGTTATCAAACTTGATTTTGAAGTTCTTGCATTGCACGAAAGATCTTAACTGAATTTTCGATCACACTTTGAGTAAATTGTTCAACAACACGCTCATCATTGATTAAGAGATTGTAAAATGACTTTATTTAAGCGAAAGAATAATTAAATGAGATTTCAACATATGAAAACATTGCAGAAAGTGTAGATCTTTCATAATGTTAAAGACTAAACTAAACTAAAAATTCTATCAATATAAAGAATTGATTATTATATTACTTGAACTAGATACAGAACAATACATCAGATAATGTACAAGATGAAAGACAAAGAGTGAAAGAAAAGAATGAAAATTCAACTTTTATATACATGAATTAAGCAGAATCAAGACTAAACAATAGTTTTATGACTTAAGATTGCAAAGATTTGCACACACAATTGAGATGATTAAAACAGAATTGCTGAAACTAAATTAAAATGATGATGATTAAATTAATGACTTGATTCATTGAACTGCAAAACAGATTCAATGAATCGAAATTATTTAAGACATCAACTATTTATGTTCTAAATCAAGTTAATGATCTGACATCATGACATGCAAGTTTCATGTTCAGAAAACTATCTTTCTAGAACTCATGATATCAATCAAAGAATTGAACATGAATTTGCGAAAGATGCAAGCAGTCGTTGATTGATCTACACTCAATAATCTCACTCAGATGCAGTTCTTCATCAACTTCTGCAATTTCTATCGATGCTTTATCAAGAACTTTTCAAAGATTGTTCATTCAATAATTTAATTCATTCAAAAGAAAATCATATTTTAATGAAATGAAGTCTGTCAGAACGTCTGCAATCATATGAAGAGACATATGATTGAGACTTCTATACTACGTCACTTTGATTAAACTCATGAAACTATTCTTGAAATTGACTCATTTGACTACGTCAATGATGAAGTTCTCTCTCAATATGATGATGAAGAAATACTACATTCAATTGTCTTTTATAACAAGAACATGTCTTCTGCTGAATGCAACTACGAGATATATAATAAAGAATTTCTGATTATCATTTGAGCATTTGAACATTGATGACTCAAACTGAAGTTAACTGACATTTCTATTAAGATGTTCATTGATCATCAAGCATTCACTTCATTGATGAAAGATAAAGAGCTGAGCAAACATTAGATGCATTGAGTTCAGAAGCTTACTGATTTCAACTTTAGAATAATGTATTGATTTGACAAATAAAACATCAAGATTGATGCATTAACTCATTGAGCTGACGTCGTGCTCAAAGATTCAGAAGATGAGTGCATTTGCTATCAATGAATCATTATTCTGACTTTGAATCGAATGAAAATTGCTGATTTAAAGAAGAACATCAGTAAATCAATTTATAAACAGATTCTTGAGATTAATGAAATTGACAAGAATTGTACACTACTTCGCGAAGCAATAGCAAGAGACAAGACATAATATGAAGATATTAAATTGGCGAATTGTTAAATTCAGAATGAAATCTTGTATCATGATAGTCAGTTATGAGTTTCATTCAATGAGCTTCTACAAATGAATCTGATTCATGAGATGCATAATTAATCATCAGTTGATCATTCTGATATTTTTAAAACTGTGAAAATCATAAAGTGAAACTATTATTGATCATTCATATGAAAAACGATAAATTAATATATTTGAAATTGCTATATCTGTCAACGTTCAAAGACATTTAAAGATAAATCAAATGACTTGCTTTAATCTTTATTAATATCTGAACAGCGATGATAAAACATAGTAATGAACTTCATTATTGATTTATTTGATTCAAGCGAATACAACGTTATTCTGACAATCATCTGCAAATTATCAAAAGAAAAACATTATATTTCTTGCATCATTGATGATGAAAATATCATTGTCAAAAAGACAGCTGAAATGCTGATTCAATGAATATATTGAACTCATGATTTATCAAGCTTCATAGTATTTGATTAAGATTTGTAATTCATCTTTATACTATGAAAGTTTCTTTGCAAACGACTGAGCATTTTTCTTCAATTGTTCATCATTTATCATCTTCAGATCAATGATCAAAGCGAACGAGTCAATCAGAACATGAAGTGATATCTTCAATTCTTCTGTTTATATATGCAGAATGACTGATCTAAGTGATTACTTATAATTAAGTTTGTTAATAATAACATCTTGTCATCAATTATCTTCTTGATCTTCTTCTTCATGAACAAGAGCTTTCATTCTTGTATGAGCTTCAACTTTAACATCATTAAGTATGAAAGCACTCACGAACGTTTGCAGATTAATTGAGTCAAGAATATATCTGAACAAATAAACAAGACATTGATTTTCGCTCATGAAACTCTGATCAAAACATGAGAACAAATAATAAATTAAGCTAATAAACATAGAAAGAAAGTCAATTATAAGATTGAATCAAAGATGTTTCTGAATGAAAGAAACATTATTACAGTGAGACTCTTTAAAAAGCAAGATGACAAGATGCTTGATTCATTTCAGATCACAAATTTTGTTAACTTCTTTTATAAATTGAAACTATCAAACACTATGCGTATACATGATGTATTTCATTCAGAGCTTCTTCATTCTGCATTTGATGATTCTCTGTTTGATCAGAAGAATAAATCTTTGAAATCAATAGTAGTAAACGATGAGAACGAATGAAAAATCAATGATATATTGAACTCTTAACAGTATTAAAGATGACTTCAATATTGAGTTAAATAAAAGAGCTATGACAATGATCTCAACTGATATAACGCTGACGACGATGAATTTATGAACATTCAAGAAATAATTGATGACTTTTATATTAAATATTCAAGAAAAGCGCACTAAGAAATAATATTCATATGAACATGAATAGTCAAGAAAGAGAGATAATGTTATGATTCTAGCCTTCGTTTATTCTTTCTAATCTTCATCTGAGATTCAATCTAATCGAGTCTAGTGAGCATTTAAGCTAGAAGTAATGTCATTGAAACTCTGCATCATATGTGTAAGACATTGTTGTGAGACTGCTTGCATTATTCTCACAAGATAGTTAGTAAGAAGAAAGAGATTGAAATCTGAGTTAATGATAAAAGAGTCGAAGAATGTTTCTTGAGTGTACATATAAATGTCATTGCAACTTGTAAATAAAGACAGAGATATACACGTTTTACAGTATCTTTCTACTAGCACGATCATTGCATGTGTTCATTGTTTGCTTTCTCTGTTGCTTTGATATGACTTTCTATATCACATCTGTATTCTATTTCTTGACATTGAAGTTCAAGTGCAAGAATATCATTTTTATGATATCTTAAATAAAACAGTTGATTGAACAGCAGAGAGTGACATGACATTTCTACAGTGATCAGAGAATTTACGAAAGATTTGAAGTGAGAATCAATTTAACTCTGAAATACGGGAAATTGATATAACGACTTCATTTCGCTTAAAGATATTGACGAAAGCTATTCAAGTTACAGAGTTTTCACAGTTGAAACTAAAAAAGACGCGTATCTTCAGCTGACGAAAACTGTTTCTCTTTGAGCGAAGATGCAACAATGAAGAAGAGAGAAACTGATTTTCGCGAATGACTAACACTCAGAAGAGACACTCTGATCAGAAGAAGAGTTCATCTGATTTCAAGACTTGCAAGAAACAGACAGCAAAAGAGAGAATTAAAGAATGAATTTGAAGCAATGTAAACAGAAGTACGAGAAATGATGTCAGTTTCAGCAGTGAATCATGTTTCAGCAGAAGCATAAGATTGAGCGTTGTTTGTTAAATAAAAGAAGAAAAAAGAAAAGCATCTTGATCAGTTGTAACAACTGCAAAAGAAAGAAAGAAAAACTTCAACGAGTCAAGAAGTAAAAACAAAATAACAAGATTTTTTTGACTGCTTTATTATTTTTGCTATTCTGTATTTCATTTTCACAGTTCTCAATATCAACTCACAGCGATAAAATGACAAGCTCATTGAAAACATCTGTTGTAAACATAAGTGTTACGCTCATCAGCTCTTGAGTTAGCTCAGAAATAAACATGATCACAATGTCGTTTCTGAAATATCTGACACTCATGTCATCTTTTGAAACTTCAAGAGTCTCGTATTTTGAAGAGAAGAACATGACTGATTTTCTAGAAAGATATGAAGACTTCTGTGATGATTATGAGCTGAATCAGATCGATCGATTTTGCAAGCTGTCAAGATACTGCAACAAGATCATTAATGATAGCATCAAGACTATGATCAAATATATTGATTTCAACTGACAAGAACTGAAGAAAATGATGAAGAAGAAGTACAAGAAAGATGACACTGATCAACAGCTGAATTCTTGAATTTTTCTGAAAATCTTCAAGAATAAGTCTTATATCATGAAGAATGATCTGAAGCTGTACAGTCAACAATACAAAAGCATATCACATTCATTGATAAAATGCAAGCAGATGAATGAGTATATCAGATGCTGCTGATTTGTCAAGAGTCTTTCATCTATATTAAGCGAAAAGATCATATGAAAGTGTGCACTTGATTCTGAAGATTTCAGTTTCATGAACTTCAAGAAAGCTAATAACGTGATAGTGATCTACTGTGACTCTGTCAAAGCACTGTTGAAATTCTCGATCATGATCAAGAATTTCAATGATTTCAGCAAGCTTGTGAATGAATATCAGATCAAGCAATCAACAATGTCAGACAAGTTCTTCGATTCTTTGATAGTAGCACAGCTCAGCAATATGATAATGAATGAAATGATAAATAAGTTTGAAGCGATGATGCTTTCTTTGCAAACAGCAATGAAGAAGATTGAATCTTTCATGCAAAACATGACAGCATCTGTCTTGATGCTCAACGTTTATATCTCATGTGAATTCATCACGTCTGCTCATTCAGCAATGTTAATGTTGTCATCATTTTCGCTTTTGAGAAGTGAATGAGCATCTTCGATGTTTAGAATGAAAGAATGCTTCTTCTGTGAAGAAATAAAATGTCAGAAGATTAAATGTCATCAACTGAATATCTATAAGACAGAAGAGAAGATACATGTGAATGAAACAAACAGACTCTGAATAAAACTCATTGAAAGAGATGACAGATTGACATCTTTTGCATTGAATCATTTTCAGAAAGAGCTGATTGACAATGCTTTGAAGAAACAGAGTCAGCAAATGAGAGCAGAACATGTTGACATCATCAAACTGACAAGTGTAAAAGCAATGATCACGAAGAAAACAAAGAACACAGATGAGAAACAGAAATGAAACGAAGAAGTAATAATTATCACAGCTCAACATGATTATAAGTCAGATGAGAATGCAATGAAGACAGCAACACAACAAAGAACGAGTTCAAATTGAACTTGAAGAAAAAAAGTAAGAAAAGAAGAATGTCTGTTGAGCATGAAGAATTTGCGCTCTGAAGAATATCTGTCAATTTCAAGAATGTTCTCAAAGAAGTAAACAAGTGAGAATATGATCATGTAGAATGCAACTGTCTTCAAAAAAACGGTAAAAATAATAAAGAAATCAACGAAAAAGAATTCAGATGACAGCAAGGTAAAGTCAGGCAATCAAGACAAGAGAATGCAAAACATAGTAAAGAAATGCATAAACACAGAAGACGTGATGCATATTATAGCGAATCAGAAGATGCAAGATGTAAGCATTAAATAAATGCTTACACATTCGTTTATTCTTCTTTGAACTCTCTACGCTTAAGTAAAACAACATAAGGAAAAGAAAACGGAAAAAACTGATGACGTGCAAGTAACAGCAGTAAAATTTGAAGATTCTTTACTTAAAAAGTTGAATGCAATTCTGTATGCAGTGACGTGTTTGAAAACACAAGTGCTGATGAGCGATGAGATTTACATTAAGATATTGCTTGATAGTGATGCTGAAATCAACGTTATGTTTGAAACTTTTGTTGCAAGAACTCAGTTGTTTATGCAACGAGACATTCATTTAGATATGATAAAAGTCAGTGAAGCAAAGACTAACATTATTGAATGCTGTGACAACATGAAGATCGATATTAACGAAGCAAAATTAATGATTTTAATATTTGTAATTGAAAGTGATGAGTACACTCTGATACTGAGTAGATCATATGAGTAAAAAACACGTCTATGCATCAACAACACTTTGAAAGAAACTTGTAAGATGACAGTCATTGACAATGATGAAAGAATGATGTTCTTTAAATTGATTCTAGCATACAATTCTGTCAATCAAAATGTGTTGAAAATATTTCTTGAGAAAGCGAAAGACTCTTTAAATGAGTAGACAAGTGCTCTGTTGAAAGCGTATCTGCAATGAGAAGTGTAAGTTCAAAGACTGTTGATTTAGCGTGCTTGAAAAGCTCTAAAATGTTCATCGAGATCAAAGAAGAAAAGAAAAAGAAAGATCAAAGCTTCGTTCAACGATTTTGCTTGAATGATAGCATGTGATGCACACAGATGTTATGATGTTGTTTGAACAGACTTGCAATGCAAATGATATGAAGATTTGACCTGAGTTCAATTCATCAGCATGAGAAAATAAATCATGTTAAAGTAGCGACAGCATACAAGAGAAAAGCTCAGAAGATTCAATCTGTGAATTCATCAGAGTTAAACAACTTAATATCAGAAGATTTGACAAACTGAAAACAAATCTTACTGACTCAGATCAAATTGAATATGACAGAAATGAAGTCAGAAAAGTATGATCATTGACTGTTTTTCAAATTCTTCAAAATTGCTCAAAAGTTCAGATTGACTTTGAAGCAAGCGAAAAGAATGATATGTGACAATGCTTTAACTCTGCAAAAGAAGAATTTACTACTGAAGATGTTGTTTAACAGAGAAGCGACAATGATCTGAAACTTCTCAGAAATGAGAAAGGTAAAAAACATAGTCTCATCTTTGCAGCAAATTTGAATGATATCACATGATGAATGACAGACATTCAATTTCTCAGTCTTTAAGACACTTCATCAGATCATCATAGACATGCTCAAGAATTGAATAAAGCATGACATACTGAAATCTTGTTATGACTTGTATTGAAATTTCTGATTTCTGATCAAGAAAAAGTTCAATCAGTATCACATGATCAATGCAGCGATAAATATGAACAAGATTATCATCAAAGACGTCAATCTACTCTCAGACGTGAATGAATTCTTTGAAGAATTCGTTAATATGATTATGATCTTTCTGATAGATCTGTTTTCTGAGTACAATCAGATTACGCTGACAAAAATATATCAAGATCTCACAACATTCATGACATTTCTGAGATTATTGCGACAGATGACGTTATTACAAGATGTCATCAACTTCGTTGCTCAGTTTATCAAAGTCATAATCAAGATATTAAAGAATCTTCTTAAGATATGCAGATCTTTTCTTGATGATATTGAAGTAAAGAGATCGAAGATAATCTATGATAATACAGAGATTGCTTCAGAAGTACATCAGTTTATGCTGAAGCACATTAAGAATCTTGACTTCGTACTCTTGAACTTTGAACTCGTTGATTGCATCATATCTGACGAAAAGTTGCAATTCTGCATGTCGAGCATAAAGATTATGAAATTTGTTTATGACTTTCATGATTGCAGATCAAAAGATTTCAAAATTATCAAGATTCTAGAATAATGTCTCTGTCATAATGTCACATTTGTTCAAGCATTCATTGAAGTATGCATGTATTATCAAGTGTGAATAGAGAATTTCATCTTGATTGCAGCGTCAATATTTCAGCTCTTCAAAAAGAAGATCAAATTCGTGTAAGAAAGAAAACAAGAAAAAGTCATGAACAAGCTGAAACTGACATTGATCACTGCATTAATTATGAAAAGTCTGAACTATTCTGAGCAGACAGAAGAAATTGTTCTTGTCGTGAACATCAGTCTTCAAGAATGAAGAGCGATGTTACAGCAGATAGCATTGAATTTTAAGAATCAACATCTTGTATGATACGAAAGTGAGTTATGAAATGAGCAAGAGACAAGATATGATGCTGAAAAGTGAGAATGCAGAGATCTGATGAAGACACTGAAGAAGATTCGTTACTGACTATATAACATGAAGTTCATTATTGAAATAGATGTCAACACTCTGATGATGCAACTGAATAAATCTGCGTCAGACTTATCAGAAGCATTGATGACATGATGACTTGCTTGAATTCGCTTGTTTGATTTTGATGTTCATCACGTCTTTGATTGCAAGCATAGCACACTCGATAAACTCTTGCACAGATTCAAAGAATCTTCAGATGACGAAGATGAGACTCACAAGAAAGACATAAATGACTTCATTGATGCTCAGTTAAATTTCATTCATTTTTGCTCAGTCAGTATAGTTGTTGAAGAAGACATGTTAATATTAAAAGATTTATATTCAAAATACTTCAAGAAAATAGCTTGTTATTTAATTTTCTTATCGCGCTCATTTGAAATGTTAACAAAAGAATTTCGAAAGTTTAAACATGAAACGCTGAAATTCATGATTCAAGATAAACATTTGTTTAAAAGATTCAACAAGACTGCTTCTGTGCAAAGAGTGATGAATTTTCAAGAAAAACGCAGTAATATTCTGCAGAAACTGCATGATGAAAGTGATCATCATGAAAGAAAGAAAACATATCAAAAGATGATCAACAGATATTGATGAAAGAAAATATGAAAGAATACATGCATGTATGTAAAATTCTGTGAAGAATGTCAGTTGCAAACATTAAGATGAGAGAAGAAAACTCTGCATTCTATCTGAATCTTGAAAGTCTGAAAGAAGATTGAGATGAATATCATTCACATGTCTTCAAGCAAAGAAAAACGTTATATTGTCTTGACAAGAAATGACTTCTTGAAATGAGTAGAAGAAAGAGCTCTGAAAGCAGCAACTTTGAAAGCGATAGTGAAATTTCTGTGAAAAGATGTGATTTGCAGACATGATTGTTTGAAGAGATTTGTCATGAATGAAGAATCGAAGAACAAAGAAATTATAGAAACGCTGATCGAGAAATATAAGATAAAGTGAGTGATGATGTTGACTTATCATTCACAGATGAATGATTTTATGAAGAGAAATCATACAGCTGTTGTGAATGTCTTGATCAAGATGATAGTTGATGAAAGCATGAGATGAGTCAGAAGCTTTGTCAATGTGCTATGAGCAGATAGAATCATCATGAGAACTTTCACTGAAATGACTTCATATCATGTCTTGTATGACTGCAATGTTGTTCTTTTTATAGAACTTGATGTTTCAATCTGACAGATTCTTTCATGAGATAATGTTTGCACAACTGATGAGCTACTGACTCTTCATGCTCAACAACTCAAATGCAGAAATGAGAATTTGAAGAAGATCATGCTGCATTTGAGAAGAATGAGAAAGATCAACAAAGATGTATGAAATGATTATAAATACATTCATACTAGTTCAATTCTGAAGAATGATCTTGTACTGCTGCATGACATCAAATTGAACAACATGCATACATTGAAATTGATATGAAGATGATTGAAATCTTTTTAAGTAGTGAAGATGAACACTGAAAAAGAATGATATAAAATTGCAGAGCTTGATGAAGCAATCTTGAAAGAAACGATTGCAGAAAATAGATTGAAGAAGTGTGTGAGTTGAGCATCAAAAAGTGAGATCAGCAATGAACAGAAGAATGAAGATTAGAATCTATCGATGACAACACTCATTAAGAAAATCATGTCAGAAATTGCAATCAATGTTTTGATCAAAGATTCAAATGCATTGCTGAATTTTATTCACTATTAATTGAAAGTCTTTGTAAACTTGAAAAAAGCATCTGTTGCTGAAACTTCTGTTGAATTGAGATAAGATTGTTCACACTCAAGAGTGCAGCTTCGATAACACTATCTTATACAGCATCACTTGTATTAGTTCTTTCTCTGTTAAGTCATCAAGAAGTGAAGTTGATGCAAGAAGATCATGAATTGTTAAAAATGTCATAAAGTTGTCTTGAGTTACTTAAGCATATGAAAAGAAGAATGAGAATGAAGATGCAGACATCTGCAATGTCAGTATTAAATTACTTCAATATTGAAGATTAAAAGTTTTAAAATGTTCTAGTTTTAAATGAACAAAGCGAAACTTTAATTAATTCGCAAAGTACGCGCTAAAGTTCACTGCGTAATGATTAGAACTAAAGCTTAGAGCAAGAATCAAAATCAATCAATGATTGCATATCAGAGAATATATTAAGATTGAAGATCAAAGATATATCAAGATCGACTTAAAATGACACATGACAAGATAACATGATGCTACATCAAGTCAATCTAACTCATGTGATGCGCAGCAGATAACGTAGGAAAATAGTCAATCAGTCAGCTGAGAAATTTGTTACTAATATTGAGTCATCAACATTCTCTCAGCTATGATAAGCATAAGTCGCAGAAGAATTATTTGCAAAACTGCAAGCAATTTCTACTAGCGCTGAGCTTTAGAAGACTCAGCATGTATTTTCTATCTTTCAACATAATTATCATCTTTGTTATTTGAACTTGCACTAAAACATCTAAAAATCTCACGTATTTCATTATCTCTGTTATTTGAATTCACACTAAAACAACTAAACATCTCATGTAATTCTTTACTCAACATTTGTTTTCTCAGACATTAAAAGCTTACATTGAAGCTTTTGTCAACGAAAGCTCTTATGAATTTTCTCAGAAGAATCTCATTTGAATTTTTTAACTATCTTTACTTTCATTATTTCAATGACACTCACTAGAGCAAGCTCTGTGATAACGCTGCATTATCTGAAACACTTCATAAATGATCAAAAAAAACTAGTTGATTACTTAAATTCTCTGCACACAGAACAAGAACGACAGACAGCAATTCATCAATTTCGAAATCAGATTATGCAATTACACATCAATGTAAAGAATTTAATGTACAGTTTCGTGAAATTTCTTGATAACAACTCACTTTATTCAAGAATGACTAGCAAGAAAGAAGAATGAAAGACGATGAATATTGAGCATGAGAGAATTGAAAAAGAGAGAAGAAATAAAGCTGAGACAAAAAGAATCATGATGAACAGATGAGATTTGAAGCTACTGAATCTTTGAATTTCAAAGAAAGATTCTTTATTGTATTCAATAAAAAGAGAAGCAATGAATAAAATGCGTGCAATCATTGCAAGAATTCAGAATGAGCATCTGATCAGAGTAATGATGAAGCAGATAGTATATCATAGAACGATGCAAATAACTGTTAGCAAAGATCGAGTTTTGATCTTCTCATTCTCACAATTCACAAACTTCAACAAATTGATCATAAATCAGATTGAAGTTATATTAACAAATAAGAAACTAAATCACATGAACTGAAGATGAGTAAAGTCTGACTTGCTATGTAAGTGTATCAGCGACATGACTTTGAAAACAAATCATGTCGAGACTGTTTTTAGCTCATCAGCAATCTTGCAATTTAATTTCAAAAGAAAATCAAGATTATTGATACTGTTGTTGCAATCAAGACACTCATCAGTAGTGTTAAAGAACGAAGACTCACACTTCATGTTGACTGCAAGCAATGTAATAATGATCTCAGATCTTAATTCATTGATGTCAACAATGTCAAGTCTGATGATAAAATTTCATCAATCATCAAGAATTGTCACATTAATTTCTTCTGACATAATTGCTTCATTCACATCGTTAAATTCTTCAAGAACATCACATGTACATTTTCTTATGTCTTCTCATTTTCTTATCTTGATTGCTTTGATATTCTTGAAGCTAGCAGAATATGATGAGCAAAGACTTGCTTTCTCGCTAGATGTAATCATGAATAACGAAAAGATTCTTCTACAGTACAACTTAGAAACAGATATGAGTGATACTGCAAGTATCTGCAAGAAAGCTATCATTGTGACAATGATAGAAAGTGTATGATCAAAAGTTCAATGATTGTGTTATCAAATTATTGAAAATATCTGAAAGATGAAAGAGAGTAAAGCATGATTTTGCATACAAGTATTTCATACATGAAAGCAAAGACTCAATTATCTTGATTTGATATTTTCAATCATGATAATAAAGTTGTTGAAAGAATATTGCTTTGAAACTAAGAGTGAAGAAACATTTGTGTATCATTCACATCTTCAAAGACTGAGAAATAAACTCAAGCTACTGATGAATGAGCTGTCATTTAAAATACTTATTGATCATATAAATATCATATACGACTATAGATTTCAACTAGATTTCATGAAAATCAATGTCACTTTCACAGATTGATTTCATCAAGATAGTCGCTTTTTTCGCTTCACTGACTCACTACAACTATTTCAACTACAATTGCATATGTCACAGAACTACAAGATTAATACATCTTTGATTCATAACATGTTTATAAAGAAGATCAAGTATCAGAAGTGAAAGAAAAACAACGCAATAATGTTATTAAATGTGTTTAATTGAATATTGAATGACAATACATAAGTCTTGATAAGAGAGAAACTAAACATGTACTTATGATATCAGAGAAATAACTTAGATCTTACAAATTACGACTGATTGAGAACGATTATGTACATCACGTTGCAACAACTAGTACGTCAAAATATAATATACTATCTCATTACTGTGATTCTTTGATTGAATCATAAAATTAATCTTCTGACTTTTTCATATTTTATAAAGATCACTTTCAAGAACGATTCAGAATTCATAAGACATGTGAATCTAAATGTCAATAATTTGATGAGTGATAGAGAACAAAGTTGAATTCAGAGCACAGCAGTGTTTGCAGATGAGTCAATTGATAAAGATGATGAATTCATTCTTGATTTACATCTTTGCATGAAAAAATGATGAAAAGAAGCAATCAAGTGAAATCTAGCAATGAATGAATATACTCACTGTGTAGTACTCGAGATATTCAATGAGAATGATTCACGAAGATCAGATCTGAAATAAGTGAATCAGTCTTGCTTTGCAGACAGTGTTCATTTCTGAATGTTACATTTATCACATGATAATAAAGATAAATCTGATGAACAACGCATTGCAATGCTCATTTATCACACAGTGATTTTCAAAGATGAAGTCAACATGAAAATTGCAAAATGTGAAATTAAGAATGAAGTGATCATTGCATTACAAGATCAAAGACTCATCAATGTGATCTTTTCTGAATTAGAAAATGATGAACAAGAGAAAGTATTATTTTGTCATTCTGTCATTGTAAAAATTTGAGAAGTATGTTCAACTTTGAACATGCTGATAAATCTTCAAAGCTGAAATTCAATGAAAATGTTGAAAGAAAGAAGTCTTTTGTTTGATCAGAATCTGAAGCAAGTAAAAGAGTTTGTTGAATTTCATTGAAAATCTGCATTGAATCAGATGAAAAGAACTTATGAAAGAATGAAAGAGACAGAGATTGCAGTCTATGAATTTAAATTCTATTTCTACTACGTCAAGAATGATATTAAGTCGATGAAAGATGATAAATGAAAGCATTCAAAAGCAATTGCTTGAACATTAATGATAGATTGTATTTTTTCTGTTTTCTTGAACATTGATGAATAAATTGTTCTCTTGCTGTTTTCTTTCTGTTTTCTTCTTGATTCTTTCTGTAGTGATTAAGAAACAATCACTAATTGAATGAGAAATGAATGTCGTGAGACTGCTTGCATCATTCTCACAAGATAGTTAGTAAGAGAAAAGAGATCGAGATCTGAGTCAATGATAAAAGAGTCGAGAGACGTTTTTCAAGTGTACATATAAATGTCATTGCAACTTGTAGATAAAGACAGAAACATACACGTTTTACAGTATCTTTCTACTAGCATGATCATTGTACATGTTCATTGTTTGCTTTCTCTGTTGCTTTGATACGACTTTTTATATTGCATCTGTACTTTATTTCTTGACAACATCAATTCAATCAAGTCTAGCACAGAGCTGAGAAACATACATATAAGAATCAAGTTTTTTTCTGTAGATACTTTTCTTTCTTAGCATTTATTTATTAGTTAAATGACATTCATATGACTCGCTTTATGCTGATCTTTAACAGATCTCTTCAAGAGTCTTGACATGTGAAAGCTTATGCAGATTCACTTCTTCAAGCTTATTTTCAACTGTAGTTATGAGTTAATCAATTTTCAAGACAATAACAGCAAAAGTCTTCATGTTTAATTGTTTAATTAACATTCTATAAATTGCAGTTTTTATCATTGCAATGTTCATTGAATCTGACGTTGATTTAGAAATTTTGACGTTAGTTAAAGTCACGTCACATGATTTTGACTATTCAATTAGTTTAACTGACTTCTCATTGAACTGATTGAAAGAGAGTAATTTCTGACTGAATTAAGATGTAACGAAAGTGAAAAATCTCTTCAATATATGAGTAGAAGTTAAGCTCTTTCATTTCGTGATTGATTTATTGCTTGAGAGTAAAGCAATTGATTTTGAACTAGTAAGATTGAAATTCGAAAATTGAAGAAAATTGATTTGCATATCAATTACTAGATTAATTTTGTTCATTCATGTTTTTTCAAGAATCATCTGATGTTGATTTAATTGAATGATCAACATAGAAGCTGTGTCAATCATATGATCTTAAACAGTCAGATTCAAATAAATGACATGAGTAATAAGTTTTTTAGCATAATGATCATTGAATTCTCAAATTGACTTCGCTTTGATCAAAGTCAAAGACTCAATTTGCAACTAATTATAAACAATCTGCGCAGTTACTTCATTAATGAATAAATAATTAGCAGCTTCAATGTCAATCAATAACTTTAATGAGTAACTAATTTCATTGCTAGAAAGTATACATTCAATAGTCAAAGATTCAGAAGTAAAAGAATCATTTAACATGCTCAATGTTAAAGAAATTAACACATTTTTCATTACGTCTTTGATGAAAGTCTCTAGTTTTTTGCCTCGTTATTCTTGAAAGACATTTTCTTATTCTCATTATTCTTCGAAATGATGATTTCATGTAAACGAAAGATGAAAGCTTGAAAAGTCAAAGTATTAATCTTGTTCTGAGAATAATTCTTGAACAAGTGATTGAGAATCTTGCAGATGTAGCAGATAATTAATGATTTTGCTGACTCAAAGATAAAAAAATAATCAACTTAACATAATTAATTATTGAAGTTGTTACTGATAATGAAGTAATATATTTGTCAGATATAACAGTGACTTTGATGATGACAATGCAATGTTCGCTATATAACTGATAGTTAACTCGTTGTTTATTATTCACATTTTGAAGAAAGATTTTTAAGCGAGTGAGCGAAGTAAAGTTCTTTGAACAGATTGATAAAGCATTCTGCAAGTGATTATTGATTTTATTCTGAAGATTATTTATCAGAATGCAATTATCATAATTAAGATAATTGAATAATTTTATAAAGTTGAAGTAAAAGACATTAAAAGACTTGTCTGCTTATTTCAGAGCATTATATTCATGTCAAAACTTTTGATTTTTATTCAATTCATCATATATTTCTTTCAAATAATTAAATAACTTGTAAATTAAAGTGAATGAATTTAAAGAATCAAAACAATGTTGAGCGAAAATGTATTTTACAATGTTATTTTCTAGTTTAGACATCATGTAAATAATATAGATAGTTTCATCATTGAATTGATTAACATTGATAATCAGCTTGTCATTCATGTTGTTTCTTCAGTTTTTTTTAAGTCAATTTATCTTCATCAATAAATATAAATGAATTCAAAAATTTGTAAAATTAATAATGTTCATTATTGAATAAGATGAACTTAATAAATGTTTCTTGTCAAGTATGATTCTTGATAAAAGTATATGACTTAATATCTTGTTGAGATAAATGATTTGTAGTAGATCAAGACTCAATAGACTGTTGAGATCAAGATTAATCAACTGAACGTTGTTTCTTTTTAAAATTCAATACTTTCTTTCATAGTTTGATGATAATCTCTTCTTGAATGTTTATTGTCGTTTGATTTGTCTCTAGCTCATTAAGTCTCTTGATGTGATTGACTTGCAGATCGATTCATTGCTCATTGAGTTTCAAAGTCATGTCTCATTGATCTCTTAACTCGATCAGCATCTTGATGATCTCATCTGACTGATCAATAGCTCATTGACGAAGTTGTTGATTCATGTTGATGTTTCATGAGATAGCAACATTCTAAAATCTCGCTAAAGCATCAAAAGAAATAAGAAAAACTCATTTATCAACAATGCTTCTAAGCAGATGAGCTGTTCATGACTCAACTGATTCAGAGTTGCATGTCATTATAAAAAAGATAAAGATAGATAAATAAATTTGATTGTGATAAAATTTGATAAATTTGAGTAAATTTGAATGTGTATTTTGATGAAAGTAATTCAAAGAATTTCTTGCGAATTTTCTGAATAAAAGTAAATTATTTTGTATTGTCTACATGTCAATAACAGAGTTGATTAGCATTTATTTACTGTTAGAAGTCAGCATAAAGCGAGTCATATGAATGTCATTTAACTAATAAATAAATGCTAAGAAAGAAAAGTATCTACAGAAAAAAACTCAATTTTTATATGTATGTTTCTCAGCTTTATGCTAAACTTGATTAAGTTGATGTTTTACACATATGATGCAGAATTTCAATGATATCACTTCTAGATTAAATTTTCACTAAACTTGATTAGAATGAAATCAGACGAAGATTAAATGAAGAATAAACGAAGAATAAATGAAGACTAAAATCATAACATCATTCTTCATTACTAACAGCATGCTTTCATCTTCTGCTATATGTCTTTTATATCTTCTAACAGCTATATGTTTAAACACTTATCATTTGCATTGAACTTTCTTCTAAACTTCTTATTAAGCTTTTTATCAAGCTTTTTATCAAGCTTTCTATCAATCTTTTAATTGATCTTTCTACTGAGTTATTTACTGAGCTATCGATTGAGCTTTTCATCAAGCTTTCAACTGAGCTTTCTACTGAGCTTTTAATCAAGCTTTCAACTGAGTTTTCTACTGAGCTTCTCATCAAGCTTTCAACTAAGCTTTTTACTGAGTTATTGACTGAGTTATCTACTGAGCTTTTTACTGAGCTTTTCATCAAGCTTTTCATCAAGCTTTTTACTGATCTTTCAATTAAGCTTTTCACTGATCTTTCTACTGATCTTTTAATTGATCTTTCAACTGATCATTTTACTGATCACTTTACTCATCATTCTACTCATCATTCTACTCATCATTCTACTCGTCATTCTACTCATCACTTTACTCATCACTTTACTCGTCATTCTACATGCTCATCATTTACTTGCTATTTACTCGCTTACTCAAATTTTCTATCAAACGTTCTATCAAACTCTCTATCAAACACTTTATCAGACTTCTAATTAAACGCTTTATCAAATTTTCTATCAAATTTTCTATCAAATTTTCTATCAAACTCTTTATTAAACTGAGCTTTCTACTGAACTTTCTACTGAGTTATTGACTGAGTTATCAACTAAGCTATTGACTGAGCTTTTTACTGAGCTTTTTACTGAGCTATTTACTGATCTTTCTACTGATCTTTCTACTGATCTTTCTACTGATCTTTTGATCAAGCTTTCTACTGATTTATTTACTAATCTTTCTATCAATCTTTTAACTAATCATTCTACTGATTATTTTACTGATTACTTTACTCATCACTTTACTCATCACTTTACTCATCATTCTACTCATCATTCAAAAATCAAATTTGTTTTCTATTGAGCATTAAATATGATTTTATTGAACAGTCTTCATGATTTTTACATGATTTTCTACATGACTTTCTACACAATTCTTTACATGACTTTCTATCAGACTTTGAATTACTTTGCAATCAAGAATCAAATTTGATCTTTATCAAGCATCAAATATAAGTTTTATCATACACTTTACATGACTTTTTATTAAACATTCTACATAACTTTCTATTAAACATTTTACATGACTCTTTATTGAACATTTTACATGACTTTTTATTGAACATTTTACATGACTCTTTATTGAACATTCTACATGACTTTTTATCAAACAGTCTTCATAATTTCTTTCATGACTTTCTTCATGACTTTTTATCTCATTAGTTTACTCATTAACTTTCTCATTAACTTTCTCGTTGACTTTCTCATTGACTTTCTCAGCGCATATATTAAATTGTGTAAATAGCTATTATTTAGTTAGTTAAATTAATTAGTAATTAATCTACTATACGATGATTGACAACAAGATTCATCTGTACATGATGTTGACTATGAATCTTTTAATTCTATTTTGTGTTTGAATAAAAGTTAGAAGAATCAAGAGATTTCAATTCAACGCAGTTTGAATGATGTTAGAATGTTGCGTGATCAGAAAAGTCATCATGCAGAGTTTTCATTCATGTGACAATCTTTTTTCTAACAGTCACAATCAATCTATGAAGAAGATTAATGACAGATCAATGTCAGTAAGAGATGAAAAAATACTATTAGTGATTAAACAACTCAGATGAAGAGTCTGAAAGTTGTGATTACAAGTGATCAAAAGATTTGCGATTTGTCAACTGCGTTGATATCAAAACATCTTCATCACATTGACAGTATTATTAAGTAATTGATGAAAAGATATTAAATAAAATTATCATTTCAAGTATTAAAAGTCGTGATTACAGTGCTCAAAGAAGTAGTGACTCGTTGATCATGCTGATATATTAAGAAAGCTTAAACTCATCTTCTTTACTTAATGTCAAGTCATTTATTTATCTATGTGAAAAATTGAGAGCTTAAGAAAATGATTAGAACACATTTTCTTTCATTGATCAGAGTCAAACATTGAACGAGTGCAATTGCACATTTATACTAACAATTCATTCAACGTTTACATGACACAAGTCAAATCAAAAGAAAAAAAGAATTATTCAATACAATCACATTCTATCTTCTCATCATGTGCATCTCTCTTTCATCACATATTTCTCTGCTCAATGAATGACAATCATTGAGCAAGAGAATGCAGTTTTCAACACTACAATTACGAGCATCACGAGTGCAATGAAATCAACTTCGCGATCGAAGATTGAAGATTGAAGCATCGTTGTATAAAATATCATCAATGAAGAGCAGAGCAAAGACAATGCATCATAATCAAATAGCACAGACACTCTCATCAAGAGTTTACTCAAGCATCACACGCTGAATAAAAGCTATAGATTTATTACTTAATAACACAGTGTTAATCTTATTGTTTCAACTGCGTGAAGCAGTCGTATAAACGACGAGTGATTTTCTTTCTCAGAGAGTTTTGTTCACTTGATATAAATAGCATAGAGTTTCTCATGAGTCGAGTCTAAATCAATGTCACAAGAATGTATGAATTACAATTACAATTATCTACTATACGATCACAATAATCAATAAGTTCTGAGTTAGCAATAGCTGAAAGCTGCGTTGCTTTTCATTGGTAACAGACTTGCTTGAGCAGTCAACGAACCTAGTTTTTTGTAAATAGAAACAATGTCAACAAAGCTCTCTATTGTTCTTGCTCATCTCGATAATGCCTTTCTGCGACGTAGTACCTGATTCAACTGATTTAGAAACTGATCATTCTAATCTGCGTTCTATCACTGTTATAGACGATCAATTTGAGTCTATTCAGATATCTTTAAACGTCAGTTGAGTCAATATATCATGATCATGCCTCTCAAAGGCAGTTTCTAAAGCGAAAAAAAACGTCAATTGAGTCAGTAATTGACCGTTCAATGATACGTTTAGAAGATCATCAAATCTGCAAAAGAAAGAGCCCTGGGGACTGCCGTGGGTGCAAGGAGATAGGCTTAACAGCCAGGCCTAGAAAACGACAAATTCTCGGTGAGATTACATCATATTTAGGTGGTAGCAAGCGGAGAAAGCGTTCTACCTTTGGCTGTGATATCTGTGATATCCCCATATGTAGAAACGGTCCTTGTTGGGCTGCATATCACAATAGCATCTGAATAGTATCAATAAAATCAGTTCAGGGTGATATTCTATGGTTTCTATTGGTGGACTAAGCGAATACGCTAAAAGTGGCCTCCCGACAGCAGCTAAAGGGATAACAGTAAGGTACATACGGTATGTATTCCTTGATATCTAAAAAGTGACATCTTGGCGTATGATTCGGTAAATAGCCCGCAACCTAAGGTAAATCCAGGACCTCCGGCTACACCTGCATCAACGACGCCAGGACGTTGCCAGACTTTCCATCATCCTGTCCTTTTGGCTCCGGCCTTCACTAACTGTGCTACTGCATCCATATGCCCACCCTCCACGGCTGCTTGTAACGCTGTTCGGCCAGAGGAAGTGTCACAAGCGTTGGCATGCGCCTCCACTCTTACGGGTCTCTCCAGTACTTCCAGATGCTTCCCAGTTGCAGCTTGTTGAAGAGATGTTTTGTCATGGC
>JAABUV010000721.1_pt1 | contig 50283 bp, 48 predicted proteins | sample 5559971 | NCBI WGS metagenome assembly JAABUV01 (sample SAMN10711881, study PRJNA513362) | rock metagenome | isolation source: Antarctica rocks | place: Antarctica: Victoria Land, Knobhead nord | collected 2015-12-19 | reverse complement strand
CGCTCGCCAACCACCACGGCCTCGCCCGCGCGTCGAACCAGCCCGGCCGCACCCGCCAGCTCAACTTCTTCGACCTCGGCGAGCGCCTCACCCTCGTCGACATGCCCGGCTACGGCTACGCCCAGGCGGCCAAGGAGGTGAAGCGCGACTGGCAAGGCCTGATGCTCGACTTCCTGCGCGGCCGCCCCACTCTGCAGCGCGTCGTCCTGCTGCTTGACAGCCGCATCGAACTGAAGGGCTCCGACGAGGCGGTCATGGAGCTGCTCGACCTCTCCGCCGTCACCTTCCAGCTCGTCCTCACCAAGACCGACGGCACCAAACCCGCCGCTCTCGCCCGCAAGCTGGCCCAGGTCCGCGGCTATGTCCGCGAGCACGCCGCCGCCCACCCCGACATCATCGCGACCAGCAGCACCACCGGCGCCGGCATCCCGGAGCTGCGCGCGGCGCTGGCCACCCTGGCGCTGCCGAAGCAGTAAGCAAGGTTGAGGCTCTGCCTCAAACTCCGCCAGGGGCAGCGCCCCTGGACCGGCGCACGTAAGCGGCACCGCCCCGAGGCCCCGTGCCGCAAGCCCAGATGGGCAGGTTTCCAGACGGATTTCTGTTTCGTACGAAACAGCAGCCGCCTGAAATTATGTTGCAACAGAAAATCTTGCTCTTGGCCAGTTTATGTTGCAACATCTATTCCAGGAATGAAGATCGAGTTTGACCTAGATAAGGACGAGGCCAACCGCGCGAAGCACGGTATTTCGCTCGTTGCGGCGGAGCAGATCGACCTCGACCAGGCCGTGAGGATCGAGGACCGGCGCTTCGACTACGGCGAAACCAGGTTGATCGCCTATGGTCCCATAGACGGGCGGCTGCATTGCGTCTGGTACACGCTGCGCGGCGATGTTGTCCGGATCATCGGCCTGAGAAAAGCCAACGACCGTGAAAGGAAACGCTATGAACGACTTGCCTGAAAAGCCCCCTCATATCTCGCAAGAGGCTTGGGACGCCGTGGGTATTCCCGAGGCGACTGACGAAGAGTGGGACCGCGCCGTCCCGTTTAAGGACGCGCACCCCGAAATCCATGCCGACTGGAAGCGCGGACGGGGTAGGCCCCCAGTCGAACAGCCTAAGGTGCATATCGGTTTCCGGCTTGACGCTGACGTGGTGAAGAGCGTGCGCGCGACCGGACCCGGCTACAACGCCCGCGTTGAGAAGGTGCTGCGCGAGGCGTTGAAGAAAGGCCAGTTCTAACGAGCAGGCAACCAAAACTGAAGGTCAGGGAAACTGAATGGCCTCGCTAACGGCAGAACAGCAAAAGCAGGCAGAGGCGATGTTTGCCGCCAGCTTCGCGAGAGACGCCACGCTTGACAAGCAGTGGGGGATGGAGGCGGGTGAACTCGGGATCGAGTTGGGGAGCGCCCCTGACGATCCCCCGACTAATGATCCTGGCTTTCAGCAAGAACTGGCAATCTTTGGCGGCATGCTAAAGGCAGTAGAAATTACTTACACCCAACGTGCGATAGCTTTCGATTCGGTTGACGCTCACGGATACCCTCTTGCTGAATTTGCGATCCAGTATCTAGACCCGCCCGCCATCGGCATTGTCACAGCGGCGATCACTGGATGGTTTGCAGGCCGCGCCGGGCGGAAAGTACGGTTGAAGCTTGGTGACGTGGAAGCGGAAGCCCGCACTCCCGAGGAGATCGAGCAATTGCTCAGGAGCGCGGCGGCGTTCCGCGCCCAGGTGGAAAAGCAGGGCAAGGAGGGATGACCGATTTCTGAGATGCAAGCGATAACGACCATTGCGGCAATCAAACGGCTATTGACGATTCCTGTACCTAAAGCCACCCCGCTTTAGGCCGAACATTGGTATGGATCATGTCCGCCATCGTGTTCGTGGCGCTGCGGCACGGGTCAAGAGTGAGACAGATAAGATTAGCTGTGTATCACCTGATGCTGGGTTCTGTGTTAATATAGATCTTCTCGGTGCATCTTTATATAAATTGTAATTATATTTACATGTGTGACGACCAAATCTGAAGCGGACGTTTATTGAACGCGTAGATAGACCTACATCTGCATATCGGACATGTTCAAAACCTTTCCTTCCCCGCAACCATAAAAGACCGCTACCCTCTTTTCCTTTCAATCGGCAGAGAAGAGGTTCCAGCAGCCCGCTTGGGCTTGTTGGAAGGGTAGCGGAGGGGAAGTCCGGCGCTTCCTCCCTTGACGCCGCCCCCTCCGCCCGGCCCTTGTCCGCGAGCCCGAAGGAGTCCTCGCCGATGTCCCTCTCTCCCGAAGCCCTTGCCGTCGCCGCGGAGCAGGCCGCCGTCCTCGCCCATGCCCTGCCGTTCCTGCGCCGCTATGCCGGCGCCACCATCGTCGTGAAGTACGGCGGCCACGCGATGGGCGACCAGGTGCTGGCCGAGCAGTTCGGCGCCGACATCGCGCTCCTCAAGCTGGTCGGCCTCAACCCGGTCGTCGTCCACGGCGGCGGCCCGCAGATCAACGCGATGCTGGCGCGCCTGGCGATCCAGTCCACCTTCGTCGACGGCCTGCGCGTCACCGACGCCGCCATGGTCGAGGTCGTGGAAATGGTCCTCGCCGGCACGGTGAACAAGCAGGTCGCCGGCCTCATCAGCCGCGCCGGCGCCATGGCGGTCGGCATCTCCGGCAAGGACGGCGGCCTGATCCGCGCCCGCAAGCTGCAGCGCACCACGCGCGACCCGGACAGCCACATCGAGCACGTTCTCGACCTCGGCTTCGTCGGCGAGCCGGTGCAGATCGACGTCGGCGTGATCTACGCGCTCACCGGCGCCGGCATCATCCCGGTGATCGCGCCGATCGGCATGGGCGACGACGGCGAGACCTACAACATCAACGCCGACACCGTCGCCGGCTTCATCGCCGGCGCGCTCAAGGCCACCCGTCTGCTGATGCTGACCGACGTGCCCGGCGTGCTCGATCATGACCGCCAGCCGATCGCGGAGCTCTCCGTCGCCGACGTCCACGCCGGCATCGCCAGCGGCATGATCTCGGGCGGCATGATCCCCAAGGTGGAGAACTGCCTCGAGGCCGTGCAGCGCGGCGCGCGCGGCGCGGTGATCCTCGACGGGCGCGTGCCGCACGCCTGCCTGCTGGAGCTGTTCACCGAGGCGGGGCCGGGGACGCTGATCCGGAGCTGAAGCAAGGCCAGGGCTCTGCCCTGGACCCGCCAGGGCGAGCCGCCCTGGACCGGCACACGTAAGGTTCAGCACTCCCAAGCGCATCGGGGGTCTTGCTTAAGTCATGGGATCAAAGGGTCCTCGGACCCTTTGCGGGTCTGGGCAGAGCCCAGCCTTGCCTGCCTTCATCCCTCCGCCGGGTCGTGCGACACGTACCACCGCCCCCGCCCAGCCGCCTTGGCGTGGCGCAGCGCCCGCTGCGCCCGGCGCACCAGGCTGTCCACGCCCTCCGCGCTGCCCACCCGCCGGCAGGCGATGCCCATCGACACCCCCAGCAGCAGCGATCCCTCCGCCGCCAGCGACGCGAACGTCGCGGGCGCCTCCAGCCGCAGCTTCTCCGCCCGCTCCGCCACCGACAGCTCGTCGGCGTTGTCCAGCCACGCCGCGAACAGGTCCCCGCCCAGCCGCCCGACCAGGTCCGCCGGCCGGAACGTGCGGCGCAGCATCTCCGTGGTGGCCAGCAGCGCGCCGTCCCCCAGTTCCTGCCCCCAGCACGCGTTCATCCTGCGGAAATGGTCCAGGTCGAGCAGCAGCAGCGTCCCCGGCACCGCCTCGCGGTCCAGCCTGTCGATCCGGCGCGCCATCTCGGTGCCGAACGCCTCGCGGTTGAACAGCCCGGTCAGCCCGTCGCTGCGCGTCTGCCCCGACAGCTCGCCCGCCACCTGCTCCTGGCCAAGCAGCAGCCGCAGCAGCCCCACCGCCGCCTCCGCCGCCCCCACGTCGGCCTCCGCCCACGCCGCCGCGCCCTCGCTGCGCCACAGCGCCAGCACCGGGTCGCCCGGCTGGCTGCCGCCGCACACCAGCACGCCGTGCCCGCCCACGCTCAGCATCCGCCGCCCCGCCGCCCCGGCGCGCGCCGGCATCGACCGGGGCGGCAGCGCCAGCACGGTGCCGCTCAGCCGCAGCACGAAGCCGATCGGGTCCAGCAGCGTCGCCCCCGCAGCACCCATCCGGTCGCACACCAGCTCCAGCGCCAGCGCCAGCGGGCACACCAGCGACGCCGGGCCGCGCAGGCCGTCCAGCACCTGCTCCGCCACCGCCGCGCGGTGCAGCGCCACGGAGAACGGCGCCACCTTGCGCGTCACCTCCTGCGCGAAGCCGCGCACCCCCGCGGGCAGCCCCAGCGCGTCGTGCAGCGGCGCCGCCGTCACCAGCAGGCACGCCGACGAGCCGTCCGCGCGCCGCACCCATACCTTGCGCCCACACGACGACGACCCCGCCTCGAACGGGTCGCCGTCGGACGGATCGACCAGCAGCGCCCGCGCCTCGCGCCCGAGCAGCGCGCCCGCCTCGTGGCCGAGCGCGCACTCCGGCGCCACGAAGCGCAGCAGCCCCGCCGCGTCGGTCTCGAACACCAGCTCGGCCGCCGTGCCGAGAAGCTCCGGCCACCCGGCGTCGGCCACGCGCGGCAGGTCCTGTTCGGCGGCGTGGGCAAGGTCCTGGTTCATCAATGCTGCGCACTCCCGTTGCCGACATCCTCACACGCGGCGGTGAACAGGCGCTTAACCGCGCACCTGAAGCGAGAAAGCAAGGTTGAGGCTCTGCCTCAAACTCCGCCAAAGGCAGGCCTTTGGAATCCACTTACAAGAACTCAGGCCTCACCCGGCGTGCCGCAGGCCTAAACCAAATGCCGGTCCAGGGGCGGCTCGCCCCTGGCGGGTCCGGGCAGAGCCCGGCCTTGCCTTGCCTGCGATCGTTGACAGCGCCCCCCGCATCGGGCACGGGGCTGGCGCCCGGCCGCCCGCTGCGGCGCAACTGCGGGACCCCGGCGCATGACCGACGACGACACGCTGCGGCTGCGGATCGAGTCGCTCTGGGACGCCCGCGACTCCCTCTCCCCTGCCACGCGAGGCGAGCCCCGCGACGTTGTGCGCGACGCGCTCGACGCGCTCGACTCTGGCCGCCTGCGCGTCGCCACGCCCGCAGGGTCCGGCTGGGCCGTTCACCAGTGGCTGAAAAAGGCGGTGCTCCTCTCCTTCCGCCTGCATGACAACGCGCTGACGGCCGGCGGCTGGGACAAGGTCGCGCTGAAGTTCGCCGGCTGGGGCGAGAACCGCTTCCGCGAGGCCGGCTTCCGCGCCGTCCCCGGCGCCGTGGTCCGCCACTCCGCCTACATCGCACCCGGCGTCGTGCTGATGCCCTGCTTCGTCAACGTCGGCGCCCACGTGGGCGCGCACACCATGGTCGACACCTGGGCCACCGTCGGCTCCTGCGCCCAGATCGGCGCGCGCTGCCACATCAGCGGCGGCACCGGCATCGGCGGCGTCCTCGAACCCCTGCAGGCCGACCCCGTGGTGATCGAGGACGACTGCTTCATCGGCGCCCGCTCCGAGGTCGCCGAGGGCGTCATCGTCGAGCGCGGCAGCGTGCTCTCCATGGGCGTCTTCCTCGGCGCGTCGACCAAGATCGTCGACCGCGCCACCGGCGAGGTCACCACCGGCCGTGTCCCCGCCTACTCCGTCGTCGTCCCCGGCACCCTCCCGGGCCGCCCCCTCCCGGACGGCTCGCCCGGGCCCGGCCTGGCCTGCGCGGTGATCGTCAAGCGCGTCGACGAACGCACTCGCGCCAAGACCTCCATCAACGACCTGCTGCGCGAGTGAACGGGAAGGCAAGGTTGGGCTCTGCCCAAACCCGCCAGGGGCGAGCCGCCCCTGGACCGGCATCTGAAAGGCGCATGTCGCCCGGCAGGGTGCCACGGCTCCTTTCGGATGGTTTCCAAAGGCCCAGCCTTTGGCGGAGTCCAGAGGCCCCGCCTCCAAGCATTGGGCCTCTGGCCTTGCTTCCTTCGTGACCCCCGACTCTGTCCCCCTCGCGCAGGCCCTGCTGCGCAGCCCCTCCGTCACCCCCGCCGACGCCGGCGCGCAGGCCGTGCTCGCCCACGCCCTCGAGCGCCAGGGCTTCGCCGTCACCCACCTGCCCTTCGGCACCACCCCCAACCTGTTCGCCCGCCGCGGCACCGCCAGCCCGCATTTCTGCTTCGCCGGCCACACCGACGTCGTCTCCCCCGGCGGCGGCTGGACCAGCCCCCCCTTCGAGGCGGAGATCCGCGACGAAACCCTGTTCGGCCGCGGCGCCGTGGACATGAAGGGCGCCATCGCCTGCTTCGCCGCCGCCTGCGAGTCCCACTTCGCCACCCCCCGCGCCGGCTCCGTCAGCCTGCTGATCACCGGCGACGAGGAAGGCCCCGCCACCGACGGCACCACCCGCGTGCTCGACTGGATGGCCGCCCACGGCCACATCCCGGACCTCTGCCTGGTCGGCGAGCCTACCAACCCCGCCCTGCTCGGCGATGTCGTCAAGATCGGCCGCCGCGGCAGCCTCAACGCCACCATCACGGTGCGCGGCACCCAGGGCCACGCCGCCTACCCCGAGCGCGCCGACAACCCCGTCCACCGCCTGCTGCGCACGCTCGACGCCCTGCTCGCCGAACCGCTCGACTCCGGCACCGACTGGTTCGCCCCCTCCGCGCTTCAGGTCGTGGACCTCTGCGTCGGCAACCCCGCCTTCAACGTGATCCCCGCCGAGGCCCGCGCCCGCCTCAACATCCGCTTCAACGACCGCCACACCGGCGCCACCTTGACCGCCTGGCTCACCGACACGCTGCGCCGCCACGCCCCCGACGCCACGCTCGACGCCCACGCCAACGCCGAGCCGTTCCTGACCACTCCCGGCCCCCTGGTCGACCGACTGTGCGACGCGATCGAGCGCAGCATCGGCCGCCGCCCCCGCCGCGACACCGCCGGCGGCACCTCCGACGCCCGCTTCATCGCCCGCCACTGCCCCGTCGCGGAGTTCGGCCTGGTCGGCGCCACCATGCACGCCGTCGACGAGCGCGTGCCGCTGGCCGACCTCCACGCCCTGTCCGCCTGCTACGCCGCAATCCTTGCCGAGTTCGTGCCCTGACCCCCCCCGACCGCCCTCCGGAGTGCCCGCCCGAGCGCCCCTCCGGCGACGCCCGCTCCCGCCTGCGCGCGAGCCTCGGGGCGCGCCTGGGCGCCCGCCTGCGCGCCCTGCTGCCCCCCGGCCTCCGCGACCGCCTTCCCGCGCCTGCCGCCCGCAGCCGCCCCGCCCCCCCCGCGCAGGGCGACGCTGGCGCGTCCTCCGACCGCGACCCGCCCGCGGACCGGCCCGACGGCCCGCCGCCCTTCGTCGTGCCGAACGACGTGTGGAACCGTCCCCGCCGCCCGCCCCGCCCCGCCAACCCGTTCCAGGCGCTCAACCCCTTCCGCCCGGACCCGTCCCGCCCTCGCGCCCGGCCCGACCCGCGCCCCGATCCCCGCTCCGGCTCCCGTTCGGACCCGCGCCCCGACCCGCGCCAGAACCTGCGCGACGACGCCCCGCGTGCCTTGCCCGGCTCATCGGGCCAGGACGGGCGGCGCGACCCTGGCCGCCCCCCGCCCGGCCTGCCGTCGCTGGGCACCGTGGCGCGCGGCCTGTGGCGCCTGGCGCGCGGCCATGCCGACGGCCTGGACCGCTTCAACGCCACGGTCTCCGGCTTCCTCGTCTCGCTGCTGCCGCTGCTGCTTCTGGCCCTGCTGATGGCGGCGGGCGGCGCGCCGGACGCGCCGCGTGGCCTGGCGGTGGCGGTGGTCGGCCTGCTGGCGCCGCCGGTGCTGTCGCACGCCCTAGCCGCGCGCTGGGGCCGCGAGCGCGAGTGGCTGCGCTACGCCGTGGCCGTGAACTGGTGCCAGTGGGCGCTGCCGATGCTGGTCGCCGTGCTGCTGCTGGTCGTGCAGGTCGCCACCGGCGACAGCGGCCAGGTCGTGTCCGCCATGCGCCTCGTCCTGCTGGCGGTGATCGCCTACTGGCTGTGGCTGAACTGGTTCATCGCCCGCCACGCCCTGAACCTCGCGCGCGGGCGCGCCGCGCTGCTGGTGTTCCTGGTCAGCCTCGGCAGCGGCGCCCTCGTCCTGATCCCCCAACGCCTCGCGGAGGTCCTGGCGGGCGGCTGAAGCAGCAGGCAAGGTTGAGGCCCCGCCTTCAAGCATTGGGCCTCAAACTCCGCCAAAGGCGGGCTTTCGGAGTCCACTTCTTAAGTAAAGCCGGTCCAGGGGCGGCTCGCCCCTGGCGGGTCTGGGCAGCGCCCAGCCTTGCCTGCTGCCTGACAGCCATGGGCTGGTCTGAAACCTGCCCACTGTCCCGCCGCCGCCCGATTTGACTAGATGGCCGAAAGCGACTTCCTTTCCGGAAAAGGAACATCGGCGGTAACCATCCGGTGCTGACACGCTGGTATCGGCCGTCGTGATGTGCTCGTCGTTCTGACGCAGGTTGGAGTAGGTCGAGTGTACAGTAGGATCGTGATTACTGGCGTCGGCATATTCATTCAGTGCCGATCCATACATCAGGAAATGGGTACCCTCGCTTGATCACCGTCTAGGCGCCGGTTTCCCCTTCCCCACCATAGCACCATGCCCAGCGCCGCGATCAACAGCACCACCACGTTATACACGCTGCCTTCGGGACCGGCCGTGCCCCCGCTGAGCAGGGCGGGGCCGGTGGGGCTGACATGGAACAGATAGCCTTCCACCATTTTACCGCTATCCGCCGCACCCCACAGGAAACTTTCGCCCCAATCCCAGGCGGCATGGTAACCGAGAACCCACCATAACGAGCGCGTGTAATAGATGCTAAGCGCATCCACCAGCCCGACCAGCGCGATGTTGGCGAGCCCCACGCCATTCTCGCCCGCATTCCACCAGTGGTACACGACAAAGGCGACCGCGAGCAACAGCGCGCTGGGCAGCCAGCCGATGCGCCGCGCCGCGGCGAAGAGCAGGTAGCCGCGAAACAGCATTTCTTCCACCAGCGCGACAAGGAAGAACAGGAAGGCCCAACCCAGGCCGAGCGTGATCACTTGAGCGCCGGTCCCGCCGGGCATGGCAATGACCAGAAGGTGCTGCGACCGGAGGAAGAGCACGAAACCGCAGATCGATCCCAGGCCGACCAAGCACCCCCAGGCGAAGCGGGCGAGGAAGCGGTGGTCGGCCAAGCCATAAGCGTCCAGCCTGCGGCCATCCCACCTCGCGACCAGCGCCGTCGCCGCGATCACCGCCGCGGCAAAGCCGACATACCTCGGCAAGACCATGGCCAGCGGGATCGCCTCGCCCTCCTGCGGCATGCGGTGGACGATCCCAGCCAGCGCGGCCCCCAACCCTTTGGACATGACGAAGTACAGGAGGACAAAAAGACCACCTCCCGCCAACCAGCTTCCCACAGAGCGGCTCTCCTGCTCCTTGCCATTCCCATGCCGCATTAAACTGGACCTATCAATTCTGGCAGCGCGTCCTCAGTCATGATCCGTGCACAGCATGCAAGTCGCCGCGCCGAGAGCATGCTTGAGATGAACAGCCTTAGAGCGTGGATGACACGGTCCTCATATTCCTCGAGAACGTCAAGGGACCAACGAGGGCGATCTAAGCGATGCGCCGCGCCACCCCGACCTATGCCCCTACCACGGAACACCGATCTGCCGAGAGCAGCCGACATTCATTCTTGATAACAGGTTTTTCCGAGAACGCCGACGCCGAACCTTTACTGCAACGGTCACGTCCCTTGAGGCGATGTCAGGCCCGGAAAGGCGGGCATAAGCGAAATCGCTTATGCCCGCCTTTGCCGGAACAGTGCCTGGCTCCGACGTGGGCCGCTGCCGAACCGGCCTATAGAACCGCATCCGCCACTCGCGTAGCTCCCGCGGCGGAATCCCATGCTGCTGGCAGTAATCCCGCTGCGAGCCACGCTACCGAAGGAACGCGTCAACGTGGCCGCGCCAAAACTCGGCCTGCTCCAACCCAGGGCCTCCAACCGTGAGTCACCGGAAGAGCAGAACTCGGCTGCAATGTCAGCGTGTCGAGGCCAAACGCATAACCATCGGCGCATGAAGCCTCGAACCTGCCGGGCCATGACGCACGCTCGAATCGACGCCGGGTGCGGGTCGGACTCCTGGCCCCCGAAGCCGTCCGGACCGGGACGCCCGGACGGCGCAGCGGCGCCAGGACGACGCGGCCCCGGCCCGGACAGGCCGACGCACCCTCTGCGCAGGACGCTCGTCGCAGCCGCCGCGCTGCCGTTCCTGCTCGCCACGCTGTCGTGTTCGCCGTCCGCGCCGTCCGCTCCGGCCCTGGACTCCGCCAAGGTGGCCTCCATCGTCGTAGGGCGTTCGTCGCGCAACGACGTGTTCGCCGCCCTGGGACAGCCCGCGCGCACGGAGCGCAGCAGCCTGGGCGAGGTCTGGTTCTACCAGCCGACCAGCGGCGGCACCGGCGGCAGCGACCTGATGAGCGGAGCGTCCGCCGCCTCGGGGATACTCGGGGCGTTCGTGCCTTACGCGGGGGTGGTCGGCTCCGGCCTGGGACTGGCCGGAGCCACGGGCGGGACACGCCCTGCGCCGCCGTCCGACAGCCTGTCCGTCACGTTCAGGGACGACGGGGTCGTGCGGGACTGCACCTTCTCCAGCGCGACGTTCCCCGCCGCCGGACCCGCCTCTGCGGCGGCCCTCGCGAAGGTCGTCGACTGCCAGCGGCCCGAGCGCGGCGACCCGATCCGACCATGAGACCGACGGCTCTCTGGAACGACCGGCGAAGCAAGCAAGGTTGAGGCTCCGCCTCAAACTCCGCTAGGGGGAGGCCCCCTGGACCGCCTTCCTTCAGGAAAGCCGGTCCAGGGGCGGGTCTGGGCGTAGCTGCCCAAAGGTTCCGATGGCCTCCTTGGGCCATTGGAATGGGCAGCGGAGGGAGAGTTCAGCCTTGCCTACTGCCTCACAGCCGTGGAGACCCGGCGCCGCGCCCTCGCCTCCGTGCCAGGGCAGGTGCCAGGCGTGCCTGCCACGATGCCCCCTTGCCACGGAGACAAGCCATGACCTCTGCCAACGCCCGCGAGTCCGAGTACCCCGTTGACCCGCTGTTCCTGGAGCGCTGGTCGCCGCGCGCCTTCACCGCCGCGCCGATCGAGGAAGCCGAGCTTCTCACCATGATCGAGGCCGCGCGCTGGGCCGCCTCCTCCTACAACTCGCAGCCCTGGCGCTTCCTCTATGCCCGCCGCGGCACCGCGCACTGGGACGGCTTCCTGTCGCTGCTCAACGAGGCCAACCGCTCCTGGGCGAAGGAGGCGTCGGCGCTGCTGGTGCTGGTGTCGAACTCGCTGATGCGCGTTCCCGGGGCGGAGCGCGAGGTGCCCTCGCACAGCCACTCGCTCGACGCCGGCGCCGCCTCGGCCAACTTCGCGCTGCAGGCGGCGCGGATGGGCTGGCAGGCGCACGGCATGGTGGGCTTCGACCGCGAGCGCGCCTTCGCCGAGCTGCGCGTGCCGCAGGGCTACCGCGTCGAGGCCGCCTACGCCCTCGGCCGCCGCGGCGACCCGGCGCAGCTCCCCGAGCCGCTGCGCGCGCGCGAGGCCCCGAACGGACGCCGCCCGCTCGCCGAGATCGCGCTGGAGGGCGGCTTCCCGGCCTGACGCCCAGGCGTGGCACGGCAGCGGAGCAAGCAAGGCCGGGCTCTGCCATGACCGGGCCACCAGGTCCGGCGGTCGTGCCGCTAGGTGTTCCTGTCGGTCCTGGCAGCCGCCAGGATGTGGCGGTAGGTGCCGTCGAACACCGTGTCGGTGGCGGAGGTCCACTGCGAGCCGGCGCCCAGGGTCGTCCGGCTCTGGTGGATGCGCTGCGACTGCATCTCGCGCTCGGCCGCCTCCTCCTCGCCCATCTCGACCAGGTCCGGCCTGTCGTCGGCCTGGACGACGCAGACCTGCATGAAGGGCTCGCCGGGGCGGAAGATGTGGACCTGGCCTTCGGCCGGGGACTTGAACACCACGAAGTAGAGCATCGGCCACCAGTGCCGGATCAGCGCCGGCACCGCGATCGGCACCGTGCCGGTGGTGTCCGTGTAGAAGCGGGGGTGCGGCTCGGTCCGCAGCGCGAGACCCTCCTCCACCTTGAGGTCGATGAGGATCTGGTAGGTGAAGTACTGCGTGCCGAAGCTCCGGAACGGCGGGCGCTGCGCGTCGGCCTCGCCGAACTCGCCCTCGAAGCACAGGACGCCGCCGCGTGTCGCGACGCGAAGCTCGGAGTCGTGCGGGTAGAACAGCTCGATGCCCGCCCGCGCGGCCTCGGTGAACGGCAGGCAATGCCAGGCGTGCTCCTGGGAGCCGTTCGCCCTCGGCTCCTGCCGTCCGGCCCAGCCGGGGACCTCCAGCCTGGTGCGGCGCGGGCTCAGGCCTGGGTTGCGGAGCCGGTATCTGATCGTCGTCATGCGGTGCCTCCCTGTCGTGCGGACCATCCGCCGGCGGCGCGGCGCGGGCGGTGCGCGGCGCCTGGCCGAGCCACGCTGCGCCACGCCCCGGCCTGCCCCGGCCCGGCCCGGCTGGGGCGGGCCGAGACTACACTTGCTTCGGCGAGGCCAGTCCAGGGCGGCTCGCGCCTGCCTTGAAGCGCGGGGCGGGTCCAGGCGGAGCTGCCCAAGGGTTCCGGCGGCCCGCCCGGGCCGTTGGGACGGGCAGCGGAGGACGGGCCCAGCCTCGCTTGCCTGCCGTCGCTCCTCCTGGCCTTCTGCTCCGGTGCATGGGAGTGGGCAGCGGATGAGGTGGCTGGCGCTGGCGTGCGGGCTGTTCGCGGCGGGCGTGCTCGGGCTGTACCTGCTGGTCGCGGGGCACAGGGCCGATCTGTCCAGGATGCCGGACGCCGCGCCCGCCGTGTCGGCCCAGGCCGTGCCTGCGCCGCAGCCGGCTCCGGCCGAGGCGCCGGCGGACGGTGCGGCGGAAGTCGACGCCGCGCCGGGTGCCGTGCCCGGGCCGGACGCCGCGGCGGGGGCTGCGCCGGCGGACCCGCTCGCCGCCACGGTGGAGCGTCTGCGGGCCGGGCTGCCCGCGGTGCCCTCGGCCGCGCCGCCGCAGGACGCGCCAGGCGAGGCGGTGGCCGGCGCCGCCCCGCCCGTCGCGGACACGCCGCAGGACATGACGGCGGCGCCCGACGATCCGGGGGCGCCGGGCGGTGCGGGGCAGCCGGATAACCCGGCGTCGTCGTCGGCCGATGCCGCGGGACCGCCCGCCCGGGCCGAGCCGCCGGTCGGCCCGGGGTCGCACGTCACGGCGCAGGGCGTGCGCTGGGCGCTCTCTGTCGCGGGCGGCAGGCCGTCGCTGGTGATCCCGCTCGACGACGGAGGGGAGGCGCACGTGCGGGTGGAGCCCGGGTTCCTCAGGCTGGACATCCACGCGATGAGCCGCAACGTCGAGGCCGTGCGGTTCCTGATCCTGCACGACTACCTGGGTCGCGCGGGAGACTACCTGTTCACGCCGGACGGCAGGCTGGCGCGGCTGTAGGGGCAGGAAGGTTGAGGCTCTGCCTCAAACTCCGCCAAAGGCTCGCCTTTGGAATCCAACACTTAAGAAAAGCCGGTCCAGGGGCAGCTCGCCCCTGGCGGGTCATGCACCGGACCTGCCGCGATCAGTCGTCGCGATGGTGGTGATGATGGTGGTGGTGGTGGTGATGATGATGATGATAGCGGGGACGGCGATAGTAGTAGTGGTGATGATGGTGGTGATGGTGATGATAGTAGGGCTGCAAGAACTGAGCGTCCTGAACCGTCGCCTCGCCCTCCGCCGGCCCGGCCAGGCCGGCTCCATCGTCCGCCACTGACGCAGCCTTCATCAGGGCGAGAGCGTTCGGGATCGGCCTGAGAAGGTCGGAGTACGACGTCGCCCGCATCGCGGCATCAACGGAGACGGGTGCGAGCGCTGCGGCGGGCGCCGGCACTGTCGCCGCAAGCACCCCCATCGTCCCGAGCAGGCCGACTATAGTTCGAGCCATCTTCAATCCCCATGCAGATGTTGCGCTATAAGAACTGCTCAGGCTTAACGGTTCCTTGACGGAGCCGACACAACCACCTGAACCAACCCCGCGATACTCGCGCCCGCACCGAAGGCCGCGACGGACCTACGTCGCCTTTGTGTCGAATTCATGGAGGCCCGCAACGCCGGTCCGGCCAAGGCCGGGCGCCCCCGGCGGTCCGGGCAGCAACACCCGGACCCGCCGCGGGCCAGGAGCGCGCGAACCCACCCCCTCTCGGCAGGTGGGCTCCACGGACAGGCCCCTGACGGAATGCCGGGACCCATGCCCGAGGCGCGGAGCCCCGACCTTCCTGCGCCCCCAACCTTCCCGCCCCTCTGGCCGCGCTCGCTCTCCGCCCCTACATCCCGTCGCATGGAACAGCACGACGTGGTGGTGATCGGCGCCGGCGCCGCCGGCCTGATGTGCGCGATCGCCGCCGGCCGCCGTGGCCGCCGCGTGCTGGTGCTCGACCACGCCCCAGAGCCCGGCGCCAAGATCCTGATCTCCGGCGGCGGACGCTGCAACTTCACCAACCGCGACACCGCCCCGGACCGCTTCCTCTCCCAGAATCCCGCCTTCTGCCGCTCCGCGCTGCACCGCTACACGCCGGCCGACTTCACCGCCCTCGTCGAGCGCCACGGCATCGCCTGGCACGAGAAAACCCTGGGCCAGCTCTTCTGCGACGGCTCCGCCCGCGCCATCGTCGCCATGCTGCTCGCCGAGTGCGAGGCCGCCGGCGTCACCATCCGCCTCGCCACCCGCCCCACCGAACTCTCGCGCTCCGACCGCTTCCGCATCGACACCGATGCCGGCGCGATCTGCGCGGAAAGCCTGGTGCTCGCCACCGGCGGCCTGTCGATCCCGAAGATGGGCGCTACCGGCTTCGCGCTCGACGCCGCCCGCCGCTTCGGCCTGCCCGTCACCCCCACCGCGCCCGCCCTGGTGCCGATGACCTTCGGCGGCGACGATCTCGCCCTGATGCAGCCGCTCAGCGGCGTGGCGCTCGACACCCTCGTCAGCACGGGCGTCAGCACAGGCGTCAGCACGGACACCGGCAGGAGCGCCGGCACGGGCGCCAGCGCAGGTAAGGGCGCCCGCGCCGGCCGCCACGCCTTCCAGGAAGCGACCCTGTTCACCCACCGCGGCCTGTCCGGCCCGGCGATCCTGCAGATTTCTTCGTGCTGGCGCTTCGGCGGCGCGCTCACCCTCGACCTGCTCCCCGGCCAGGACGCGAGCGCCTTCCTGCTGGGACGCAAGCGCACCCGCCCGCGCGCCGAGCTGCGCACCGTGCTCGCCGAGGTCCTCCCCCAGCGCCTTGCCAACGCCCTCGCACCCCCCGAGCCGAAGCCGCGCAACCTCGCCGACACCCCCGACCGCACGCTCACGGCACTCGCCGCCCGCCTCAAGGCGTGGCAGGTCACGCCCACCGGCTCCGAGGGCTACGCCAAGGCCGAGGTCACCCGCGGCGGCGTCGACACGCGCGCCCTGTCGCAACGCACCATGGCGGCCAACGAAATCCCCGGCCTGTTCGTCGTCGGCGAGGCGGTCGACGTCACCGGATGGCTCGGCGGCTACAACTTCCAGTGGGCATGGTCGAGCGGCTGGTGCGCCGGCGAGGCAGCGTGAGCAGGCAAGGTTGAGGCTCTGCCTCATCCGCCAAAGGCTCGCCTTTGGAATCCAATACTTAAGTCAAGGGATCAAAGGCTCCTTGGACCTTTTGTGGGTCTGGGCAGAGCCCAGCCTTGCCTTTCTTGACCGGTCACGATCAACGATCGTTGGTATAAGGCCGGTCCAGGGCGGCTCGCCCTGGCGGGTCCCCGCTTCCAGGCAATGGGGCAGAGCCCTGGTCTTGCCTGCCTTCAGAACTGCCAGCCCACCCCCAGCATCAGCACGGGATACACCGGATAGCTCAGCTTGCGCTGGATGAGCTCCCGCTCGCGCTGCGCGTCCGCTTGCAGCGCCGGCAGCCTGATGAGCGACCCGCTGAACGTACCCGACAGATGCGGGTTGCCCTCCACCATCGCGCCTGCGTCGAGCGACACCCGCACCCGTCCGAACACCAGCGCGCTGTAGCCGAGCCCCACCACCGGTGCGACGGCGTTGAACATGACATGCGCGTCGGCCCGCCCCGGCACAGCCCCCGTGACGGTGGTCGTGCCCAGGCGAAGCGTGCCCACCGGCTGCGCGTGCACGTCGGCCTGGTTGCCGTTGACCACCAGGCCTGCCGACAGCCGCAGGTGCCCGCCGAACGGATACCAGTCCCCGGTCAGCCCGCCGTTGAGCCGCCGCACGACGCTGCTGTAGCGCAGCCTGGCGTCGTAGGCATACGCCGGCTCGCTGTGCGCGATCCTCGAGTCGATCAGGTTGTGCCCGGACAACCCGAGCCCCTCGATGTCCACCCGCACCCCGAACCGGGTGGACGGCACCCGCATGTCCAGTTCCGGCCCGATCCCGAGCGCCCCCCCCCTTGAGCAGCAGCGACGGTGCCCACCCACCCTGCGCCCGCGCCGGCCCCGCGACCAGCACCAGGCCAAGCACCAGAGGCGCCAGGAACGCGGCGCGGAAGAACGCCATTGTGGCTCCGACCCGCCCACAGGCGGCCTGTTCAGAGCCTCATGCATACAGGCGTAGGATTAACGCCCCGCGAATCCGGCGCACGCCCGGACAGGGCCGGCCAAGGCAGCAGGCAAGGCTGGGCTCCGCCCAGACCCGCAAAGGGCCTCGGCCCTTTGATCCCCCTACTTGAGAACCGAATTCTCGAGGCTTCGCCTTGAGCGGAGTTTGAGGCAGAGCCTCAACCTTGCGTCCCCGGAGTCCGCGCCCCAGAGCCCCGCCGCGCGCATCGCCGACCTCCGCGAGACCACGCAGCCCACCGCCTCGCCGATCCGCGACGCCGCCATCGACTTCTCGCGCATGACAACGAGCCAAGTCCCCGGGCAGGCACGTCGCCGCCGCGCCTGTCGCGCTGGCGTTAACCGACATTTAAACGATTGATCTTAATAACTTGTGTGCCCTGAACGCCCGCCACGCCAGGCCAAGCCGCCGAGGTCCGGTGGGCTCCAACGCGAAGGATGCGCCATGAAAGAGTGCCTGGTCGACGTGCTGAACGCCCGGGACACGGTCCTGCATGTCTTTCCGATCCCGGTGGAGGACGCAGCCGGCACGCCGGAGGACATGGCCATCCACGAGGCGCTCAAGGCCGCAGCCGATCTGCAGCTTGTACCCGAGGCGGAGAAGGAAGGCCTGCACGCCCGGATGCATGTCAGCAGAGGAGGCCAGCTCACGCCGTTCGGCGACGCCCTCGTGCTGAAGCACCAGGCCGACGAGCGGGTCGAGCAGCACGTTCGCACCCATGCCTACTTCCTGTGGCAGGAGGCGGGTTGCCCGGACAACCAGGCCGAGGAGTACTGGCACAGGGCCTGCGAGGTCCAGCACAGCCCGGCGGGATAGCGACAGGACCTCGGGAGGCAAGGCGGCCGGATCGGTCGGACCCGACCCACACCATCTGTCCGCGACCTGCACGACGGATGGTGCGGCTGCACCGCATCGTGGGGGCGAGCCCGACATCCACCCGGGCGGCAACAAGGCTGAGGCCCGGAAGCGGGACTCTCAGGGCGCGTCTCGGGCGGAGTGCAATACCAGTGGCCGGGTTCGTTGACCCGTCCAGCAAGCAAGGCTGGGCTCTGCCCAGACCCGCCAGGGGCGAGCCGCCCCTGGACCGGCGCTTTCTGAAGGAGTGGACTCTGAAGGCTGGCCTTTGGCGGAGTTTGAGGCCCATGCCTGAGGGCAGAGCCTCAACCTTGCTTGCCCGGCCGATCACGCCGGAAATCCATGCGTCAGCCAACCTGACCGGCAGTGTGAGCCCCATGCTCGAAGGCGCGGCCTCGGCCCTGCCCGCCTCACTCCCGTCCCGCCTCCTCCCGCAGCGCGTCCGGCGTGAGCGCGTCCGCCACCGCCTCCTTCTTCGCCTGCGGCAGCAGCTTCATCGTCAGGATGAACGACGACAGCCCCAGGCACACCACGTTCTGCACCACGATCGCCCAGTGCCGCACCAGCACCCCGTAGGTGAGCCAGGCCACGAACCCCACCACCGTGATCAGATACATCCGCAGCGAGATGCCCTCCGTGCTGCGCGAGCGGATGATCGCCCACGCCTGCGGCACGAAGCTGACCGTGGACAGCGTCGCCGCGAACAGGCTCACCACCGTGATTGCTTCCATCGTCCCCGCCCCTACCGCAGAAAGCCCACGATCCGCTCGGCCTCGGCCACGATCGGGTCCGCCACCGCCGCCGCCCGCGCGGCACCATCGCGCAGCACCGCCTCGACGTGCCCGACATCGCCCAGCAGCCGCGCCGTCTCCTCGCGGATCGGCGCCAGATGCGCCACCAGCAGGTCCGCCAGCGCGCCCTTGAACACCCCGAACCCCTGCCCGCCCCACTCGCGCAGCACGTCGCCCGGCTCGACCCCGCCCACCGCGGCGTAGACCCCCACCAGGTTGCGCGCCACCGCCCGCCCCTCCAGCCCCTCGACCTCCGACGGCAGCGCGTCCGGGTCGGTCCGCGCCCGCCTGACCTTGAGCGCGATCTCCTCGGCGCTGTCGGTCAGGTTCACCCGGCTCTGGTCCGACGGATCGGACTTGCTCATCTTCCTCGCCCCGTCGCGCAGGCTCATCACCCGCGCCGCCACCACGCCGATCAGCGGCTCGATCACCGGGAAGAACTCCACTGCGTAGTCGTGGTTGAACTTCGCCCCGATGTCGTTCGCCAGCTCCAGGTGCTGGCGCTGGTCGTCGCCCACCGGCACCCGCGTCGCGTGATACGCATGGATGTCCGCCGCCATCAGGTCCGGATACGCGTACAGCCCGACCGACATCGCCTCGCGATCGCGGCCGGCCTTGTCCTTGAACTGCGTCATGCGGTTCAGCCAGCCGATGCGTGCGACGCAGTTGAACACCCACGCCAGCCGCGCGTGCGCGCCCACCGCCGACTGGTTGAACAGCACGTGCCGCCCCGGGTCGATCCCGCACGCGATCAGCGTCGCCGCCGCCTCGCGCACCTGGCGCCGCAGCGCGTCCGGCTCCTGCCACACCGTGACCGCGTGCAGGTCCACCAGGCAGTACAGGCACTCGTGGTCAGCCTGCAGCGCCACCCAGCGCCGCACCGCGCCCAGGTAGTTGCCGAGATGAAGGGTGCCGGACGGCTGGATGCCGGAGAAGATGCGCTGCATCTCCCGCTTGTCCGGCAACGGCCGGGCCGTGGTCAAGCGCGGCGCGGCAGGAAGCAGGCAAGGCTGGGCTCCCCCTCCGCTGCCCTTCCAACGATCCAGGCGAATCGTCGGAACCTTTGGCAGCTCCGCCCGGACCCGCCCCTGCTTCAAGGCGGGGGCAAGCCGTCCCTGGACCGGCCTTGCTGAGGTATTGGATTCCAAAGGCGAGCCTTTGGCGGAGTTTGAGGCAGAGCCTCAACCTTTCTTGCTTCATCGGCCGCTTCAAGGGGCCGCTGGTGTCATCCTGTCCGCTGCTCGCGCGCGTAGAAGATCGGCGGCATCCCGACGTGGCGGGCAAAGGCGGTGCTGAACGTGCTCGCCGAGCCGTAGCCCACCCGTTCGGCGACCTGGGCCACGCCCACGCGCTCCCGGCGCAGCAGGTCCTTCGCCAGCGCCATGCGCCAGCCCAGCAGGTACTCCATGGGTGCCACGCCCACCTCGCGCCTGAATCGCTCGAAGAACGTGGACCGCGAGAGTGCCGCCCGCCTCGCCAGCTCGACCACCGTCCAGGCCCGGCACGGACGGTCGTGCATCCCCCGCAGCGCCGCGGCCAGCCGTTCGTCGGCGAGCCCGCGCAGCAGGCCCGGCGACGCGGCGGGCCCCGCAGTGGAGCGCAGCGCCTCGATCAGCAGCACCTCGAGCAGCCGCGCCAGCACCACGTCGCGGCCGGGACGATCGCCGCGCGACTCCTCGTCCACGAGCTGGACCAGCGTGGTCAGCCGTCCCTGCCCGCGGACGTGCACGAGCTTCGGCAGCAGCGACACCAGCAGACCGGCGTCGTCCGAGCCGAACGCGCAGTGCCCCACGAGCATGCGGACGTTGGGCGGCGCGTCGGCATCGCCGAGCCGGAACACGCCGGGGCTCGTCTCGGCCCGCTCGGGCTCGATGCCGCAGGGCGGCGGATCGAGGCTCGAAGCGGTGAAATCGTAGGCCGCTGGCACGAGAGCGAAATCGCCCTGCGCCAGCGTGACCGGCTCCTGCCCGGCCACCGACAGGCGGCACGAGCCGTCGAGCACCACGCAGTAGAACGGGCGCCCCTCGTCCGACCGCCGCACGGCCCAGGCCCCGGCCGCGACGACGAGCTTCGAGAAGGAGGCGTTCGGCCGGAGCAGGCCGACGACCTGGGTGAGCGGGTCGGACAATTCGGACGTGTGCCAACGATATGTGGACTTCGGCTCGTAGCAGGTCCGGCCACGCCCGCCTAGCGTCCTGTCGCGCATCAACAGGGGGCTCGCATGAACACCATCCTCGTCACCGGCTGCTCGTCCGGCTTCGGCCTGGAGACGGCGCGCCACTTCCTCGACCGCGACTGGACCGTGATCGCCACGATGCGCACGCCCCGCGAGGACGTCCTGCCCCGCTCCGCGCGGCTCCGTGTGCTGCCGCTCGACGTCACCGACGCGGACAGCATCGCGCGTGCCGTGGACGCGGCGGGGCCGATCGACGTCGTGGTGAACAACGCGGGCGTCGGCCTGCTCAACGCGCTGGAAGGCGTGTCGATGGACATGGCACGCGAGGTGTTCGAGACCAACACGCTCGGCACCATCGCCATGACCAGGGCCGTGCTGCCGCAGTTCAGGGAGCGGCGCTCGGGCGTGGTCGTCAACGTGACATCGAGCGTGACGCTGCGGCCCCTGCCCCTGCTCTCGGTCTACACGGCGAGCAAGGCGGCGGTGAACGCCTTCACCGAGTCGCTGGCGGCGGAGCTGGAGCAGTTCGGCGTGCGCGTCCGGCTGGTCATCCCGGGCCGGGCCCCGCAGACCTCGTTCGGCGACAATGCCCGCGCCCGCATGGGGATGAGCTTCCCCGAGGCCTATGCCGGCCTGGCGGCCAGGGTCTTCGCCGGGATGCAGCAGCCGGGAGCGGAGGTCACGCGGCCGCTGGACGTGGCGGAGGCGGTGTGGCGCGCGGCGACCGACCCGTCGTGCCCGATGCGGCTGCCCGCCGGCGCGGACGCGGTGGCGTGGGCCGAGGGCGCGTGACGTGCCTTGTCAGGAAGCAAGGCTGGGCTCTCCCTCCGCTGCCATTCCAACGATCCAAGCGGATCGTCGGAACCTTTGGCAGCTACGCCCAGACCCGCCAGGGGGAAGCCCCCCTGGACCGGCTTTACTTAAGTATTGGATTCCAAAGGCGAGCCTTTGGCGGAGTTTGAGGCAGAGCCTCAACCTTGCTTGCTCTACCGCTCGCTCCAAAGGGCCGTTGGTATTGCCTCCACAACGGGGCGCGGCGTCTTCAGAACCGTTGCAGCAGGCCGCCCAGGATGGTGCGGCGCAGGCCGTACTGCGGCGCGCCGACGCCGACGCCGGTGCCGTCGCGGATCTCGTAGCTGCGGTCCAGCAGGTTGATCACGTCGAGGCGAAGCTGGGTTCCCCGCCCGAAGCCGACGTCAAGCGTCTGCACCGCAGAGAGGTTGATCGTATAGTAGCCCGGCAGCGCGCGGCCGTTCGGGATGGTGCTGCCGGCGCGCAGGCCGCTGCCGACGACGAGGTCGGCCGACAGGCGCGCCGGCGAGGTGGTGCGCTGGAACACGGTGTAGGCGGCGCCGCCGGAGCCGGTCCAGCGCTGGTCGTGGTCGAGGTGGATCCAGCGGTTGCTGATGTACGCGAGGTCGGCGGCGGAGAAATTGAACTGCGAGGAGACGATGTCGCGGCCGACGGCGCGGGACAGGGCGGCGTTGGCGTAGAGCGAGAGCGGGCCGCGGTCGCAGCTGCCGCTGGCCTCGACGCCGTGCACCTGGCCCTGGGCGTAGTTGAACGCGGTGAGGATGATCGGCGCGCCGAACTGGCCCTCGTCGAGAAGGTTGCGCGCCTGCTTGTAGTAGGCGTCGAGCCCGACGCGCAGGCCGCGGGCGAGCACCTGGTCGACGCCGATGTCGTAATAGTCGTCGCGCTCCGCGCGCACGGTATCGTCCTGCGTCACCTCGGAGGCGGCGCTGGTGTTGTTGAAGCGGGCCACGGCGGCGCCGGAGACCAGCTCGAACGGCGGGGGCACGAAGTAGCGCGAGTAGCCGGCGTGGGCCGTGGTGGTGTCGCTCGGGCGCCAGACGGCGTTGACGCGCGGGCTGACCTGCTGCTCGTGGGTGAACTCGTCGACGCGGTCGAAGCGCAGGCCGGCGTTCAGCGTCACCCGCGGCAGCACGCGCCACTCGTCCTGCAGGTAGAGGCCGAAGATCGTGCCTGTCGTGCCCTGGCCCCGGTACAGGGTGAACGGCACGCCGGAGGAGGCGGCGCTGCCGCCCTGCGACACGGTGGAGGCGATGCCCGCGCCGTTGGTGTCGCTGCCGGTGGCGCCCGGCGCCGGCAGCACGGTCGACGCGGTGCTGTCGACGGTGCGCTCGGCGAACACCTGGAAGCCGGCGCGCAGGGTGTGGTGCTCGCCCACGCGGACGCTGGCGTCGGTCTGCTCGCCGCTCGACCACACCGAGCGCGCGGCGGTCTGCGCGATGCCGTTGAACAGCAGGTCGCCGAGCGGGTCGGGCGAGTAGTACAGGCTGCTGTAGCGGCTGAACACCGAGCTTTGCAGGTCGAGCGGGCCGGTGTGCTTCTGCACCGAGAGGATGGCGAAGTCGGTGATCTCGCGCTGGTGCTGCGTCAGGCTGGTGCTGTCGAAGGCCGAGGCGCCGTTGACGGAGAGGCCGAGCGAGGGCGCCTGCCCCGGGTTGTTGGGGATCTGGAAGAAGTCGTTGGAGAAGCCGGCGACCAGGCTGACGCGCGTGTCGGGGTCGACCAGGCCGGAGACGTGCGCCAGGCCGTGCTGCTGGTTGCTGAGGTCGTGCACCGCGTTGAAATTGCCGGTGGGGTTCTCGATGCCGACGCGGGTGTGCAGGAAGTCGCCGGTGACGAAATAGTCGATGGCGCCGGAGCGGCCGCCGTAGGCGAAGCTGGGCTGGAGGGTGTCGCGGGCGCCGCCGTAGATCGACAGATAGCCGCCGGGTTCGGTGGTGCCGGACTTGGTGGTGATGTCGACCACGCCGGCGGTGAGGAAGCCGTACTGGGCGGGCAGCGCGCCGGTGGTGAGCGAGAGGGAATGGGCGAAGCGGCCCTCCAGCGCCTGGCCGAACACGGACAGGCCCTCGGGGAGCTGCACGCCGTCGAGGCGGTACTGCACCTCGTTGTGGTCGCCGCGCACGTGGAGCTGGCCGAAGGAGTCCTGCGCCACGCCCGGCGCCTGGAGCAGGACCTGGCTCAGCTCGGCGTTGTCGCCCTGCGGGATGCCCTCGATGGCGCGGCGGCCGAACTCGTAGGTGGTGGCGCCGAGGTTGGGCAGGATCGCGCTGCGGGCGGCGTTCAGCCGTGTGGTGGCGACCACGGCGGGGATCTCGACCACGCCCGGGACCGGCGTGTCGTCGCCGGTGCCGAGGCGGACGGCGGGGCCGGCGGAGGGCAGGGCGGGGGTGTCGCCAGCGGATTGCGTCGCGGCCGGGGCGACGGTCGCGGACAGGGGATCGGCGGCGGCGGGGACGCCAGCGATCCCCAGGGCACTGCCCAGCAGCAGGGCGTGGCGTCTCTTCATCCAGAGGTGTCTCCGCAAGGGCACGAGCCGACGCAGGCTTAATGGCGCAAAGTGCCGCATTGGACAACGTTATAATGTTATTTCCGGTCCGGGCGCCGCCCGGTGTTGCTCGCCGGTAACGATACGTTGTATCAAATTCGCGCGTCATGGCGGCGCTGGGCGCACGCAAGCTCCGGAGATCGCGATGCCGAGACTGGCCGCACTTGCCCTCGCGATGGGGGCGTTCGCCGCGGCAGGCGCCGTCCCCTCTCCCGCCCGGTCGCAGACGCCACGCCACGCCGTGCGCGTCGTCGCCGCGGAGAATTTCTACGGCGACGTCGCCCAGCAGATCGGCGGAGCCGGGATCGAGGTGACGAGCATCCTCGGCAACCCCGACCAGGACCCGCACCTGTTCGAGGCGAGCCCCTCCGTCGCCCGCGCCATCTCGGCGGCCCGCATCGTGATCTACAACGGCATCGACTACGACGCCTGGATGGAGAAGCTGCTCGGCGCCGCCCGCAGCGCCGATCGCACGGTCATCGTGGTCGCCGATCTCGTCGGCAGGAAACCCGGCGACAACCCGCACATCTGGTACGATCCCGCAACCATGCTGGCGCTCGCCCGAACGCTGGCGGACGACCTGGGCAGCGCCGACGCCGCGCACCGCGACGGGTACCGGCGGCGCCTCGCGGAGTTCGAGGACTCGGTGCGGCCGATCCAGGCCAGGATCGCCGAGCTGCGCGCACGCCTGGCCGGCACGCCGGTGACCGCGACGGAACCGGTGTTCGGCTACCTGTTCGACGCGCTCGGGATGCAGGTCAGGAACCACTCGTTCCAGGTGTCGGTGATGAACGACACCGAGCCGAGCGCGTCCGACGTGGCGGCGTTCGAGACCGATCTCAGGACGCACCGGGTCGGCCTGTTCGTCTACAACAGCCAGGCCTCGGACGCGATCGCGGCGCGCATGGAGAAGCTCGCCCGCGCGTCGCGCATCCCCGTGGTGGGCGCGACCGAGACCGAGCCGGTCGGCAAGACCTACCAGGCGTGGATGCTGGGGGAGCTCGACGCGCTGGACCGGGCGCTGCCGAAGCAGCGCCCGTGAACGCGCCCGTGAACGCGATCGACCTGCGCGACGTGCGCCTGACGCTCGGCGGCCGCACGATCCTGGACAACGCCAACCTGGAGATCGGCGCGTGCGAGTTCGTGGGCGTGCTGGGGCCGAACGGCGCCGGCAAGACGACGCTGATGCGCGCCATCCTCGGGCTGGTGCGGCCGGAGCGCGGCAGCATCCGGGTGCTCGGCAGGGCGGCGGCGCGCGGCAATCCCGCGATCGGCTACATGCCGCAGGCCCGCGCCGCGGCGGCCGGCCTGCGGCTCAGCGGGTGGGACTTCGTGGCCGGCGCCGTCGACGGCCATCGCCTGGGACTGCCCATCCCGGGCAGGGCCGGGCGGGCGGAGGTCGATCGCGCGCTCGACCTGGTCGGCGCGCGCGAGCTGGGCCGGCGCCCGCTGTTCGAGACCTCCGGCGGCGAACGGCAGCGCCTGCTGCTGGCCCAGGCGCTGATCGGGCGTCCCCGCCTGCTGCTGCTCGACGAGCCGCTGATCAGCCTGGACCCGCACCACCAGCGCGCGGTCGTGGCGCTCGCCAGGTCGCTGCAGGCCGAGCTCGGCCTCACGGTGCTGTTCAGCGCGCACGATCTGAACCCGCTGCTGGGCGCGCTCGACCGGGTGCTCTACCTCGGGGGCGGCCGAGCGGCGCTCGGCACCGTCGACGAGGTGGTCACCGGCCCCGTGCTCTCCCGCCTCTACGGGTCACAGATCGACGTGGTGCGCCTCGACGGCCGGATCTTCGTCATGACCGGCCGCGGCGAGGAGCCTCGCGGCGAGGAGCCCGGCAAACACCGCCACGACGCGGCGAGCCCCCGGCAGGACGCTGCGGCGACGCGGGCCGGGCATGCTTGACTACGACTTCATGCGCAACGCCTTTGCGGCGGCCGGCGTGGTCGCGGTCGTGTCCGGCGCGGTCGGCTACTTCCTGGTGCTGCGCGGCCAGACCTTTGCCGGCCACGCCCTGGCCCACGTGGGGTTCACCGGCGCCACCGGCGCGTTCCTCGTCGGCATCGCGCCGCTGTGGGGCCTCGTGCTGGCGACCGTGGCCGCCGGGATCGGCATGGGCCTGATGGGCGAGCGGCTGGCGCACCGCGACGTGGCGGTCGGCATCGTGCTCGCGCTCTCGCTCGGCCTCGGCCTGCTGTTCCTGCACTTCTTCACCGCCTACGCGACGCAGGCGACCGCGCTGCTGTTCGGCAACGTGCTGGCCGTGGACGCGGGCACCGTCCGCACGCTGCTGGCGCTCGGCCTCGCGAGCCTGGCGGCGCTGGCCGTCATCTCCCGCCCCCTGCTGTTCGCCAGCCTGCAGCCGGAGCTGGCGGAGGCGAAGGGCGTCTCGCTGCGGCTGTACTCGGTGCTGTTCCTGGCCATCGTGGCGCTGGCGACCGCGGAGTGCGCGCAGATCGTCGGCGTGCTCCTGGTGTTCTCGCTCATGGTCGGCCCCGCGGCGGCGGCCCAGCAACTGACGACCGGCATGGCCAAGGGGGTCGCGCTGTCGGCCGCGCTGGCGCTGGCCGAGGCCTGGGGCGGCATCACGCTCGCCTTCTACACCGACTGGCCGAGCAGCTTCTGGATCTCCGCCCTGAGCGCCGCGACCTACCTGCTCAGCCTCCTGACCGCGCCCTGGAGCAACCGTCGAGCAAGCAAGGTTGAGGCTCTGCCTCAAACTCCGCCAAAGGCAGGCCTTTGGAATCCATTACTTAAGTAAAGCCGGTCCAGGGGGGCTTCCCCCTGGCGGAGTTTGAGGCAGAGCCTCAACCTTCCTTGCCTGCTTCCTCCCGCCCGAGGAACGCGTCCCCCGTGCGCAGCCCCAGCGCCATGATCGTCAGCGCCGGGTTCGCGCACAGCGCGCTGGGGAACACCGAGTTGTCGCACACCCACAGGTTGGCGACGTCATGGCTGCGCCCCGCCCCGTCCACCACCGAACGCCCCGGATCGTCGCCCATCCGGCACGTCCCGATGGTGTGCGCCGAGCGCGTCAGCGTCCACAAGTCACTCGCCCCCGCCGCCTCCCAAACCTGGCGCATGAACGTCTCCGCGTGGGCGTGCACCGAGCGCTCGTTCGCCCCGTAGCTGAACCGCACCCGCACCTTGGGCACGCCGTTCTCGTCCGCCTCGTCGGCCAGTTCCAGGAAATTGCCCTCCTGCGGCAGGCACTCGCCGTTGATGCCGATGCCGGCGACGTGGTTGTAGCATTGCAGGTGGTCCACCAGCGCCTGCCCCCACAGCCCGCGCCCGCGCGCCACCTGGTCCGCCCAGGTCACCGGCACGATCCCCAGGCTCTGCACCAGGTAGCCGCCCGCGAACCCCGCTCCCGGCGCCCTCACCATGTCCTCGGTGATCAGCGAGGACGGATAGCCCTTGTTCGGCCGCATCTCCGCCTCGAACGTGCCCCACACCTGGGTGGCGACGTGCGCCATGTAGTTGCGCCCGACCTGCCCGCTGGAGTTGGCGATCCCCGCGTGCAGCAGCAGCCGCGGCGTCTCCACCGCGCCCGCGCACAGGAACAGCGCCGCGCAGCGCTGCCGGTGGTCCACGCCGTCGCGCCGGTACACCACGGCCACGACCCGCCCCGCCGCGTCGCGCTCGACGGTGTGCACGAAGCACCCCGGCCGGATCTCCGCCCCCGCCGCCACCGCGAGCGGCAGGTACGTCACGTCCATGCTGGTCTTGGCGCCGTTGCGGCACCCCTGGTGGCAGTGGCCGCAGTTCACGCACGCCTGCCGCCCAGGAATCCCCGGCTGTTCGTAGTCCCGCGACAGCACCGCCGCCGGCGCCGCGCAGGTCCGCACGCCAAGCGCCACGCACGCGGCCTGCATCGCCTCCGCCGGCGCGTTCAGCGGCACCGGCGGCAGCGGGTAGCGGCGCGAGCGCTCCCACGGATACGGCGACGGCCCCGACGCGCCGATGAACCGCTCGACCTCCTCGTAGTAAGGCACCAGCGCGGCGTAAGGCATCGGCCAGTCCTCGCCCACGCCCAGCTCGCTGCGCAGCCGCAGGTCGCGCGCGTCCGGCCTGGGGATGAACGCCCCCCAGTGCAGAGTGGAGCCGCCGACGCCGATGCCGCTGTTGTTCGCGCCGAACGCCTCGGGCGGATCGCCCGACACCAGCCGCTCGCCCAGCCAGTATAGCCCGGACGCCGCGACCTCGTCGGCGGCGAACTCCTCGCGCGGCGTCCAGTTGCGCCCCGCTTCCAGCGCCACCACGCGCAGTCCCGCCTGCGCGAGCCGCGCCAGCAGCGGCGCGCCCCCCGCCCCGGTGCCCACCACCACCGCGTCGACCACCTCGCCCTCCGGATGGCGCCGCATCCCGTCCAGCCTCACGACCGCACCCCCCGCGCCGACGCCGGCCCGCCCCCGGGCTCGCCACCCTCAGCCTGTCCCGCCACCTCCGCCACCGGCTCCCAGTCCTCGCGCGCCCCGATGCCCAGCCGCACGAACCCTTCGAGCCGCGCCCCATCGCCGCCATACCCGACGCCGCTGTATCCCATGCGCGCCAGGGTCGCCGGATGCGCCACGTAGGCCCGCACCGCCATCGACCTGACCTCCTCGAACCACAACCGCATCCGCGTCGCGTCGAGCCGCCCCGCCCTGTCCACGCCCGCCCCGCCCTGCCCGTCCGCCGCCCCGTCCCGCCTGTCCGCCATCCCGCCCATGTCCAGCGTCCCTGCCGCCACCCGCCCCAGCATCGCGTCCTGCGCCGCGTCGGCCAGTCCCGCGAACCCCGCGCCGCCCGTCGCTCGCCGCGCCACCGCCTCCAGCGTGTCGAGCCCGGCCGCGCACAGCTCGGCGTCGGGCGGCACCCCCACCATCCGCCAGCCGTCCCCCACGCCCGACGACAACACGGCATCCACCCGCGCCGCCAGGTCGATCCGCGCGCCTCCCGCCTGCGGCACCATCCGATCCACCACCAGGCGCAGCGTTGCGAACCGAGCCGCCGACATCGCCGGCTCCCCCGCCTCGCGCCGCGTCCGCACCAGAAGCACCGCCCGCGTCCGCGCGCTCACCCGATCCGACCCGAGCAGCGCCCGCCACGCCGCCCCGACCACCACGCCATCCCCCGTCCCGCCATCCCCAGCCCCGCGCGTCCCAGCCCGCTCGTCCCTGTCGCGGATCTCGTCCAGGAACCCCGCGACCAGCGCCGCCACCTCCGCCGGCCGCTCGACCGGCAGCAGGTGCCCGGTGCGCGCCAACGTCGCCAGCCGCACGCTCGCGAACGCCGGCGCCACCAGCACGCGCTGCGCGTCCTCGCCCAGCGCCGCGTCCTCCGCCCCCGCCACCACCAGCGCCGGCGTGCGCAGCACCCCCACCCGCGCCGCCCAGTCCTCGCGCGAGCCCGCCTCCAGCCACCCCCGCCACGCCGCCGCGTCCGCCCGCACGACGTCCTCCCCCGTGCGCGCCTGCACCTCCGCCGCGAGCGCCGCCGCCACGGTCTGCGCCACGAAGCCCGCCGCCTCCGCCCGCCCGCGCGCCGCATCGCCGCGGAACCACCCCAGCATCTCCGCCCGCTGCCGCGCGTCCATCGGCTCCGGCCCCGCCGGCGAGGCCGCCAGCAGCACCACCGCCGCCAGCCCCGCCAGCCCCGCCTCGCCGTCTTCCGCGCGCCGCGCCAGCACCGCCGCCACCTTGCCGCCCATGCTGTGCCCGACCAGCGCCCAGCGCCGCGGCGCCGCCCGCCTGACCGCCGCGACGACGTGCTCCGCCATCTCCGCCACCGTCCGCGCGCCCAGCGCCGCCGCGTCGCCGAACCCCGGCAGGTCGAGCGCCACGCAGCGCCGCGGCGCCAGCCGCTCCACCACCGCGCCCCACGCCCGCGCGCTGCCCCCCAGGCAATGCAGGAGGAACACGGTCTCGTCGGCGTCGGGCGGCACGGTCTGGGACATCGCCCGCAGGTGGGGCGGGACCTGGCAACCGCCAGGGCGGGGCAAGGCCGGGTGCAGCCGCAGGCAAGGCAAGGTTGAGGCTCTGCCTCATCCCCCAAAGGCTCGCCTTTGGAATCCAATACTTAGGTAAAGCCGCTCCAGGGGCGGCTCGCCCCCGCCTTGAAGCAGGGGCGGGTCTGGGCGGAGCCCAGCCTTGCTTCCTGCCTGTCAAGGCAAAGGAGGGCTCCCGCCTCGGGTGCCCCCCGGCGCGAGCGCCTGCTCCAGCTCGGCCAGGTGCCCCGCCACGGCCTGGCGCGCCGTCTCCTCCATCTCGCGGTAGCGGCGGACGAGCGCCTCCCCGGACGGCGTCAGGCTGGCCCCGCCCCCGCCGGCCCCGCCGCCCCGCGTCGCGACGACGGGCAGCCGGAACGTCGCGTTGATGGCGCTGACCAGGACCCAGGCCCGGCGGTAGCTCATGTCCATCGCCCGCCCGGCCGCCGAGATCGAGCCCGTCTGCGCCACCAGCTCGAGCAGGCGGACCTTGCCCGGGCCAAGCGCCCGGCCGTCGTCGAAATCGATGCGCAGCCTGAGCCTGGACATCCCCGACCCCTAGCACGCGCCGAACCCCACTTCACGCCGCGCCGCCACACCCGCTATATCGCCACGGACACACCGCCCGCCTTTCCTGCGGGCGATCGCGAAGGGCACACCATGACGATCCTGCGGCGTCACCTCCTGGCGCTCGGCCTGCTGGGCCTGCTCGCGCCCCCGGCCGCGGCGGCGGAGCCCGTCACCGTGTTCGCGGCGGCCAGCCTGACCGACGCCATGAAGGAGGTCTCCACCGCCTGGGAGCGGGCGGGCCATGCTCCGCTGCGGCTCTCCTTCGGCGCCAGCTCGACCCTGGCCCGCCAGATCGAGCAGGGCGCGCCCGCCAACCTGTTCGCCTCCGCCGACGAGCGCTGGATGGACTATCTGGCCAAGGCCGACCTGATCGAGCCCGGCACCCGCCGCGACCTGCTCGCCAACCGCCTCGTGCTCGTGGTGCCGAAGGACCGCGCGCGGCAGGTGCGGATCGGCCCCGACCTGGACCTCGCCGCCCTGCTCGGCCCCGCCGGGCGCATCGCCACCGGCGACCCGGAGCACGTGCCGGTCGGGATCTATGCGAGGCAGGCCCTGACCAGGCTGGGCCTGTGGCCGCAGGCGGAGGCGCGCCTGGCCGCCACGCCGGACGTGCGCGGCGCCCTGCGCCTCGTCGAGCGCGGCGAGGCGCCCGCCGGCATCGTCTACGCCACCGACGCTGTGGCCAGCGCCGGCGTGGACGTGGCCGGCATCTTCCCCGACGACACGCACGACCCGATCACCTACCCGTTCGCCGCGATCAGGCAGGCGGGCACGCCGGAGACGCGGGACCTGCTGCGCTTCCTGGCTGGGCCGGAGGCCAGGACGATCTTCACGCGATGGGGCTTCATGGCGGTCGAGTGACGCGGGCCTGCCAGCAAGCAAGGCTGGGCTCTGCCCAGACCCGCCAGGGGCGAGCCGCCCCTGGACCGGCTTTACTTAAGTAATGGATTCCAAAGGCGAGCCTTTGGCGGAGTTTGAGGCAGAGCCTCAACCTTTCTTCCTTGCCGCCGCCGGCGTCAGAACGCGAACCTTGCCCCGATCGTGGGGTCGATCGTCGTGTTGTAGAGGAACCCGCTGGCCAGGCCGTTGGACGCCGTTGACAGCATGGCGCCCGCGTAGACGTCGAAGCGCGGCGAGAGCCGGTAGTCCATCATGAGCGAGTAGGCGTTCAGGTCGCCGCGGCAGGTGCCAAGGCTGGTGTTGCCGCAGCCGTTGCCGCTGTAGCTGCTCTGGTGCTCCCGGTAGTACGCCGCGTTGACCGAGAAGGCCCTGGTCAGGTCGTAGCGTGCGCCGCCCCAGTAGACCTGGAGCAGCCTGCTGTTGGTGTAGGCGGTGTTGTTGATGACGCTGAGCGCGGTGCCGCCGTTCGCGGTCGAGCCCGCGCCCAGCGGGTCGCGCGGGTTGGCGAACAAGATGTCCTCGTAGCCGAGGAACAGCCGGACCGGCCCGACCTTGTACTTGGCGAGCAGCATCAGGCTCTTGTTGTCCGACACGGTGGCGGCCAGCGTGCCCACCGGCTGGGCCGCCACCTGGGCGGCCGACAGCGGCGAGGTGGAGACCGCGTCGTACACCCGGCTGTAGATCGCGTCGACGTTGAGGCCGCGGTACTCGGCGCCGAGGTCGAACTGGTACTCGCCGCGCCCGCCGCTCTGGTCGGCGTTGACGCTTTTGCCGTTGGCGCCGTTGATCTGGTACAGCGCGCCCGCGTGGACCGGGCCGACGTTGACGAGGTACTTGAGCGATCCGTCGACCCGCGCGTCCTCGGCGTCGCCCCCTCCCGACGTGATGGCCTGGAAGCCGATCAGCGAAAAGGCGTTGGAGGAGAACATCGGGTCGTAGGCGATCACGCCGTCCAGCGTGAACGCGTTCTGCCGCCCGAAGGTGATCGTGCCGTAGCGCGGCGCGCTGAGGCCGAGGTAGGCCTGCGAGTTGAACGCCTGCCCGGCGCGGCTGGAATCGCCGTTCGAGCTCTGCCGACCCAGCGCCACGCCGTTGTTCTGCACCTGCGACGCCGGGCCGTTGGAGAGCTGCCCCGAGGTCGGCAGGAACGAGGTCTGCACGTTGAACACCGCCGCCAGCCCGGGCAGCACCGGCTGGGTGCCCCTCAGCCCGATGTTGGAGTAGCTGAGCGCGTTCGGCACGAGGGAGACCAGCGAGCGGTTGCTGTTGCGCGAGATCAGCTCCTCCAGCCCCTGCCCGTAGGTGCTGCTCAGCGGCGTGCCGTGCGTCTGGTAGGCGACGCCGAGGTCGACGCCGCCGTACAGCGTGACGCCCAGGTAGGTCAGCGCCTGGTTCGCCGGGATCGGCGGCGTCCCGCCGATCGCAGCGGCCGCCGGAGCGGCGCCGGCCGTGCGCTGCTCCTGCACCGTGCCCGCGCCCGACGTCGTGGCGGGGCCGCTGGACGAGGTGGCGTTGCCCTGGAGCTGGCTGCCCGTTGACGGGTACTGGGCGACGCCGCCCGGCGCCACGTCGTAGCCGTTGGTCGCCGTCGCGGGCGCCGCGCCGCGTCCCGGGCCTGGCCCTGCCGAGTCCGGCGACTGCGACGCGCTGGCCATGCCGGCCCGCTTCGAGCGCTGCGACCTCTCGATGCCCTCGATCCTGCGCATCAGCATCCGGTTCTGCCGCTGCAGCAGGTCGGTCTGCCGCTTGAGGTCCTGCAGCTCGTCGGCGTGCGCGAGGGGGACAAGGCCCACGACCAGCGCCGCGCACACCACCGCTCCCCTTGGCATCGCCCTACTCCCGCCGAGCCGCCTGACACTCATCGCACCGTCCTCGTCGTCACTGCACCGCCACCGGCATGGCGGTTTCGGCGGGATGGTGCCTTCCGGGTGGCAGGACCACGCGGGAGGCCACACCACCCGATGCCATCCTGCCGCCCCGGATAGACGCCGGCGGCGATATATCCAACAGGATACGGCGGTTGTATTTGTCTCGAATGACGCGCTGTTGCAGAAGTGCTACAGGAGGTCGTGGTCGATTACGGTTGCGCATCGATCACGGCATGCCGGCGGGCTCTGGCCTGGACCTGCCGGCAAGCAAGGCAGGGCTCTCTCCCCACTGCCATTCCAACGATTCAAGTAAATCGTCGGAATCTTTGGCAGCTACGCCCAGACCCGACAAGGGCGAGCTGCCCCTGGACCGGCTTTACTTAAGTAGTGGATTCCAAAGGCCTGCCTTTGGCGGAGTTTGAGGCAGAGCCTCAACCTTGCCTGCCTTGCAGGCCACTCCAGGAAGCCGTCGGGTTATCACAGCTCCAGGACGGCGCGCACCCCGTTCTCGACGACGCGCAGGTCCGCCGCCGTGATCTGTCCCGTGCATCGGGTCAGGCGGCCCTTGTCCACCGCCCGCATCTGGTCGCACACGGCGACGCTGCCCGCCCCAGCCGAGGGCGTCGCCACCACGACCGGCGGCCTTGGCGCCGGCCCGGTGGACAGCGGCACCACCACCACGGTGCGCCGTGCCCGGTTCAGGGCGTTGGCCGTCAGCACCACGGCCGGGCGCGTCTTGCGGATCTCGCTGCCCCGCGTGGGATCGAGGTCCACCCACCACACCTCGCCCCGTCGCACCTGAACCGGAGCGAGAGGCTCGCTCATGCCCGCGGCACTCCCGCGCCTCCCGGCGCCAGCCCGTCCCCGATCGTGGCGTCCCAGTCCGTCATCTCGGCCCCAAGCCGCTCGTCCTGCTCCACGTCCAGGGCCGCCCGGTACAGCGGGTCGTCCTCCTCGTCCGCTGGCAACGCCTCCTCCAGGAGCCGCTGCACGAACGCACTCCGCCCTCGCGCCGGCACCCTTCGCCTGAGTCGTCGCGCCAGTTCTTCCGGAAGCCGGATGAGAAGCTGCTGCGTCGCCATGTCCTTGCCTCCCCACCGGCCGCGCGCTCGATATTGATAGCAGGTCGGGAAGGCGGTGGAACCAGGACCTGCCCCACAAGCCGCCGTGCCTGTAAGCCTCCCCTCGGAAACCCGGCGTCGCTAGGCTCCACGAAGCGACAGAACAGCCCGGCCTCGAAGGCAGCCCCCGCCGGCTCAACCTTGCCTGCTCGTTCGGCCGTGCCGCGGTCTTCCTACCCCTTCAGCAACGCCACGATCGCATCGAGCTGCTCGAAGCCCTTGTAGCTCAGCTTCACCGTCCCGCCCCGCCCGTCGAAGCTCACCTTCACCGGCAGCCCGAGATGGGCCGAGAGTTCGCGCTCCATCGCCCGCGCCTCCGTCTCCTCCTCGCGCGCCTTGAACACGGCGGTCGGCCGCACCCCGGCGCGCACCGCGGCGCCCGCCTCCGACAGCGCCTCGGTCTGGCGCACGTTCAGCCCGCGCGAGATCACCTGCATCGCCGCCTTGTCCGGCTCCGGGTGCCCCATCAGCGCGCGCGCGTGCCCCGCCGACAGCACGCCGCGCGCCACCTGGTCGCGCACCCTGTCCGTCAGGTTGAGCAGCCGCAGCGCGTTCGTGACGTGGGAGCGCGACTTGCCGATCGCCTCGCCGAGCTGCTCCTGCGTCATGCCGAACTCGTCGGTCAGCCGCGCGAAGCCCTCCGCCTCCTCGATCGGGTTGAGGTCCTGGCGCTGCAGGTTCTCCACCAGCCCCGCCGCCATCGCCTCCGCGTCGCCCAGCTCGCGCACCAGCACCGGGATCTCGTGCAGCCCCGCCGCCTGCGCGGCCCGCCAGCGCCGCTCGCCCGCGATGATCTGGAACCTCCCCGGCTCGCCCGGCGAGGAGCGCGCCAGGATCGGCTGCAGGATGCCCTGCCGGCGCACCGACTCCACCAGCTCCGCGAGCGCCTCCGCGCCCATGGCGGTGCGTGGCTGGAACGGCCCGGGCGCCAGCACGCCGACCGGCAGCACACGCACCGGCGAGCCCTGCGCCGGCGCGTCGCCCAGCAGGGCGGCGAGGCCGCGGCCGAGGCGGGGGACCTCGCGGCTCATGAGAAAACCAGGAAGAAAGGCCAGGGGCTCTGCCCCCCATGTTTGAAAGCGGGGACTCCGCCAAAGGCTCGCCTTTGGAAACCTCTCAGAAAGACTTCCTTATGCGCGCGGGTCTGGGGGCGCCTGCCTCCAGCGGGTCCAGGGTAGAGCCCTGGCCTTCCTTGCCTTGCCATCATCGCGCCCTGAGGGCCCGTTCGCGCCGCAGCATTTCCGCCGCCAGCTTCACGTAGGCCTGCGCCCCTGGCGAGCGTATGTCGTAGAGCAGCACCGGCTTGCCGTGGCTCGGCGCCTCGGAGACGCGGATGTTGCGCGGGATCACGGTCTCGTAGACCTGCGCCCCGAAGAAGCCGCGCACGTCGGCCGCGACCTGCTCGGAGAGGTTGTTGCGCCGGTCGTGCATGGTCAGCACGATGCCCTGCAGCCGCAGCGCGGGGTTGAGCGCGCGCCGCACCCGCTCCACCGTCTGCACCAGCATGCTGATGCCTTCGAGGGCGAAGTACTCGCACTGCAGCGGCACGAGCACGCCCTGCGCCGCGACCAGGCCGTTCAGGGTGAGCAGCCCGAGCCCGGGCGGGCAGTCGATCAGCACGAAGCCGTAGCGCGTGGAGAGCGCGGCGAGGCTGTCGCGCAGCCGGTACTCGCGCCGCTCCAGCGGCACCAGCTCCAGCTCCGCGCCGGCGAGGTCGGTGTCGGCGGGCAGCAGGTCGAGGCCGGGCACCAGGGTCGGCCGCACCAGGCCCTGCATCGGCCGCCCCTCGACCAGGGCCGCGTAGGTGCCTTCCGAGCGCGCCGCGCGGTCGAGCCCGAGCCCGGTGGAGGCGTTGCCCTGCGGGTCCAGGTCGAGCAGCAGCACGCGCTGCCCCGCCGCCGCCAGCGCGGTGGCGAGGTTGATCGCCGTGGTGGTCTTGCCGACGCCGCCCTTCTGGTTGGCGATCGCCAACACGCGGGCGCTGCCCGTCCCCCGCGCCGTGCTGGCCTGCGCGGCGTCCGCCGTGCCGCCGCGCGTCAACGTCGCCGCGCCAGCGTGCGCCGCGCGCACGCTGGCGCCAGCCTCGCCCACGACAGCCTCGCCCGCCGCGTCAGCCATGTCCCGGCCTCGCGGGGCGCAGTTCGGTGACGCGCAAGATGGTGCCGTCCGGGTCGGTCCGGCTGGGATGTCGCATGACCTTCATGTGCCAGTGCGTTGCCGCCTCGGTCAATTCGCGATCGTGCCCCGCGCCCTTCATCAGCAGCGCCGTGCCGCCCGGCGCCAGGTGGCGCGCCACCAGCGGCAGCAGCCTGGGCAGGGGCGCCAGCGCCCGTGCCGTGACCAGCATCGCCCCCTGCGGCGCCACCACCTCGATTCGCTGCGCCAGCACCCGGACCGGCGCGGTCGCCAGCCGTGCCGCCTCGCGCAGGAACGCCGCCTTGCGCGCGTCGGCCTCCACCAGCATAAAGCCCACCCCGGACGCGATCGCCAGCACCATGCCCGGGAACCCGCCGCCCGACCCCAGGTCCACCGCCTGGGCCGACCCGTCTTCAGCGAGCCCGTCCGGCATCAGCGCCAGCAGTTGCAGCGAGTCCTCCACGTGCCGCGCCCACACCCGCGACTCGTCGCCCCGCGCCACCAGATTGATCCTGGGGTTCCAGCGCAGCAGCTCCGCGGAATAGGTCTCGATCCGGCCCAATGTTTCACGTGAAACATAGTTGCGATCCCGACACGACCCGCCCATGCAATGCCCCCCGAGTTGACCAGCGAAGCAAGGTTGAGGCTCTGCCTCAAACTCCGCCAAAGGCTCGCCTTTGGAATCCATTACTTTAAGTAAAGCCGGTCCAGGGGCGGCTCGCCCCTGGCGGGTCTGGGCGGAGCCCAGCCTTGCTTTCTTCCTTGTCACCCCGGCCGCGCCGCCGCCGCTCCCTGCCGCACATGCGCCAGCACCGCGAGCAGCGCCGCCGGCGTCACCCCCGGGATGCGAGTCGCCGCCGCCAGCGTCCCCGGCCTGACCCGGCACAGCGCCTCGCGCGCCTCCGTGCTGAGCCCGCCGACGCGGCCGTAGTCCAGCCCGTCCGGCAGCCCCACCGCCGCCTCCGCCGCCAGGCTGCGCATCTCGGACCTCTGCCGCGGCAGATACCCCGCGTACTGCGCCTCGACCTCCAGGTGCCGCCTGACCCTGGGCGACAGCCCCCGCAGCCACGGGAACGCCCGGTCCAGCGCCGCGGCGTCCTGGGCCTGGGCCATCAGCTCCGCCACGCTGCGCCGCCGCCCGTCCGCCGCCACCGCGACCCCGTGCCCCGCCAGCGCCCCCGGCAGCGCCCCGTCCGCCTCCGCCCGCGCCGACGCCTCCCCGATCTGCGCCACCAGCCCCGCGTGCGCCGCCGCCCTCTCCGCCCCCACGCACCCCCAAGCCTCGCCCAGCGCCGTCAGCCGCAGGTCCGCGTTGTCCTGACGCAGCGACAGTCGGAACTCGGCGCGCGAGGTGAACATCCGGTACGGCTCGCTCGCCCCCAGCGTGGTCAGGTCGCTCGCCATCACCCCCAGGTACGCCTCCGACCGGGACGGCGACACCTCGCCCAGCCCGCCTACCCTGCGCGCCGCGTTGACCCCGGCCAGCAGCCCTTGCGCCGCCGCCTCCTCATAGCCCGTGGTCCCGTTCACCTGCCCCGCGAGGAACAGCCCCGGCAACGCCTTGACCGCGAACCCCGGCGTCAGCGCCCTCGGGTCCACGTAGTCGTACTCGATCGCATACCCCGGCCGCAGCACCACCGCCCGCTCCAGCCCGGGGATCGTGCGCAGCATCGCCGCCTGGACCGCCTCCGGCAGGCTGGTCGAGATGCCGTTCGGGTACACCGTGTCGTCGTCCAGCCCCTCCGGCTCCAGGAAGATCTGGTGGCGCGTGCGGTCCGCGAACCGCACCACCTTGTCCTCGATCGACGGGCAATAGCGCGGCCCCCGCCCGGAGATGCCGCCGCCATACACCGCCGACAGGTGCAGGCTGTCGCGGATCACCCGGTGCGTCGCTTCCGTGGTGCCGGTGACCCGGCACTCGACCTGCGGATTGCGCACGCCCGCGCCCATCCTGCTGAACGCCTCGGCCTCGGCGTCGCCCGGGTCGCGCGCCAGCCCGTCCCAATCCAGGCTCGCCCGCGACAGCCGCGGCGGCGTCCCCGTCTTCAGCCGCCCCGTCGGCAGCCCCAGCGCCTCCAGCCGCGCCCCCAGCGCCACCGACGGCGCCTCGCCAGCCCGTCCCGCGGGCCACCGCACGTCGCCGACATGGATCATCCCGCGCAGGAACGTTCCCGCCGTGACCACCACCGCGCCTGCCGCCACCCGCTCTCCGCCCGCGCATACCACTCCCGCGACCCGCCCCGCCGCATCCACCACCAGGTCATCGACCGCCCCCGCCCGCACCACGAGCCCCTCGGTCCGCGCCAGCAGCGACTGCACTGCCGCCCGGTACAGCTCCCGGTCCGCCTGCATCCGCAGCCCTTGCACCGCCGCGCCCTTGCTGCGGTTCAGCAGCTTGACGTGGATCGCGGCCGCGTCCGCCGCCCGCGCCATCAGCCCGTCCAGCGCGTCCACCTCGCGCACCAGGTGCGCCTTGCCGATGCCGCCGATCGCCGGGTTGCACGACATCTCGCCGACCGTCTCCAGCCGGTGCGTCAGCAGCAGCACGCGCGCGCCGACCCGCGCCGCCGCCGCCGCCGCCTCGCACCCCGCATGGCCCGCGCCCACCACCACCACGTCGAACCGATCCGCCATCGCCCATCCCCTTGATCGTCCGCCTCATAGCACGAGGCCAGGCGCGCCGCGTCGTGACCACCTCGGTTCGAAACTCAGAAAGGAAGGCCAGGGGCTCTGCCCCCTGCTTGAAGGCGGGAACCCCACCAAAGGCTCGCCTTTGGAGTCCAATACTTCAGTAAAGCCGGTCCAGGGGCGGCTCGCCCCTGGCGGGTCCAGGGCAGAGCCCTGGCCTTTCTGACCGAGGGCAACACCCAGCCGGCAGGCAGGCAAGGCCAGGGCTCCGCCCCGTGCTTGAAGGCGGGAACCCGCCAGGGGCGGCTCACCCCCAACCCGGCCTCTCTGGGTGGCGGACCGGCCCGACGTGCCGGCACGCTTCAGCGTCCACGCCACGACAGGCTCGTCCAGGGGTGACCGGGTTTTGGGCCTGGATCGGCCATGTGCCAGGCTGGTCGTCCGGATGTCCGGGCGGGGAAGCGTGATGCCGAGGATCGAGATCGCCGGCGGGCCGGACGTCAACGTGGTGCGGGCCGGGCCGAGAGGCGGCGCGCCCGTCGTGTTCCTGCACGCCCTCGGCCTCGACCTGACCTGGTGGGACCATCAGGTCGAGGAGTTCGGCCGCGATCACGACGTGATCGCGCTCGACCTGCCGGGCCACGGCCTTTCGGGCCGCCCGGACGCGTCGCCCACGTTCGACCTCATGGCCCGGTCGGTCGCCGGCGTGCTGGCGCATGTGGGGGCCGGGGCGGCGCACGTCGTGGGCATCTCGTTCGGCGGCATGGTCGCGCAGGAGCTGGCGCTCGCCCGGCCCGACATGGTCCGCTCCCTGAGCCTTGTCGCCACGTCCTGCGCCTTCCCCGAGGCGGCGCGGCAGGCCATACGCGAGCGGGCGCGGGTCACCCGTGCCGGCGGCATGGCGGCCATCGCTCCCCTGTCGGTGGAGCGCTGGTTTCCCCCGGCGTTCCGCGCGCGGCGCCCGGACGTGCTCGACCGTGCGGCCAAGGTCCTGCTGCGGCAGGACCCGGAATTCCACGCGTTCCTTTGGGACACGGTCGCCGCGCTCGACATGGAGCGGCGCCTGCCGTCCCTGGCGTGTCCGGCGATGGTGGTGGCCGGAGGCGAGGACATGAGCGCCCCCGCCACCGCGGGTCAGGTGATCGTCGACCGCGTCGCCGCGGCGACGCTGCACGTGATGGCGGGCTGCGGGCACTTCCCGCCGCTGGAGGCCCCGGAAACCTTCAACGCGCTCCTTCGAGGGTTCCTCCTCGCGGCCTGACGGAGCGGCCCACGGGTTGCGCGGACTACGGCGCCGGCCGGTCGCCGTCCTGCCCGGGCGGATGCGTGATTGCGCGGCGGGGAACGCCAGGCGATGGTCGCGAAACGAGATCCGGAGGGCGCCCGATGCCCGCACCACGATGCGCGGCCCTGCTCGCCCTCACCGTCCTGTGCGGGTGCGCCAGGTCGTCCGGGGAGCAGGAGGCGATCCGCGCCGACCCGGCCCTCGTCCTCTCCCAGCCCGGCGACAAGGCGCTGGGCTGCGGGGCGATCGAGGGCGCGATCGCCGGCATGAACGACCGCATCACCCTGGCGCAGCGCATGACCGACCAGGAGGTCAACCACCGCAAGACCTTCGCGGCCCCCAGCAACGACACCCGCGTCACCGACACCACGGTGAACGGGCACAACGGCCCCACCGGGATCGGCAACGGCACCACCGCCTACACGGACGGCAAGGGCGCCGAGTCCAACCAGGTCCTGGTCGTGCAGAAGAGCACCGCGGAGGCGGCGACCGCGCGAGCCAATGAGCTGATCCGCCTCGGCCGCGCAAGGCGGTGCTTCGCCTGAGGCAGGCAGCAAGCAAGGCTGGGCTCTGCCCAGACCCGCCAGGGGGGAGGCCCCCCTGGACCGGCTTTACTTAAGGAGTGGATTCCAAAGGCGAGCCTTTGGCGGGGTCCAGGGGCAGAGCCCCTGGCCTTCCTGCCGCTACTTTCCGATGCAGAACCGCGAGAACACCGTATCCAGTAGCGCGTCGACGTCCACCGCCCCGGTGATCCGCCCCACCGCCCGCAGCGCCAGCCGCAGCTCCTCGCCGCGCAGCTCCGGCCACGCCACCGCCTCCGCCCGCCCCAGCGCCGCCACCGCCTCGCCAAGCGCCGCGCGGTGCCGCGCCCGCGTCAGCGGCACGCCCTGCGTCGCCACGAGACGCCCGACCTCCTCGGCCAGCCGCGCCCGCAGCGCCGCCACCCCGAGCCCCGTGCGCGCGCTGACCCGCAGCCCGCCACCCGCCCCCCCCGGAACAAGGTCCGCCTTGTTGAGCACCACGATCGCCGGCGGCCCCGCCGCGTCCTCCGCGCCGTCCGGGACCTCGGCGCCCGCGTCGCCCGCCAGGGCGCCCGCGTCGCCCGCCAGGGCGCCCGCGTCGCGCACCACGATCACCAGGTCCGCCGCCGCCGCCCGCGCCCGGGCCCGGCGCACGCCTTCCGCCTCCACCGGGTCCGCGGTGTCGCGCAGCCCCGCGGTGTCGAGCAGCGCCACCTGCACGCCGCCCACGTCGAGCGCCACCTCCAGCACGTCGCGCGTGGTCCCCGCTCCCGCCGCCACGATCGCGACCTCGCGCTCGGCCAGCGCGTTCACCAGGCTCGACTTGCCCACGTCCGGCGCGCCCGTCACCGCGACCACCAGCCCGTCGCGCACCCGCTCGCCCGCCACCCCGTCGGCGAGGCCCTGCCGCATCTCCGCCGCCAGTGCCGCCACCTCGGCCAGCAGCAGCGCCTCCACCTCGGGCGGCAGGTCCTCGTCGGGGAAGTCAATCAGCGCCTCCTGCTGCGCCAGCACCACGCGCAGCCGCTCCGCCCACCCCGCCAGCCTGCGCCCGAGCCCGCCCTGCATCTGCCGCAGCGCCTGTCGCCGCTGCGCCTCGCCCGAGGCCGCCACCAGGTCGGCCACGCCCTCCGCCGCCAGCAGGTCCATGCGCCCTGCCAGCACCGCGCGCCGCGTGAACTCCCCCGCCTCCGCAGGCCTCACCCCGAGCCGCGCCAGCGCCGCCGACACCGCCGCGACCACCGCCACCCCGCCATGCAGGTGCAGCTCCGCGCAGTCCTCTCCGGTGTAGCTCCCCGGCCCCGGCAACCACAGCACCAGCGCCCGGTCCAGCACCCCCGCATCCGGCCCGGCCCCGTCCTCGCGCCCATCTTGGCGCCTGTCTCCGCGCCCGCCTTCGCGCCCGTCCTCGCGCAGGGTCCGCAGCGACGCCCGCCGCGGCGGCGGCCGCCCGCACAGCCGGTCCAGCACCGCCCCGCACCCCGGCCCGCTCAGCCGCAGCACCGCCACCGCCGCCCGTCCCGACCCGCTGGCCACCGCCATGATCGTGTCCGACGCGCTCACCGCCCGGCCGTGCCCGCCAGGGCGGTCATCGCCAGGGCAGTCATCGCCTGGGCTGTCATCGCGCCGGCAGCATCAGCTCCGGTGCCCGCCCGCCCTCGACCAGGTGGCGTTGCAGCACCGCGTCCACGTCCGCGGTCGAGCCGATCCTGTACCAGACGCCCTCGGGATAGATCACCACGCACGGCCCCAGCTCGCAGCGGTCCAGGCACGCCGCCCCGTTGACCCGCACCCGCGCGCCCAGGCCAAGCTCCTTCGCCCTGGCCTTCATGTAGTCGCGCAGCCGCTCCGAGCCCGCCGCCGCGCAGGAGCCGCGCGCGTGGCCGTCGGGCCTGCGGTTGCAGCACACGAACAGGTGCGCCTCGAAATACGGCGGCGGATCGCCCGGCAGCGTCAGGCCCAAGGACACACCCTCCGGAATGCAGACCGCGCACCGTAGCGCCCTCGCGGGCGCAGGTGAACCACGCGGCCCGAAGATACCGCGTTGAGGGGCAAGAGGGGAGACATTGGCGGCCCCATGGCGCCGATCCAAAATCGGCCATGCCGGCGACCATCAACCGAGCGCGGCCAGCTAACTATTCCCGCTTTCCCGCGCAGATTGAGCCAGTTCAAGAATATTGATTTGGAAACAGGTTTGGGAAGCGGCAGCGGTTTCTGCCACCTACCCCAATCAGGTTCGCGCTAGACGTTCGTATAGCGCAAACCGGTGAGTAGGGCGATCATAAGCAACTTCGTCACCTGCCCGCGAGGGTCGCTCCAATCTTCCACCCCCAATAGACACGATGGTGAACAATCAACCCGCCCTCGATCTTCATGACCTCAACAATGTCCATCTGATCCCCCTCAGGAGTCTCGCGAGGATACTCCCATATCAACGTGTCGCCTGCGCTGAAAGAATGCTCCTCACGCCACCAGCGCATCGGCACACGTGGCGGGTTGGACGAAGCACCCGTTTTACGGGCCTGATCGAGAAAGGCCCTAATGCCATCTCGCCCTTTAACAACGCCGCTCTCCTGCCTTAGCACCACCGCAACAAGCGGCGCTTCGAGAACGGCATCCTCAGCGTATAGTGACAGGAGTGCTTCTTGATCCCGGTTAACCGAGGCTTGGTGCCAAGCCAGCCATACGACATGATGCTCTTTGTTCTTCATGGCAATCAACTCTCTCCTGCAGCATTGCACCGACTGCTACACCAAAGACATCGGCTTGGCGGAACATGCAAAACCTAAGAAGTGTGAAGCGTTATCGAGGTGCTATACGTTGTGGCCATTCCTCTCAAAAAGGACCCTCCAATGGGAAAGGTATGACCTTCCCCATTGGAGGATTCTTTTTGGGAGAACGGTGACAGACACAGGTTTTCTTATCAGCCTGGTGAAGGCGTCGCCAAGGCAGATGGCTTCTGGGTCCGAACGATTGTATGAGCGAACACCAGCAACTTGCGGGCAATGCCAAGCAGGATGACCTTCGGCGGCTTTCCAGCTGCCACCATTGGCTGGACGAACCCGCTCAAGGCCGGGTTTCGGCGCCTGCTACTCAACGAGCACACGTAGAGTGCACGGCACAGGCGCTCCGATCCCATGCGGCTGATCCGCCCTGGCCGGGGGATTGTAATTCCGGAGCTGTGTTCCTGCGGTGAAAGCCCGGCGAAAGCTGCCAGTTCCTTCGGCGTAAACTCCGCGATGTTCGGCACCTTCGCCAGCATGGTCGCAGCCGTGACCGGTCCGATACCGGGGATGGTCAGCACCAAGGCGTGGTCGCGCTCCAGCGCGGGATCGGCCGCGATCACGACCCTTACCGCCGCCATGGTCTCCTCGACATGCTGCTCCAATCATTCAATGTGATCGGCAACAGACGCTGCCACGGTCGCAGGCGCCGTTCCGGACTTCTGCCGGTTGATCTCCTGCACCCGCATGGCCTTGAGGCCATCGTAGCGATGCATCAACTCGCGCAGCTCACGGAGATGGGCTGCCGGCGGGATCGACGCGGCTGGCCTCTGCGCCCGGCAAAAGCGGGCGATCAACGCCGCATCGAGCCTGTCAGTCTTGTTCCGAGCCAGCTCGCTCTGCCCGTAAGCCTTGACCCGGGACGGGTTGACGATGCCGATCGTCATACCCACGCCGTGTAGAACCTCTGCTACATCAAGCCCCCAGTTGCCGGTTGGCCTCCATGCAAGCATGCAGAGGGGCGTCCGGGGGCAGGACGGTGCTGGCCGAGCCAGCGTAGCAGTTCGCCGAACCCCACCTCGGTGTTAGCAAAGACCGCCTGCCGGCATCGCTTCCCAAACAGTAGTGCGACGTCGAGGCGTTGCTTGCAGACGTCGATTTCTAGAATGTCCATGGCTATCCGTTTCCTTGCGTTTATCCACAGCCAGCGACCGCCTCGCATCGACCATCCTTGTAATCAGGCTGTCCAGGCTGGCTGGTGCCTCAGATACCATTCGGCCGGAGGCGGAAGGTGCGGTGGGTCCCGATCTTCGGGACGGACACGAGATCCAAGGGCTGAGCAGGAACACGACCGCCGATGTCCACGACGATCGCCGCGAACACCGACGTAAACTTATAAGGGCAGGAGAAAGCAAGGCTGGGCTCTGCCCAGACCCGCCAGGGGGGGAAGCCCCCCCTGGACCGGCTTTACTTAAAGAAAGCCAGTCCAGGGGGGCTCCCCCTGGCGGAGTTTGAGGCAGAGCCTCAACCTTACTTGCTTCGCCGGCCCCGCATTCTCCCGCCCGGCGTTCGCACTCGCTTAACGGCTCGCGGCTAGGGTGGGCCGACCTCGTCCGGGAAGCCTGCCCCATGCGCCAAGCCTGCGGCACGATGTCGCGCTCGCTCCAGCGTCGCCTTGCCGCCTTGGCCGTGAGCCGCCTGTGGCTGCTGAGCGCGCTCACGGTCGGCTTCATCGCCATCATGGCGCTGACATCGGTGGTCGGCTTCGTGTTCAGCAGCGGGCGCGAGGCCAGGCTGACCGACTACCGGGTCGTCTCGCGCGACGTCCGCGCCCTGCAACAGGGGCTGATCGACGCGGAGACCGGGGTGCGCGGCTTCGTGCTGGCAGGCCGCGTCGAGTACCTGGAGCCGTATTTCCACGGCCTCCAGGTCGTCGACGAGGGCGGGCCCCGGCTGCTCCCCGGCCTCGACGAGTACGCGGCCCGGACCGGCCTGTCCGCGGAGCCGAAGGTGGTGACCCGCCGCATCGCCGAGCTGCGCAGGATCTGGGCCGACGTGGTGACGCTGGCCGGCAACCGCGATCCGCTGGCGGCGCAGGGCGTGCTGCAGGAACGCGGGCAGAAGCGCGTCATGGACGACCTGCGCGGCTTCATCGGCGCCTACCTCGACCACCGCGTCGCCGAGTCCGAGAGGGAGGACGGGCGCCTCGCGCGCGTGCGGGCCGTGCTTCTCTGCATCGACCTCGGCGGTGCGCTGATCGCCATCGCCGCCCTGACCCGCTCGTTCCGCCGCACCATGCGCGAGACCCGTCAGCGCGAGATCGCGATCGCGGACAGCGCGCGGACCACCCTGCGCGTCGAGCAGTTGTTCGGCATGACCAGCCTGCTGCAGAGCGCGCCAGACCGGCAGGACGCCAACGAGGTGCTGCGCGCCACCGCCGTCCAACTGCTGCCCGGCCACAGCGGGCGGCTCTACGTGTTCAACAACTCCCAGGACCGCCTCGAGCTGTCCACCGCCTGGGGGCGGCCCGCGGCAGCGCCGGCGCCCGACTGCTTCGCGCCGCAGGATTGCTGGGCGATGAAGGGGGGCAGGCCGCACCTGAACCTCGACACCCCGGGGACGCTGCGCTGCCGCCACCCCGTGGAGGAGGCCGCCTCGCTGGAGATCCCGATGGCCGCCGGCGGCCAGGTGTACGGGCTGCTGGTGATCGGACCCGGGGAGCACGGCGACGCCGCCGCGGCGCTGGGCAGGGCGCGGCCCGCGGCGATGGCGCTCGCCGACGCCATGTCGCTGGCGCTGTCGAGCATGGCGCTGCGCGACCAGTTGCGGAACCAGGCGATCCGCGACCCGCTGACCGGCCTCTACAACCGCCGCTTCCTCGACGAGACGCTGGACCGCCTCAGCCTGGACGCCCGCCGCCGCAAGGTCCCGCTCGCGGCGATCATGATCGACCTTGACCACTTCAAGCGCCTCAACGACCAGCACGGCCACGCGGCCGGCGACACGGTGCTGCGTGGCGTCTCGCTCGCGATCCTCGCCATGCTGCGCACCACGGACATCGCCTGCCGCTACGGCGGGGAGGAGCTGGCGGTGCTGCTGCCGGACTGCCCGCTGGAGATGGCGATGGCCAAGGCCGAGCAGTTGCGCGCCGCCATCGCCGGCCTCGCTCCCGGGCCGAGCGGCGCCACCGTCACCGCCTCGCTCGGCGTCTCGGTCATCCCCGATGCCTGCAGCACCGCCGCCGAGCTGCTGAGCAGCGCCGACGCCGCGCTCTACAAGGCCAAGAAGAACGGCCGCAACCGCGTGGAGCAGGCAGGCCTCCCGGCCCCCCCGCCGGACGAGACCTGCGAGGCGCCGCGGCCGGTGCTGGCCTGGCCGCCCTCGGCCGCGAGCGAGGACACCCGGGTCGAGCGGACCGTCCCGGCCTGACCCCGGGCAGTGCGCCGGCTTGCCCGGGGTCGCCGCAGGGGGAGCGAGGCAGGCAGCAAGGTTGAGGCTCTGCCTCAAACTCCGCCAAAGGGCGAGTCCTTTGGAAACGTTTACTTAAGTAATGCCAGTCCAGGGCGGCTCGCCCTGGCGGGTCTGGGCAGAGCCCAGCCTTGCTTGCTGCCTGACGGCCGTGGGCCGGTTCGAGGCCGATCCACTGCCCCCTGCCCGTGCCGCTTGACAGCTCCCGCTCCCGGGTGCGCCATCCCCGGCGTGCCCCAGCTTTCCTTGCAGACCCCGTTCGGCGCCCTCACGCTCTCCGAGGAGGACGGCGCGCTCGTCGCCCTCGACTGGGGCTGGGGCCGCGACCAGGCCGACACGCCCCTGCTGCGTCAGGCCCGCGACCAGCTCCACGCCTACCTCGACGGAGAGCTGCGCCGCTTCGACCTGCCGCTCCGCCCCGCCGGCAGCGCCTACCAGCGCCGCGTGTGGCAGGCGCTGGCCGAGATCCCGTTCGGCGAGACCCGCACCTACACGCAGCTCGCCGCGGCCACCGGCGGCTCGGCCCGCTCCGTCGGCCAGGCCAACGGCCTCAACCCCCTGCCGATCATCCTCCCCTGCCACCGCGTGGTGGCGGCGCGCGGCCTCGGCGGCTACTCCGGCGCGGAAGGCCTGGACACCAAGCGCGCCCTGCTGGCCCTGGAAGCCACCGCCCGCGTGCACGCCGAGCCCGCGATACCGCCGGCGCTCCGGCCCGCCGCGACATGACTGCATGATGGCTGTGTGCGTCGGCCGACTTCGCCATGTGGCCCGGTTCCTGCCTGTGCCTCTTGCACCGGGCTGCCCCGCCTGAGGCCCTGCCACGCCTGAGCCAAACGTGCCTGATCTTATCGTGCCCGAACCAAACGTGCCCGACCTCATTGTGACGGAGCTTGCATGACCAAGGCCATCCGCATCCACGCCCATGGCGGCCCAGAGGTGATGCGATGGGAGGACGTGCCGACCCCCGAGCCCGCCGCCGGCCAGGCCCTGATCGCGCAGGAGGCGGTCGGCCTGAACTACATTGACGTGTATTTCCGCACCGGGCTGTACAAGGCGCCATCGATGCCGCTGGTCATCGGCATGGAGGGCGCCGGCACCGTGCTCTCCGTCGGGCCCGGGGTGGACACGGTCAGGGCCGGCGACCGCGTGGCCTACGCCGGCCCGATCGGCGCCTACGCGGCCAGGCGGGTGATCGCCGCCGACCGGCTGGTGGCGTTGCCGGACGCCATCGACTTCCCCACCGCGGCGGCGATGATGCTGCAGGGCCTGACCGCGCAGTACCTGCTGCGCCGCACCCACCGCGTGCAGCCCGGCGATACCGTGGTGGTGCACGCGGCGGCCGGCGGCGTCGGCCTCATCCTGTGCCAGTGGGCGCGACACCTGGGCGTGCGGGTGATCGGCGTGGTGTCCAGCGAGGCCAAGGCGGAGATGGCGCGCGAGCATGGCGCCACCCACGTCGTGATCGGCACCGACACCCTGGCCGCCGAGGTGCGCCGCATCACCGACGGCGCTATGGTGCCGGTGGTGTACGACAGCGTCGGGCGCGACAGCTTCGCCGCCAGCCTCGACTGCCTGGCGCCGCTCGGCACCATGGTCACCTTCGGCAACGCCTCCGGACCGGTGCCGCCGGTCGACCCCTCCGTGCTCGCCAGCAAGGGCAGCCTGTTCCTCACCCGGCCGACGCTGGCCACCTACGCCGCCAAGCGCGCCGACCTGGAGGCGATGGCGGCCGAGCTGTTCGAGGTGGTCGCCAGCGGCGCCGTGCGGATCCGCGTCAACCAAACCTACGCGCTGAGCGAGGCCGCCGAGGCGCATCGCGCCCTGGAGGCCAGGCGGACCACCGGGAGCACGGTGCTGATCCCCTGAGGCAGGCAAGGCCAGGGCTCTGCCCCATCGTCTTGGAAGCGGGGACCCGCCAAGGGGAGCCCCCCTGGACTGGCTTCCTTAAGTAAAGCCGGTCCAGGGGCGGCTCGCCCCTGGCGGGTCTGGGCAGAGCCCAGCCTTGCTTGCTATCGGGTCAGACGAACTCCGCGGCGGCCCGAACCCCGTTGTCCTGCCTTTCGATCCTGCCCGGGCCGGCGCCGGCGGACGCCCCTGGCCGCGCTCACAAGCGGCCGAGCAGCTCCGTCTTCCCGGCCGCGAACTCCTGGTCCGTCAGGATGCCCGACGCGCGCAGCCCCGCCAGGCGAGCGATCGTCGCGAGCGGGTCGTCGGGGTGGGGCGGGGCTGCGGCGGCGCTGCGGGCGGCCTCCCCGGCCAGGCGAGCCGCAGCGCCGCCAGCCGGTGCTGCGGGATCGGCAGGCGTCGCCGCGGCGTCCGTCGCCGCCGCGTCCACCACGCGCGGCGCCGTCCAGGCCGGCGCGCCGGCGGGCGGCGGTGCCCCGAGTGCCGAAGCCCCGGGCCTCGCACCGCGATCCGCGCCCCGGGCGCCCGCGGCCGGACCCGGGGTGGCGCGGCCCAGGTCGGGGGTCGACGGCACGGCGGCGAGCGCCACGCACAGGGCGTCCACCCGGCGCCGCAGCTCCGGGTTGCCCATCTCGCCGATCATGGTCATGCCGCCGCCCGCCCACTGGCCGAGGCCGCCCAGCTCGGGGTGGCTGAACTGCGCCATGCCGTGGCCCGCCGTCAGCGCGCGGTGCACGCACAGGGCCGCCGCGACGCTGAAGCCGTGCGCGTGGGCGACAGCCTCCAACCGACGGAGGGGCTCGGGCGCGGGCTCGCTCATCGCGGCGTCTCCTTCGTGGCCTGGCGCGTTCGTGGCCTGGCGCGTTCGTGGCTTGGCGTGGGGAGCCCTGGTGTAAAACAGGAGCCATCCCGTCTGCCAGGTCCGCGCCGGTCGCGCACGTTCCCGCCAGCGTGGCGCAATGTCCTGGAAGGCAGGCCCCGACTCGTGCAGGATCGGTCCTCGCTCCTCGTCGCCGCTCGGCGCGGCGCCGGCCGCCGGGCGGGCATCGAGGAGGCCGCGCGATGGACGAGACGCCGATCCTGCCGGCGCACATCGAGGACACCGTGCAGGCGATCGCCAGGCTGCACGCCGACCACCAGCAGGAAGCGGGCGCGCTGCAGCGGCTGGTGGAGCGCCTGACCGCCGGGATCGGCCGCCCCCGGTTCCTGGCGCTGCTCACCGTGGCGGTCGTGCTCTGGGTCGGGGCCAGGGCTGTTCAACGCTTTCGGATGACAGTGAGTGAGAGCAGGTTTTTGACGCCTGCGAGACTGGCGCGGTAGCGGTCCTGGCTGAGCGTGTCGGTCTGGTTGGCCT
>JAABUV010000719.1_pt1 | contig 50433 bp, 83 predicted proteins | sample 5559971 | NCBI WGS metagenome assembly JAABUV01 (sample SAMN10711881, study PRJNA513362) | rock metagenome | isolation source: Antarctica rocks | place: Antarctica: Victoria Land, Knobhead nord | collected 2015-12-19 | reverse complement strand
ACCGCTCTGTCACAGGTGCGGCGCTGCGCTGCCCGCGCCCGTCGTGGAGCGGGGAGCGGGCGGCGTTGCTTTGCAGGCTGTGTGGCATAAGCGGGTGTCATATACGGGAATGACGGCGCGCCAGGCCGTGGGTCGGCGCGTCTTGCGGTGTGCATCGCGCTGCTGCGTGCCTGGTGCGCCACAGGTGAGATGGCAGAGATTGTTGGAGGCAAGCAGATAGGAGCCGCATCGGAGCCGAGGGCGCAGCACTGATGGTTTGACTATGGTGGAAGGGTCCTTGACAGGGCAGGCCGCGCGTGGCCTGACGCGGCGCGCGCGCGGTCCGCGCAGGCCTGGTCGCGCAGCAGCAGTGCTGCGGCCCGCTGCAGCTGCCGGTGGCGGACGTGGCTGTGATGGCGCAGGCGCACACAGGGCTGACCGGCGCCGCGACCGCCATCGGCGAGCAGCCGCTCAAGGTGCGCTTGCACGGCCGGCGGCTGTTGACAGTGGGCTGTATGCATGCAGGGCTGCGTGGCTGCAGCGGCTGCGTGAGCGCTGCCGCCCGCCCGGAGACATCTGTTGACACCTGTTGCACACTCCTGGGCCTGGCGGCAGGGTGGCCGGCCACTCGAGGCTGCCCGAGGCTGCTCGGGGCTGCTCGAGCCGCTCGGTATGTTGGGTGCATGGGTGAAGGAGGAGAAGATGGCGAAAGAGGCCCCGGCGGTGCACGGGTGGAGGAGAAGAAAAAGATGAGGGAAGCCCTGGCGGCGCGCAGGGCCTGGACGACCCGGCGGTGCACAGGGGAAGGAGAACAAGAGAATGAAGGCCGCCCCGGCGGCGCGCAGGGCCTGGTGGACCCGGCGGCGATGGCACGGCTGGCGCTGGCCGAGGCGCTGACCAACCTGGTGTGGGCGGCCGCGAGCGGCCTGGCCGACGTCAAGGCGTCCGTCAACTGGATGTACGCGGCCAAGATGGACGCAGAGGGCGCCGCCATGTACGATGCGGCGGCCGCGCTGCGTGACGCCATGCTCGAGCTCGGCCTCGCCTGCGACGGCGGCAAGGACTCGCTGTCCATGGCCGCGGCCGCCGGCGGCGAGACCGTCAAGGTGCCCTGGACCCTTCAGAACCCTGGCCTAGCCCTTGCGTCATGCTGCTCATGGCCACCTGCGCATGCAACACGGTGGCTGCGCTGCGCTGCACCACCCTCAGGTTCTGCTGGTCAGTGCCTGCCAGGGCGACAGGGAGTGTGCTGCCGTCCATCGCGAGTCGCGGCCGCTTGCAAAGCCCTGGGCGACGTGCAGGGTGTGGCGGCGACCCTGTTCCCCCCCTCGCTGCACACCCTCATTCACGTGTGACGCAGCCGCAGCCTGTGGCACAGCTGCGCCTGGTTGGCCCAAGCGCCGGGCAGCGCCGAGGGGCCTGGGGGAGGCCGCGCGCCCTCACGCCGGGCCGGCGCGGCCTGGCGCGCAGGCGCCCGGGAACCTGGTGGTGTCGGCGTACGTGGCGTGCCCGGACATCACGCTGACGGTCACACCCGACCTCAAGCTGCCGGGCGCGGGGCGCCTGGTGCATGTCGACCTGACCGGCGGACGCCGCCGGCTGGGCGGCTCCGCGCTCGCGCACGCCTACGGCCAGGCGCGCGGCCCCCTGCGCCAGCTGCGCCTCCACCTGGCGAGACCTGGTGGTGCGCTGCGATGCAGCCTGCGTGCGCTGCTCATTGTCGCAAGGAAGGTCGATGTACCCATCTTGCACCGGCGTGTCTGACTGCGTCTCCGCATAGCGCAGTCATGCAAGCGGGGCCGTCGTATCGTTTTCGAACAGCGGCAACCGTTGGCGGTAACAAGACTGCCCCGACCCGCGGCGCGCAGGTCGGCGACGAGGTGCCGGATGTGGCGCCCGCGGCGCTGCGCGGCATGTGGACCGCGACGCAGGCGCTGCTGCGGCAGCGCCGCATCAGCGCCGGGCACGACGTCAGCGACGGCGGCGTCGCCGTGGCGCTGCTGGAGATGGCCTTCGCCGGCAACTGCGGCCTCGAGGTGGAGCTGCCGGAGCCGCCCGCCGGCGGCGCGATGGCGGCGCTCTTCGCCGAGGAGCCGGGGCTGCTGCTCGAGGTGCGGCGCGTGGGCGCGCCTGTGCGCTGCTTGCATGTCCAGCGCGCTGCCCTCAGCGCCTTCGACCGCGCTCGAGACATGACACCTCATGCCGCTGACATCGATGCATGCGTCGTGGAGGCGGCATGCAGCGGCGCGCAGGAGCTATGCGTAGCCGTGCGCAGGAGTATGGCGAGTGCCAGCGCCGCTGCGCCCAGCCCTGCCCGAGTGTCCGCCTCAGCCAGCCCGGCCCTCTTGCGATGTCGATTTAAGTATGTCTAGCTGGACCAACCCCGGCGCGCGCGCGCCGCGCCGCGCGCAGGTGGCGCTAGGCGACGTCGGCGCCGTGCTGGACGCGTACGCGGCGGCCGGCGTGGCGGCCAGCGTGGTCGGGTCGGTGCTGGCGGAGCCGCGCGTGGCCGTCGGCGTCGGCGAGGGCGGCGCGCCCGCGCTGGCGGGCGGCACCGCGGACCTGCGCGACGCCTGGGAGGCGACGGGCTTCCGGCTGGAGCGCCTGCAGGCGGCCGCCGAGTGCGTGGACGCAGAGCAGCGCGGCCTGGCGGGCCGCGCCGCGCCCAGGCGCGCCGCGTTGAAGTCAGTGGGGCCTGCGCTGCCGGCCGGAAACGCGCATCTTCGCTTGGGCTCGCGGCAGGCGCCGGGTGAGGTCACGGCTAGGCTGCGGGGCCTGCCGGGGAGATAGCGGCGGCCGCCGGCGCGCCCGGGCGGGCGCTGCCCTGGGCGCCCTGCTCGAGGGCCGCGGAGCCGGCGGCGGCGCGCCAGCGGCGGCGTCGCGCGGTTGTGCCGCGCGGGGTGGCACGGCGGCGGCGGCGCCGCACCCCGCGGACCAGCTGCCTCCGCCGCACCAAGTGCTGCCCGGCCGCCCCTGCCGCCGCCGGCTGCCCTGACGCCGCCGGCGCGCGCGCCAGGTGGGCGCTGCCGTGGACGCCGGCCTGGACGCCGGCCGACGCGCTGGCGGCCGGCGGCCGCCCGCGCGTGGCCGTGCTGCGCGAGGAGGGCAGCAACGGCGACCGCGAGATGGCTGCCGCGCTGCACGCGGCCGGCCTGGAGCCCTGGGACGTGGCCATGGCGGACCTGCTGGGCGGGGCCATTACCCTGGAGGGCTTTGCCGGCCTGGTCGCCGTCGGCGGCTTCAGCTATGCGGACGTGCTGGACAGCGCCAAGGGCTGGGCGGGCGCCGTGCGGCGCAACGGGCGCCTGTGGGCGCAGTTTGCCGCGTTCCGAGCGCGCCCGGACACGTTCTCGCTCGGCGTCTGCAACGGCGCGCAGCTCATGGCGCTGCTGGGCTGGGTGCCCGGCGGCGCGCTGGGCGACCTGCCGGACGCGGCCCAGCCGCGCTTCGTGCACAACGCCAGCGGCCGTTTCGAGAGCCGCTGGGCGACCGTGCGTGTGGAGGAGTCGCCGTCCGTGCTGCTCAAGGCGCGCGCTGTCGCCCGCGGCCCCGGACCAAGCAGCGGGCAGTCCATCTGCCCGGGTGTGCTGTGATCGCAAGGCTCTCCCTTTTATGTGCGAGCGTCACCGGCGCCGTCAGTGCAAGCGTGCAGCCAATGCGCCCGTCTGCTGTGCACGGCATCCCTGCGCACGCACTAAAGCGTGAATTATTTGCTGCCAGTGCGTGAGCGTGTAAGTTCGCCATTGGGATAGAGGCCCAGTTGTTGCGCCGCTGTGGCTGCTAGAGTGCGCGTCAACATCTGGGTCTCCGCGGTCACCTGCGAGCCTGCCCTCGGACCCAGCCCGCCGCGTCTCAGCAGCGGCGTGCCGGCGGGGCGGCCGCGCGGCGCTGACACCGCCCGCGCGCCCGGGCAGGGCATGGCGGGCGCGCGGATGGGCATCTGGTGCGCGCACGGCGAGGGCCGCGCCATCTTCCCGGACCCCGCCGTGCTGGACGCCGTGCTCGCCGACGGCCTGGCGCCCATCAGGTGCCCCCGGGGCGCGGCTCTGGGCGCGCGCTGCACCGGAGCACGCCCTCGGCGCGCGATCGGGCTGTCTTCCCTGCTGCCCCAGGCCCCGGCACCACCTGGGGTCGCTGAGCCCTGCTGCAGCGGGCTGGAGCAGCGTGCAGGGTCGGGCGCAGGCTCGCAGGCGCCTGCCGCGCCTGCGTCCGCGTCAAGGTAGGGCCTCGCGAAAACCTAACCCCAAACCTAACCAACAAGGCCTCCCGGGGCGGCGTCAGGTACTGCGACGCGGGCGGCGCGGCGACGGAGGCGTACCCTGCCAACCCCAACGGCTCGCCCGCCGGCATCGCCGCGCTGACATCGCCGTGCGGGCGGCACCTGGCCATCATGCCGCACCCGGAGCGCTGCTTCCTGGGCTGGCAGCAGCCCTGGGCGCCCGCGGACGCGGGGATCGCGCCGGACGGACCGGGGCCCTGGCTGCGCCTCTTCCAGAATGTGCGGGAATTCCTGGTGTCCGCGCGCGCATAGTATACTTGTTGCAGGGGGTTGCGCGAGCGCAGGTTGCATGATGTGGCTGCTGGGTCTGCAGCTCTTCCTGGTGGCTGTGCATGCATGTGGGTTGGGCGCCGGTGTGCTGCTCTGCTGCAGGGAACGTATGTTTCGTGGCATGGCCCAGTTATGTGCTTTCTGCTGTCCATTTAGCAAATGTCCTGGGCATGTTCGGTGGGTGAATAGCATGTGTGGTGTCATTTGCTGCTCATGGTCATGGTCAGCACTCGGCACTGCTTGTTGTGACTTTGGCGTTTTCTGTCCCAGACGCCAAGGGCGTGTTGTTACGTCCGGCTTAAAGTGGTGTTGCGGGGAGCATAAGGAATGCGCCAGTGATCAGAGTGTGACAGCTGCCCAAGCTCCCACAGGACTGGCTTGTCCCAAAGTCCCTTTCTCTGGCACGAGCTCACCATGCAGCGAATCCGCTCAGCGCACCACATGCAGTCACCACAACACCAGGAGCTGCAAGCCCAGCTCCTGAGCACCCAGGATTGATACTGCATACCTGTCAAACAGGCAAGACCTTGCATGGTCACCTAAAGACTTTGGGAAAGCTGTACTAAGACTTGTTCATTTATGCCATATACATGTCTCGGACGTTTAGCACGAGAGAGCAGGATCTCTTCACACTTGGAAGTGAAGGGCGGAGAGGAGCAACCCAGGGAGGAGCAAGCCAGCCGTGATGCAGGGCAGGGGCCGCCCGGCAAGCGCACGCCTGCCGGTGCTGCTTGATGTCTAGCCAGGGCGCACGGGCAGCACACGCCAGGAGACAGCAGCTCGCGCCGCAGCGGAAGCCGCTCACGCCTGCCCAGGCGGACGGGCAGCGGCGGGCCAGCGTGCAGCCCGCCGACTTTGCGCAGGATGCGCACCTTATTGCTCGCTCGTCCGCCGCGCCGCCCGGCGAGGGCGCGGCCGCTGAGGCAATGGGGCGCTGGGACGCGGCGCTCGGCAACTTGGAGGACGCACGCGTGGCGCTCGACGTGATTGCCAAAGCGATCGACGATGCCGTGTACCTTGACGAGGACGCGTTCCGGCAGGTCGCGCCGGTCGCGCAGTACGCACGCCAGCTCCAGGTGTGGACGCTCTGACAGGCCGGCGCATAGACGTGGAGCACAGAGCCTCCTTCGGCGGACAAGCAGCCCAGCGTGGTGGCGTTGCTGAAGTGTCCCTGAGCCTGGCACAGTGGCTTGCTCCTCTTGCCCGTGCACTCCTGCTTTGCCACTTGCTTGAAGACGGACTCCAAAGTGCAGCTCGGCCGCCCTGAAAGCCGTGGCCAACGGCGCTGGTCCACTGCCGCCTGTGCAGGCCCAGGCGCAGCGCGTGGCCGCGCTGGAGGCCGAGCTGGAGGAGACGAGCGCGGCGCTGGCGCGGCAGCAGGCGGCCGCCCGGGTGGCGGAGCGGCGCGCCGCAGACCTGCAGCACGAGCTCGAGAACAACTCTGGTGCGCGGCCGTGCTTGCTGTGCGCTCTGAGTGAGCTGCCCTCGCCTGGGTGGGGCAGGCTGCTGGCGTGCGACACGCCTGGGCGTGCCACCTGTGGTCGGGAGATGCATGTACATGAAGAGCACATGCCTCTCCAGCCTGTGAGGTCGCGAGGCATCGCCTGACAGTGCTGCCGCCGCTCGCAGTGGTGTTCCGCATGCACTACACGGAGCTCCTGTCCAAGGATGAGGAGATAGCAAAGCTGCAGGCGGTGATTCAGGCGCTGTCAGGTAAGTAGGTGCCTGTCAGGGGGTGTGGATGACAACGTGTGCTCACCTGGTTGTCACGCACAGCGTTTTTGCTTGCTTTTTTATGCAAGTGAGCCAAGTGCATTGTCCAGCCTCACCCCATCTTGCCAAACTTGTCTGGAACGCCCTGCTTATGTAAACAGTGTACCGTGAACTGCGCTAGAAGCATGGAGCCCTGGGGCACCGTGGCTGAGCGTCGAATACTAGCTGCCCCATCCGCTGTGCACATGAGAATGAGCATTGCGCATGTTTTGCTGGAACCGCTCCAAAAATGACATGTGGCTGGTTGTAAGCGCTGGAGAAGTCCGGAGAGATTGTGTCCCTGCAACGCTGGTGTGGCAACCCTCAAACATGCGCAGTGTGAGATTGACTTGCATGTGGCGCAAGCTCATGACATGCAAAGTGTGCCCATTGTTGTATCTGCATGTTTGCAGAGGTCTACTCTCTAGCTCATGTTCAAGATGAACATGTTTTGTTTTTATGTGTATCAACCCTCCAGCCCTTCGATTTTGAGTTCAGCTTCTCAGCCTGTTACAGCCCCGTTACAGCCAGTTGGCTGATCCGTAATTACAACTCATACTCACAACTCAGACTAAACTCGACCACCGTCGCAGCAAATGGCCTGTGCCTGGCAGCAGGAACAGCACTGTGTGCCAAGGTATCTGGAAGCTTTGGCAAGGGCGTAGGCAGACGGGTTGACGCACGCGCACACTCCGGCGGCAGCATGGTGCCGCACTCCGCCTTTGGACTGCAGGAGACAGAGGACGGGGCGGGCCCCTCACAAGCCGCGCCTGCCTCCTCACGAAGCTGGGGCGCGCGGGAGGTTGGCGGCATGCGCGCGCCGGCGCAAGGCCGCGTGCTCGATCACGTCGTGTCGCGCACCTGGTCCACTGATGCAGACCTCACGGCGCGCCAGCGTCACAAGCAAAAGGTGTGGAAATTGGGCGGAAGCAAGCAGGGGGCTGGCGTGTTCAGGCATGTTCAGATGCGCAGGAAGCGCCCGCAGCGGCTGTGCAATTAGTAGTCGTGCGTTGCTCGGGTGCAGGGGAAGTTCCTTGCAACGATGCGCCTGGCTATCTCTGCCGTCGGCGTGGTGTATGGTGCGCGGCCCTGTGTTTCAGCTGTGCCTGGGCCTCTGTCAGTCTCCCTGCAAGTCTCTGGGTCCAGGTGATGCTTCGCTGGCCCGCTCGCTGGCATGCCGCGCAGCTTGATATGCATATTGCATGACACTGCTTCTGGGCACTACAGCGTCTGGCACCAGACACCTCAGCAATTAGCATCAGTGCCGCAGGAGCAACCTGCACAGTCTATCCAACCCTCTCCGTGTGCAACTGGGCTGCAGGCTGCTTGCACACAGAGGGGCTTGCCTGCAGCACGTCAGCTTGTCCCGGGTCGCCCCTGGCACAGCCCAACAAGCAAAGGGGGATTGGCTGGTACGCAGGCGACATTGGCACCAGCCCCCTATACGTCTACTCCACCACTTTCTACCCCTCTGACGGCGCACCAAAGCCCGACACGGACTCAGTGCTGGGCGCCACCAGCTTGGTCATATGGGTTTTGACATGGCTGCTGGTGCGCCCCTGAGCTCCACGTATACTCTGGACACGCTTTGATTACGTCCTGAATACAAGCCAAGGCCTGCGCGCACTTGGCACAGGTGGTCAAGTACTCCTTCATTGTGCTGCACGCCGACGATAATGGCCAGGGTGCGGCGGCCCTGTCCTGTTGAGAGGGCGTTTGTGCATCCTCACAAGTTGACTCAGGCCAGGCAACGCGCTTGCGCAGCACAAAAGCCCTCAAAGCAGCACCAGCAAATCCCGCGCCGAGCCGCGTCAAGCATGGCCATGCGCCAGGCCGCCGGTGACGGGTTGTGCAGCCGGGCGGCAGGCGGCGCGTTCGCGCTCTTCTCGCTGCTCAAGCGCCAGGGCGCGCTGGGGAAGGGCGACGGGTCGGCGGCGCAGGACCGCCTGCTGCACCAGTACAGCACCGGCCCCGTGCGCACGGGCGCGGCCGCGGCCTCCCCGCGCTCGCTGCGGCGCCGCGCGGGCAGCGGCCGCGGCCAGCCGGGCCCCGAGCAGGGCGCGGCCGGCAGGCATGCGGCCGCAGCGCCGGGCGGCGAGGGCCGCGCTGCGCATGACTGGCGCCAGCGCCTCATATCGGTGCGCCGCTGCGCTCTTGCGGGGTGTGCAATAGGACTCCTATCATTCTATTATAGGAGCCTAGAAAGGGGCCGCGGGAGCGTTACTGTTTCATGCGGGTGTGGGGCACTGGTCGCGCGTGCTCGTCCACAACCACCACTTTCACGCCTTGGTCGCCTGACATGCGGGGGCGTCCCCTCTCCGCGCAGAACACGCACATGCAGAACGTCATCCGCACGCTCGTCGTGGTGGGCGTGGGCATGATCCTGGGCGACGGCATCCTGACGCCCTCCGTGTCCGTGCTGTCGGCCGTGGAGGGCCTGTCTGTGGCCATCCCCAGCGTGCAGAAGGGCACGCGTGCGCCCCGCCAAGCCCTGCTCCCTGCTCCGCGGCGACAAAGTCAACCCCCGCGCTCCTGAGCGCTTGCGCACTGCGCGGAGCGGAAGCACGCCTGCACACGCCGCTCTGTCAGTGCCCTGTCTCAGCCCCGCAGGGGGCCGCATGTCTCCTCACTCTGGCCGCCAAGCCTTCCTCCCGAGCGCGCGCAGCGCTCATCGTCGGCCTCGCATGCGGCGTCATCACCATCCTGTTCCTGATGCAGCAGTTTGGCACGGGCGCCATCGGCTACCTCTTCTCCCCGATCATCCTGACATGGCTCGCCTCCATCTGTGGTGGGAGCCCGCGGTCTCACCCCCTACCTTCTGCAGTGGTCTGTGTTCTTGTTTCTACTGACAGCGCCCTGTGGGCAGGCACAGGCTTTGAGATAAAGAGGGCACTTATTATTGAAGACGTGTCGACGCAGGCATTGGCATCTACAACATAGTGCGCTGGGACTGGACCGTCCTGCGCGCGATCAGCCCGCACTATTGGATCATGTTCTTGGTGCGCGAGGGCCAGGACGGCTGGCGGCTGCTCGGCTCACTCGTGCTCTGCATCACAGGCGTGCATCGCAGAGCAAAAGCAAGCACAAGGCGCATCAGGCGCTGCTCTGCGACCTAACTGCGTGACGTCCACAAGCATGATTTGCCATGGCCTAGCCCCAGGTGTTCCATTTCGCCGTGAAGTGACCTCGCTCGGCGGCTGCAGGCGCGGAGGCTCTCTTTGCGGACCTGGGCCACTTCGACCGGACGTCCATGCAGATCAGCACCATGACCATGGTCTACCCCTGCGTCCTCGCCGCCTACATCGGCCAAGGTGCGCATGCCGAGCGCCCTGTGCAGCTGCACATAATGTGCTGTACGTTTCTGTGCTCATCCACAGATCACGGTCTGATCCCGTGTCCATGCACAGTCCCTGGGTTACCGTGACCCCGACATGCATGCACACAGACGCCTGTCCAGCGCAGTCCGTTGCAGGGGTGTCACAACCTTGAGTCTGATGCGTGCGCTGCTGCAAGACATCCGCCAATGCGCACTCTGGGTGCCACCCTGCAAGCTGGTCACAGCACGTGAACTTGATTGTGCCTCTGGGCAGGCGCATACATCATCGGCGTGCCGGCGAGCGTGGACCCGCAGCCGCACAACGGCACGTTCTGGAGGTCGCTGCCGGGCGGTCCCGGCCTGTTCTGGCCGATGTTCATCGTGGCGCTCCTCGCGGCGATAGTGGCGTCGCAGGCGCTCATCTCCGCGGTCTTCCAAATCACGTATCAGGCCATCGCGCAGGGCTTCTTCCCGCGCTTCCACGTGTACCACAAGTCGCGCGAGCACAAGGGCCAGGTGCAAAGCCCCGCCTGTACAGACGCGGGAAATCGCTATGTGCGATGCAGCCGCTTGATACCTGCAGACTCGCCATGCTCTCTGGGACGTCTAGCCGCAGGGAAATGCGCTTGACTGATGTACTCGGATTGTGTGCAGGTGTACATACCCTTTGTCAATTACGCGCTGTATGCGCTCTGCCTGGTGGTCATCTGCATCTTTCAGACATCAGACCGCCTGGGTGCAGCCTATGGTGCGGACATGACTTCACACCTATGAGCTTCCGTGAGCATGGCCGGTGCATGTGACATGCTGTCATGTGCAAGTGTAGCGGAGCAAGCGCTGTGTGCGGCTACCACCGCAGCATGATATACATGAATGTATCACATGCTTTGGCAGGCGTGGCGGTGCTGGCAGATATGCTGCTCACAACGCACTTCATGACGCTGGTGCTGCTCACTGTCTGGAAGCTGCCGCTGTGGGTCTGCGCGCTGTTTTACATCGCATTTGCTCCCATTGAGGCCACTTTCTGGAGCTCAACCCTCATCAAGATCCCCAACGGTGTGGCCCGCTGCGCCGCGCTGTTTGCTGTTTTCAGGCGTCTGACAGCAGAAGCAATGGCTTGGCTTCACTGCAGTACTTGTACATGTTGCTATGAGGTTATTTGCGTGCAGCGGCTGACCCGCCCGAGCTGTGCACGCGCAGGCGGTTGGTTCACGCTGTGCCTGGCTTTCGTCAACGCCTCGCTCATGCTGCTCTGGTTCTGGGGCAACAGCAAGAAGCAGGCCTTCTTCCGCCGCATGACGGTGCCGCTGGGAAGCTTCCTGAAGCTGGGGCAGGCCTCGGACAACCAGCTGTCGATGACCATCGCGCAGCAGAAGGTGCAGCTCAGTGCGTCCGGGTCGAGCATCAAGCGCGCGCGGGGTGCGATCTGTCACTGCAAGCTATCTTGAAATGCAGATGCAATGTCACACCGGAGGCAGCTGTGGAGATCAGTATCTTGAAATTCAAGCAGAGCTGACCTCTGCGCATGCAGGTGTTGGGGTGTACTACAGCAACGAGATCCGGGGCATGCCGCCTGTGATGCTTCAGTCCGTGCGTGCTCCCGCTTCCATGACGTTCGTCTGCGAAATGCTGTGTGCTGCTGCATGCCCCTGGCGACAAACAGCCTGTGCTTCGCCCTGCTGCACAAGGTTAACATGCGTCCCTTGGCCGTGCTAGAGTCTCTCTTATGCACTACTGTAAGCCTGCACGCTGTCTGTGTGCAGGTGACGCGGCTGCCCATGCTGTATGAGGTCAACATTGTCTTGACGAATCGAAACGTCCCCATTCCAGAGGTGCTGCCACGTGAGCGGCTGCTCGTCGAGCAGCTGGAGGCGTCCGGCTTCTACCATGTGATCGCGAGGTCTGCTTCCAGTCAGACTTTCAAGAGCGACTTACAAGAGCGAGGTCATGCTAGGTCATGCTAGCATAAGATAGACTGCGGCTTAACTTCTAGTGTCCACCGTTGCTGTCAGCATGCGCGCTGTGTAACTCAGGTACGTGGTAGACAGGCTGCGTTGCAGCTTGGTAAGGAGACGCTCGGGGCGCATGTTGCAGGGTGCTCGGGGCGCATGTTGCAGGGTGCCAGGAAGAGGTAGCAAGTGCTCACGCACGCAGGTGTGACTATGTAACCATGCGCATGCATGCAGGTATGGCTATGTGGAGCGCATCCGGCAGGGCGAGCACTTCATTGCGGCGCTCCTTGACCGTCTGACCGGGCTGCTGCTCAAGTCGCTGCAGGCGCGGCTGGCAGACAGCGCCGCGCTGCGCGCCGACCTCGGCTTCCGAGACATCTTTCCTGTCCCGGTGCGCGTGCATGTCCTGCGATAAGTCGGCGTGCCTGCGCTTGTCGGCCAGCTGTGCATGGAGAGAGCGGGTGCGTTTGTTATAACATCACGGGTCGTTCTACAAAGTAGACTGCCTGGCCTGCGCGTGACGCCAGAGGCGCCTGGTGCACACCTGTCATGTGGCAGTAGAAATAGTGCAGACAGGCCTGAACACTGTTGTTGGACCACGGTGCTTGTTGGAGTCAATTTCAGGTGTGCCAGCGTTCGGGGTATAGTGCAAGGGTTGCTGGTCCACAGGAGCAAGACTTTCAGGAGAAGCCGCCAGTGTCCAACGGCTCTGAGCTCGCCGAGGTGGAGCTCAGTGTGCCCCCGCTGCCCGCAGTGACTCCAGCACTGCCTCACTGCTCACTCGTAACCTACTGCCTTTTCTATCACGTGGTGAGAGCCACAAGAGAGTGGAGCTTTTCATTGCAGCTAGGTGCTGTCATCGTGCAGCAAGTCACGTGCAGGATGACTGCGCAGCTGCTGCAACAGCTGGCGGCACGTCTGGGGGCGATGTGGAGGCGCCGCGCGCGCTCGAGGCAGCCGCGCCGCCCGCGCCGCCTGCGCACGAGCCGGCGCGGTCGGCCGACGCGCGCGGCAGCGTGTTCTTTGAGACCGCGGAGGCCGAGAGCGAGCGCGACCCCATGCTGCTCACCCGCCTGCAGGAGACGCTGGAGAATTTTGGTGCGCGAGGGCCGCCTTGCCCATCCTTCAGACAGACGCGCAAGGTCGGGGATGGCTGATGTGACAAAGCATGTGATGAATCTGCATCCAGACATGTTGTTGCACATGCACCTCCTCAAATCAGCGCATGGCCCCGTCCTACCTACTCTCGCTGCACAGAGGCACGTCACGCTTCGACCAACAGCGCGGCGACCGCGCAGGCGCGCTGCCGCGCGAGGTCGCCGAGCGGCACCCGCGCGTGGCGCTGCTGGCGGACGAGCTGCGCGTGGTGCAGCACGCGCGGCGCACGCGCGCGGTTGTCTACCTGGTCGGCCGCACGCACGCGCGCCTGGGCAAGGACCCCGCGCTACGCCACCTGCCGCGCCGCTTCCTGCTGGACCTGCCGTTCAAGGTGCTGACCGACTTCTGCGCCGAGGACGCGGACGTCGTGTTCGGCATCCCCGAGGACGCGCTGCTGGAGGTCGGCCTGCCCTACCGGCTGCACTAGGCGGCCGGCGCGCGCGCGCCGGGGGCAGAGGTACAGCCGCGTGGTGCAGGAGCGTTGCCAGTCCTCCCTGGTTCTGTCCTGGTGAGCCCCTGTCCGATGTGCACCCGCCACTTGGATGGTGCCTACTCATCATTCTGCCTGCTGCTTGCTTTTGCCGGCAAGTCCGTAAGTGGACGTGCATGCACAGGCTGCTCGTGCAGTGGTTGTACTGCGGCCAGTAGGAGCTGCCACTCCGGTGTGCCCGTGAGCGTGTCAGTAAAGAGGGACATGCTCCTGCACATTTTCCTGCCAGATTTGTTTTGCTGTCAGATACCCTTTTGCATTTATTTGGCCTGTTCGTAATGTGCTGTAGTCCACATGCATGCACAATCATTTGCAAGTTCTAATCAGTGTGTTCATCCGGATGTGTCACGCCTGCACCTCTGGGTTGTCTGCAGTGGCATTAATGCGTGTTTTTGTGGGCTCACGAGACATTTTGGCACACAAGGCTACCTTTTGAGTCTGTTTTTCGACTAGCATGCTGCGCTTGTATGCGGGGCGTACAACGCGCACAGGAATGGCAGCGCCTGACAGAAGCTGTTATTCCTACCCCCACAGTCCAGTGCTGTGCTAGCCGGTGATGGTTGTAACAAAGAGCCACTGTACAGCGACATAGCAAGCCAAGCAACCATCGGCCTCTGGGGGCCTAGGGTTCAAACGACTTGCCTGTGGCAAGGTAGTCGGTAGATGGCAACGCGGTCAGTTCAGCTTACATTCCTTGTCATGCCCGGCAGTCCACTCACAAGCTAGTGGCCAGCAGACGCGGAGTGATCTGATGACGAGGTTTGCGCTGTTGTCGTCGTGATAAAAAGTGCCTCAAGCAAGGTGCACCGCGGGTGCGCTCTGCATGGACGTGGCATGCCCTTTGCTTCAGTCCCGCTCCAACTGCTCCATATTTGTGATAGTGCCAGTGCCTCTACCTCGTTTGGCCTCTGCAGCTACCACTGAATACTAGCTACCCAGCCAAACACCTGTGAGGGAACCTGTTGTCTGTAAACGCAGGAGGTTTGTTAGCCAGTGCAAAGTGTGGCGCTCACTGCACGGTGTGTGCCAGCTGCAGCTGCGATGGGGGTCGAGACGGAGGCGCCGAGCGGCAGCGGGTTGCCCCCGCGTCCCACCGCCAACGACGTGGAGTCTGCCAGCAGTCCGCTCGTGCCTGTTCCACCCTCGCCGCGGAGGTGGGCCCTCTGGAGCCGCTCCAGCAGGCGCGCTCTCAGCGACGGCGCCGGATCGCTGCAGCGCACGCCCGAGTCTGCGGCGCTCGGGCGGAGCTCCGTCATCGACAAGGTCAAGACCGGCACGTGGACCACGGATGCGGACCTGCACGAGCAGGGGGCGCACCAGCGCTCCAAGGCACGGACACGCTTTGACGCTCTCCGCATGCTGCACCCGCTGTGCTGGGCACCGGCTGCTCACCGCGTGTCAGCGCAAGAGGCTGTCTCGCACAGGCTGCGGCAGCCTTCAAATACACAAGCAGACAGCGGCGGTTGTAGCAGCAGGGCTGTAGCAGCGCTGCGCTTCTTGCACTGACGTCCTCTTTTGCTGCAGAGCGTGTGGATGACTACGCTCGTCCTGGCCTTCCAGGCGATCGGGGTGGTGTACGGTGTGCCCCACACTTGCTGCACCTGCCGGTTTGGGCGCACTTGCGCGAGCGGCTTGTGGGGGGACCTAGCTGCACACCGAGTGGCTGCTATTTCACTCTATACTGCCTCAGGGTCACTGTTCAATAGCTGTCCAAGGTTCCTCCAAGCCTTACCTTAGTTGTTTTGAAGCCATACCTCAGGTGGGTCAGCTTGCGCCTCGTGCGCCTTAAGCCGCTGCTGCCGCAGGCGACATATCCACCAGCCCCCTGTACGTCATGTCGTCCACCTTCTACGCCAACGGCGACGAGCCCCGGCCGTCAAGCGAGGACGTGGTGGGCGTGACGAGCCTGATCATCTGGACCATCACCTGGATTGTGGTGCGCAGCCCCTGCATCCTCCCCCGGGTGCCTGCTACCGGGTCTGAGTGTACGGTCGGCTGCGCTCTGTCATGCATGGGTTTCGCTGCCTTCCTGCTTACGCGGATGTGATGAGCTGGTAGTGCGCTGAAATGCAATGTAGAGATAGAACAGGCCTGCTTGGGCAGTAACCAAGGCGGCGGCGGTCTACGTGCCTTGTGGTGACGCCTGCACCCTGCTGCTGCGCAGGTGATCAAGTATGCGCTCATTGTGCTGCACGCGGACGACAATGGGCAGGGTGTGCACACCCGACACCAGGAAAGTTCATCTTTGAAGGCCTCCTGTCACGCACCGCACTTGCCAGGGAGCCGCTGCCTGCAGCTCGCACATCACCCCGAGCACCTGCCGCTCTCCTCACATGCGCACACGCCCAGGCTCCGAGCCGTGGCAGTGGCGCGCCCGGCGTGTGCAGGCTGCCGCGGACGCCGGCGCTGCGCCTAAGGCGCACCGCCGTGCGCGCGCAGGCGGCACGTTCGCGCTGTACTCGCTGCTCAAGCGGCAGGCGGGCCTGGGCGTGCGCGGCAAGGCCATGGCCTCCGACCGCCTGCTCAGGCAGTACAGCACCGGCATGGTGCACGGCTCGCCCACGTCCACGCTCGGCTGGGCCGCGCGCAGCATGCGACGCCGCGGGACGATCGGCTCGCGCCCGCCCATGAGCGCAAACATCACCGCTGGTGCTCCCCGTGCTCGCACCCGCCTAGCTCTTTGTCCGCCGCCCTTGCAACCCGTGCATGACGCATCGCCACATGGCTTCATTGCATCTCCTTTTACGTCATGGGCATGATAGTCTATGCAGCCGTGCTGGCTCGCTGCTGTCATGCCTGGGTTGACTTCTGACGGGGCTTGGGGGCACATGCCCTGGCTCGCGCAATATTCCCAAGATGTCCTCGGTACATACCTTGTTCACTTTCCCGCCCCCAGGCACACAGGATCAGTCACGTCTGACATGCCATCGTACAATAAGCAAGGCTGTTTGCCAGCCAAAGCGCTACCAAGCGCTGTGGGCGCGCCGCCCGCTCACGCCTGCTCCCCCGCCAGGGTCGGGCCAGCACTCTGCCAACAATACGGCCCCCGCCGGCGCGCCGACGACCGAGACGCTGGCGCGCGTGGCCGCGGCGGCCGCTGCGGCCAAGACGGAGGCGCCCAACTGGCGGCAGCGCGTCATCTCGGTGAGCTTCTGACAGAGAGGACACCAGGGTCTGTTCCGTGTGGCAGAGTGCGAGCTAGTCCGTGCTCGCTCACTGGTGGGCTGCAGCATTCGCGGCCTTTTCGTATCCAGGCGCGCTGCCATACCTCCATGCGTAGTGAGCTGATGCAGGTGTGAAGGCCTGCGTCTGATTAGCTCATATAAATGCGTCTCATTAGCTCATGATTAGCTGATTAGCTCATCTGGGTACCCTCTTCACCTTCCATGCGTTGCTGAGGCAGCTGCATTGGTCATCACGAGCAGAGTTGCTTTCATGCATTGCCGCCGCCCCCTGCATCTGGGCAGTCTTTGCAGTGCATGGGAGAAAGCCTTCCGAGTGTGACCGCTGGTGACAGCCCATTGCGTTTACTGCAGCGACAGTAGGAGGCAGCTGCACGGCCGATGCCACACGGCCACAGCCTCTGCTGTCAGGTGACCGGCGGGCTGCATAGCAAGCTCCCTCTTGCCTCGGTCCCGTCACCACTGCGCGATGTATGGCGACCAAGACTGGGCGGCCGGGCGCGGCAGAACAAGACGCTGCAGGTCGTCATCCGCACGCTGGTGGTCGTGGGCGTGGGCATGATCATGGGCGACGGCGTGCTGACGCCGGCGGTGTCGGTGGTGTCCGCCGTGGAGGGCCTGGCCGTGGCCAGCCCCAGCAGCTTTGTGCCAGGCGATGGTGCGGGCCGGATGTCCTCATGACCTGATGCCAGGCGCTGCGAGGCTGGAGAGTGTGGCGCCTGCATCTTTACAGATATAGAGGATTGTCTCTGCTGTGACACCCTGGCCCTCGTTTCAGCCTATTAGACTCGAGTGCCTGCAGCAGTGCCGCTCTGCTCCCTGCCGCAGCGCTGCTGACGCGCGCCGGGCGCCGCGCGCGCGCGCCAGCCAAGATTGTGGGCATATCAATAGCCATCATCGCCGCGCTCTTCCTGATCCAGCAGTTCGGGACCAAGTTTGTCGGCTCGCTGTTCTCGCCCATCGTCATGGTCTGGCTATTTTTCAACCTGGGTGCGCGGATTGATGGCGGCTCTGGCCCAATCAGCAGCATGCGCTTTGCTGCCCGTGCCTAAAGTGCAGGGTGTGCTCTCCACAGGGTTGGTGCATGTGTAAAAAGGCCAGCATCTGGTCAATCTGAGATTACCTCAGCTTGGTGTCCTTATGTAGGGGCGACGCCAATGACATGTGCAGGCCAATGCAACAGCTAGGTGGGGAAAAGCAAGGCACCAGGAACTGCCCCTGCGCCGTGCTCACCGCGCGCTCTGCGCACGGCAGGCATCGGGCTGTTCAACATCATCTACTGGCAGCCGAGCATCCTGAAGGCCTTCAGTCCCACCTTCTGGTTCATGTTCCTGGTGCGGAACGGCAATGCGGGCTGGGTGAAGCTCGGCGGCGTGGTGCTCTGCATCACAGGCGCGCCCCCGCCCAGCGCGGCACACCATGTTGGTAGACATGTGGTGTCTGTCATGTGCTGGAGCCAGCATGCGGGCTGTGGCGAGCGCGGCGCTGCGTATCATGCGTGGGTCCCAGGCGCTGACGCTAGCCAGCGAGTGAGAGCGCAATCCACCTGGACGCACTCACGAGTAAGACCCCAAGATTTCCCATGTGTAGCGTATAGGGTCGCAGCAAGGATGTGTGGTTGGTGACGCCTGTGGTGGCTGCTTGCATGCCTTCTCTCGTTGACGCACACGCGATAGCAAGGCATATACGTTGTTACTTTGTGGCAGGTGCCGAAGCGCTCTTTGCGGATCTAGGCCACTTCAACCGACACGCTATGCAGCTTTCCACGCTGTGTCTGGTGCGCGTCGCACTGCCTACCCCCACATAGCCCATCAGTCCCACATGCGCCGTGCTGTGATGCTGCAAGGACAGCGGCGGCGGACCTGAGCGCATGCGCCACCTGTGTGACAGGCCCCCTCGTGTGACAAGCAGGGTGGCAGGTGCGTCCATCATATTATTGTGTAAAGGCTTCAGGCTTACATGCTGGCCGTTGCAGGTGTACCCGTGCATCATTGTGACGTACCTGGGCCAGGGTGCGCAACGCCCCCTTCACCTCTTCGCCCTGCCTCCTTGCCGCGTGCAGTGTTAGCTTCGCCCCTGCTGAAGGCTGTACAGGGCTTTGCCAGGAGCTGACAGCCGATGCGTGAGAATGCGTGCAGAGTGAAAAAAAAAATTTTTGAATCCCGTGTGGAATGTCAGGATGCATTTCTGTACAGTGGCGCGGCAGGAATAGGCACTGCTCCACCACAACTTCCCTGGGACAAGCGTCCGTGAGAGCCGTAGAATGCCTCAGTACCCCTGTGCGGTGCAGCTGATGGAGACTGTTTGCATGGTAGGGTACTCCCATGCGTCATACTCCTGCAGGCTGACATGCGCTTGCATGGTCTTGCGTGCGGGCCAGGCGCATACATGGTCGGCGTGCCGGACAGCATCGACTCGCAGCCGCAGAGCAGCACGTTCTGGAAGGCGCTGCCGGGGGGCAGAGGCGTGTTCTGGCCGATGTTCGTCATCGCCACGCTCGCCGCGATCGTGGCGTCGCAGGCCCTGATCTCGGCGGCGCGCATGCCCTCCCACCGACCCTGCCCCTGCCCGGCTGCAGACCCGCCGTGTGGCTGGCAGATGCAGAGCTGCAGCACTCCCCATGTCTTGATCCATGCAGGTGGGACAGAACACATGCGCCCGTGTAGAGGCACACCGTGCAGGGGGCGCCGCGTGTTGCGGCGCTAGCACCTGAGCGGTTGTTCCACGGCGCTGACGCCTTGTGTGTGCTGCTGCAGGTGTTTCAGATTGTCAGCCAGGCCATCGTGCAGAACTTCTTCCCGCGCTTCCACATCTACCACACCTCCCGCGAGCACAAGGGCCAGGTGCGGGCGCAGTTTTGCGGCAGGGCCTGCAGTGGATGTGTGCTGGCGCTGGCTTGCCTGGATCTGCTTGCCAGCGTGTGCCTCAGGCATCAGGAAACATACATCAGCGCGCTTGTCGGGGCGGCGGACAGGTGTACATCCCGTTCGTCAACTACCTCCTGATGTGCCTGTGCATCATCATCATCCTGGCTTTCCAGACGTCCAACAGGCTGGGGCAGGCGTATGGTGCGCCAACGCACTGCTCGCTCATATGCAAGCGCCACGCGTGCAAGCACTTCACCACATGCCTGTCCTTGTGTCGAGCAGTTTGTGCGTGTGCTTGCGGCGGCCCACTGAGTTGGGTGGCTTGCTGTGGTGGCAAAGCATTGCTTGGCTTGCGCGATGAGTAGTGCTATCGTGTCCTGGGAAATATGCCTGGGGTTCCTGCCGACCTACAGTTGTCAAGCACGACTGCTCAAGAGCCAGGCTCTAGAGGCAGGCGTGCCACAGATGCGCATTTGCCGGCCGGCTTTGCCAGCGGCGCGGTGCAGTGCCGCCTAGCCGTCATGCCCTCACCGCAGCAGCTGACAGCCGCGCGTCCGCGCAGGCATCGCCGTGCTCGCGGACATGCTGCTGACGACGCACTTCCTGACGATGGTGATGCTGTTCGTATGGAAGCTGCCGGTGCCGGTCTGCCTGCTCTTCTACATCCTGTTCGCGCCGGTCGAGGCCACGTACTGGTCCGCCACGCTCGGCAAGGTCCCCACAGGCGCGCCCCGCCCCGCCTCCTCCCTGGCGCGCTGGTGCTCGGGTGAGGCTCACAGAGTCCGCCAGTGTCGTGCCATGGGTGGGAGCTCTGCATCGACGCATGCAGTGATACATGCTCGGTGTCCTTGGCTGCTCGCGTGCAGTTCAGAGCGTGTCATGCGAGGCACTCAAGGCCGTGTTTGCGAGAGCGCATGCTCGCCGCGCCGCAGGCGGCTGGTTCTCGCTGATGATGGCGGCCATCTACGCGTGCATCATGATGCTGTGGCAGTGGGGCTCCACGCGCAAGCACGCGTTCTTCGACAGCCACAGCGTGCCGCTGGAGAGCTTCCTGCGCATGAGCGAGCAGGCGCGCCGCCGGCCCCCGCTGCTTGGAGTCGCTGCACGCCGCTTGCGTGCACAGCTCCGCACCCTCGGGCCAGAGCCTTTGGGCCAGAGCGTGTATGTTGCTTGTGATGCTGGCTGAGTCGTATTTTGAATGCCGCACATCTGTGCACCACGCATGCTGTGTGCAGAGCTTCGAGCGCTGGCTGTGGTCTGGTACGGCATTGTTAGCAGGCTGGTATGGTGAGCGGTCTGAAGGAGCACTTTCCATCCGGCTGTGCGTCATCGGTCTTTGCTCTAACTGCAGATACTGCATGCTTGAGTATACGATCCACCGGCTCATCATCCTTTTCACACACACATCACAAGTGACTGTGGCCTGCGTCCTGAGGGTGGGGCGGCGCCGCGGCAGGGGCACCACCAGCTGAGCATGACCGTCGCGCAGCAGCAGGTAAAGATAAAGCACAAGGGCACGCACCTCAAGCGCATCCGCGGTAGGGCCCTGCCCGAGGCCCTCTTGGTTTGCGGACCCGCTTGCTCCCGCAGCGTGCTGGCATTGCATGCAGGCCGAGCGGTTGGGCTCTGGGCGGGTGCACAAGCGTCCTGCAGTAGTAGAAACTTCAGATGCTTGAGAAGGATGCGTACGGAGTGAGCAGCGAAGGGAAGCTCCGAGCTGTCAGGGTGCCCGTCGAGCAGGCGTAGGGCCAGTGCAACAGCAGTGCCAGCAGCAGCATTGTATCTGTCCCAAGGGCTACTTAGCGAGCGTGGCGGCTGCGTGCAGGCGTGGGACTGTACTATAGCAACGACATCCACGGCGTGCCTGCCGTGCTGATGCAAACGGTGCGCCGAACCAGCTCTAGCCTTACCCCTGCTTTTTGTGCAAGGCCGCAGTAGTCGTGAAGGCATGCTGTTTCCGGCGATGCGTGAAGCAATCGCGCACACGCAGGGGGCGAGCCATGCCCACTGCAGTGCTGCAGCGCCTCCCCCCGGCGTCCCTCGCACATGCCCGGCTCGGCGCATCGGCGCTCACCTGCGTGGCACTGGCGGGGCGCAGGTGTCGCGTATGCCCATCATCTACGAGGTCAACATCTTCCTGACCAACCGCTTCGTGCCCATCCCCGAGGTGGACCGCTCCGAGCGCCTGCTGGTGGAGCAGCTGGGCGTAAGCGGCTTCTACCACGTGATCGCGCGGTGCGCGCCGGCTGGGTCGCCGTCTTGATGACAATCCGTTCCGCTGGAGATTCACATGCATAAGGACTTATGTGCCTGAGCATGCGCGGGATCATCATACACGCGACGGCGCGAGCCTGCCTGCCGTCCCCGTCCTGGTCAGAGCTCATGCATGTGCACATGGGTGGTGAGATGCAAGCTTGGGGGCACTGAGTGCAAGGGCGCTGCTCAAGCTTGCAAGGTGCCATCCAAGGCGGCCGCTTGTGCACATATGCAGCCGCAGCAAAGGCCAGGTTGGCTTGCGACTTGTGTTGCAGGTGTGCTTGTATGGGCCTTGGCGCCAGCGTGCCTTGCAGGGGTGCTAGGATGACTCGCGTACTAGAATGACTCGCATCAATCCGAGCGGCGGGGCCAGACGTGCCGGCGGGCTGTGCGCAGGTACGGGTATGTGGAGTCGGTGCGCCAGGACGCCGCGTTCGTGGAGTCCATGCTGGACCGCATCGAGGGCCTGCTGCTGCACAAGCTGCAGGAGATCCACGCGTGCAGCCCGGCGCTGCGGCACGACCTGGGCGACAGCAACATCTTCCCCGTGCCGGTGCGCGCCCAGCGCCGAGCAGGCACAGCACTGGCGCGCCGCGGGTGCGAAGCAAGCGCCAGCTGGCCCTCTGGGGCTGGCTGCTCTCGAGTGACTGTGTTGCGCCTGGCTACCGCAACTCAGGTACATAGATTGCTGCTGTGGCGTCACAAGCTTTGACACCTTGCAGAAGGCCTGCTGAGATGTGGGCATTTTCTTACCCTGCTGCTCAGGGTGTGAGACCCTGGGGCGCGCGGCGCCCAGGAGCCCGACTTCCAGGAGGAGGAGGGCGACGAGCCCGCCGCAGGGGAGGCTGCGCGCGCGCGCGCGGACGGCGCGCCGGCCGACGGCGGTGCGCCGCTCGGCGACGGCGCGTCGCTGGCGGATGTGAAGAGCGCGCGCGCGGAGCTGGAGCTGGGTGCGTCTGCTCCCCTGGGCCTTGGTACCTGCTTTGGCTCTGCCAGTGTCCGAGACGCGCTCAGGCTGCACGCGCCGCCGCCTTGCCACCGATCGCTTGCGCCCCAGGTTGATGCAGTGCTGGCGCAAGATGTCAGCCCGAGGTAGAGAGCAGTGCTCCAATCGCACTGGTCATTGTTGGTTGCGGTCCCGAATGTGAGCTGGCGGTCTGAAGCGTGGAGATGAGCAGGGCACCTGACGGTTTGTGTCTGCACGCACAGCCACGCGGTCGACGCGGTCTACAGGCGGCGCGGAGTCGCAGCTGTCGGCGCCGCGCATACCCGACAGCGTGTTTGCCCAGCAGCTCTCGAGCGCGTCGTCGCGCGGCATGCTCGGGGAGCTGCCAGGCGCGGGGCTGTCCGCGCAGCTGAACCAGACGGCGAAGAAGTTCTGTGCGCGCCCGCCCCGCCGTGTGTGCTCTGCTGCAGCACGGTTATCAGCCGCAGTGCCAGGGGCTGTGCTTGCCTTTGGATCACACTCTATGTTTGAGCAGCAGTATCCAGTGTGTGGACTGGCACAATTGCAAGCTGAGGTACAAGGCCTTAAATGGCATACTCACAGCCCCGCCAGAATGGCCGCACTCACAGCCCGGTCCTGTGCACCACAGACGAGCGCAGGACTGTGGTGTCCCTCCTGGTGAGGGGAGTGTGAAGTGCTCGCCTCTGCTGCGGCCACACGCTTGCATCCCAGCGGCAGCTGAGCCGCGAGCATGGTGGCGAGCACAGCACGCACGCGTGTGGCACCACAGCAGTCGCCAGCGTGGCAGCCATCGGACTGACACCTGTCATGGTGCCATCTGCCGCCTGCCAGTTTGCAGGCCTGCGCCCTGCTGACGCCTGCCCTGCGGCAGCCGAGCTGCCGAGCGACGTGGCCGCCAAGTACCCGCGCGTGGCGCTGCTTGTGGACGAGCTGCGCATCGTGCAGCACGCGCGGCTGCACCGCTCGGTCGTCTACGTCATGGGCCGCACGTATGCGCGCCTGAGCAAGCACACGCCGCTGCACCTGCTGCCCAAGCGCTACCTGCTGGAGCTGCCCTTCAAGGCGCGCCCCGAGTCGCCTGCAGCAACGGTGTCCTGAGTCCCTGTGGCACATGCCCTCAGAGGGTGACTCCCAGCGGAGTGGCTCTTGGCAGGGCCATGCTTCTCGAGGCACAGCCGCAGCCTGTGCTGGGGCCGTCCGCAAGGGCCCGCGCAGGCATGACTTTTGCATCAGCAAGTCCACTATCAGGGTCACATGGATTGTGGCCATCAGCCTGCTGCAGCCATTTGCATGTTGTGCTCTCACTGGGACATGTTGGTGTTGCCACCAAGTGTGTTCTGCTGACTGCGTCCATGCATGCGCGGCCAGGTCATTGGCGACTTCTTCGCGGAGGACGCCAACGTCGTGTTTGGCATCCCAGAGGACTCGCTGCTGGAGGTCGGCCTGCCCTACCGGCTGACCTGACGTGCCGCCCTGCGCATGGCGCGGCCTGTGTATTGTCTTTCTGTCGTGAGCGCCTGGTAGCGGAGCGGCGTGTCACCGCTTTGGAGCGGGAGCAGTGGCACGGTCAGCTGTGGAGGGGTGAGAAACCATGTTGTCCTAGGTGCTGAAATTATCCAGCAGTCGCTGCAGCAGCGCTCTGGCTGCTCACCGTGAGCCAAGCAGGCCGGCAGCGCGGCTGGTCTACAACTTATTAGCAGAGTGTTGGGGGGTTCTGTTCGCATGGGCGAGGGAGGCGCTTGCATGTTAGCAGAGCGGCGGCGCACTTGTTCTCAGCACTCTCCAGCATTGCATGGGGTCAGCAGCCAGTCATGTACACATTGATTGGGAGCTCGTGGACTGCAGAGGCACATTGCGTGCTCTGTTGACAAGCTGAACCAGTGCAATGCTTCTGCTGAGACTCCGCGTGGGTGTTCCTGGGGGCACGCCTGCGCTCCGCAGCGCGCAAGTAAACGGCCAGTCACAATTGTGGACCTTGCATCAGATAGTATTTAAGCTTGTTGCTGTGGCTGTGGCTGTTTTGCCTGGCTCTCCTGTCTGCTTCTGTAATTGGACATCACACACAGGTGGGGCTTGCTGCTTCGCGTATGCTGAGTGCTGTGAGTCATTGAGCATCGGCAGGTTCATGTTGTGCACGCAAATTCTTAGAGGCACGATTTCATCTGCCATGCACTGCCATGGGTAAAACTCTTTTCAATAATGGGCTTGTCTCTAATGCCTTTGTTGGTGGATGGGAAGAATTGGAAGACGCTGCGATCGCTTCTCAGTCTTGGACAGCACCGTCCATGGACGCCGCAAAATGCCAGGTCCTGCGAGCGCGCCTGGCCAAGAAAGCGACGTTCGAGGCTGCTCTGCGCGACCTGCAGGCGTGCATCGCTGCCGACCCTGCCGTGGCCTGCGACCCGGCCGTCGAGGGGCTCGTCGGCCGCAGCTTCACCCTGCTGCGCACGCGCTACTCCTCCCGCGCGTTCTGGCGCGCCGGGAGGGAGCTGTACGCCGGCGCTGCTGAGGTGTGCAGCGGCCTGCTGGCCGTGGTCACTTGCTCAGTGCTGCTTCAAGTTGTGCACGGCCTGGTCCTGCCATGCAGGAAGCGTGTAAAACACTTCCAAGGATGAGCAGGCCGTCGTATCGGGGCGGCCAGCGCCTGCAGCTCGCGTGGCCGTGCGGCGCAGGCCGCGCGGAGCTGCGCAGGCAGCGCCTGCGAGGGCGGCTACCTCGCGTTCGTCCGGGCCTGCGACGAGCACCTGAGCGAGAGCGAGGCGGGCGCAGCGGAGGCCCCGGCGCCCGCTGCTCCGGGCCTGTTCGAGGGCCAGCTCACGTCGGTGCGCCCCGCCCCATCAGGCAGAGCCCGTGGCCGCCGCGCTCTCCCTCGCTTCAGGCTGCTCCGGCAGGCGGTGCGGCAGTGTCGGCAGGTAACCCGCGCGCAGCGCCCTGAGTGCCGCGGGCTTGCTGCTTACAGCATGGCGTGCTTTGCGCGGCGGCAGGTGGAGCTGCCGCCGCGGCGGCGCGGCCTGGAGGAGCTTCTGACGCTGGCCGCGCTGCACGGCCCTGCTGTGGAGCGCGGCGACGCAGGCGTGGGCGAGCGAGCCGAAGAGGCGAGCGCGCCTGTGGACCTGGCTGCGGTTGATGCCGCGCTGGAGCAGGGTGAGACCCGCTCCAGCGTGCAGGCCCCAAGCCCCTGGGTCATACAAGGAATGGTGCACACGCCCCTAGTAGTTGTACCTGTTGCGGAGCGCGCTGACTGCGCCGCTGAGGCTGCGTGTGCGCCGGAGCCGCAGCTGCTGTGCAGCACGCACGGGTCTGGGCAGGGGTGTTGCACGAGGCCGCAGAGAGGCTTATGTCGCTGAGCGTCGCGCGCAGCGCATGGAACAGCTCCAGCAAGCCAGTCGGCAGTGCTGCCGGCCTGGCCCCTCACACGTGTGCGGGCGCGCGCCCGCGCGGCAGAGCTCGAGGCGGCGATCGTGGCGTCCCTGGCGGACGCGGAGGCCGACGGCGCCAGGCCGGGCGGCCCGCCGCCCGCGGCCAAGTTCGCGGTGCGCGCGCTGCGCACGGAGGCCCTGACCGCTGAGCGCCTGGACGCGCTGGGCGGCGCGGGCGTGGAGTGCTGCGTGTGCCGGTGCGCCGGGCAGGCCGCCGCCCCGCCCGGACTGCGCTCCGTCCGTGGAGGCTCAGGTGGCTGTCCGGCACGTGTCAGACAGCTCATGGGGTGCTCTCTTTGCTGCTGGTCCGCGGGCGTCTGGCCCCTGGTGCGCGCTCCGCGCCGGACGCGCCTGGGCGCGGGGCGGCGGTGGCGCGCTGCGCTGGCCGGTGCGAAGGCACAGCGAGCGCGGCCCCTGATGTGCAGGCCGGGACACTGGTGGCAGCGCGGTCTGTGGCGAGCTGTGAGGCGCCGTAGCGTTCACTACCTGCAGGTCACGTTTTTATCTGTTGGGCATGCGGCATGCGGAGACAGGCCAGCGACAGGCCATGCAGGTTGTCACGCTCAGACGCGCATCCCCGTCACTCCATGTAGCTCTTATTTGTCGCGGTGCTTTCAGAGTCGGGCGCATGCGCGCGGGCCCCAGGGAGGAGCTGGCGGCGGGCATGAGCGTGCAAGTGATGCCGTGCAGCGCCGCCCACGCCTTCCACCCGCCCTGCCTGAAGCCCTGGCTGGCGGCGCACAACAGCTGCCCCATCTGCCGCCACGAGCTGCCGACCGACGACGAGCGTGCGCGGCCCCCTCCCTTCCTGCTGCTGCGCTGCACAGACAGGGCTTGCCTGGCGCCCGCCGCGAGCCTGCCGCACCCGGCGGCGTCTGCTCGCTTGGGCGTCGCGCTTCTCCGCAGCTTGTCGAGCGCCTGTGGTATGCGCAGCACGTTTGCGGCCACATGCACAGATCTTGCAGGCAAGCAATTGTCAAAGTGGGGTGTGTGCTGTGGAGCAGGGTACGAGCGGAGGAAGGTGCGGGATGCGCAAGAGGCTGAGGACCGAAAGGGCGCGGCCAATGCTGTGACACATCTGGACTTTCTGTACACCTGAGAGCGTTGGGCGTTGCGGGCGGAGTGTGGCCAGTGCTAGGCGGCACGCAGCAGAGGCGCAAGCACTGGGTGCCACTCCTAAACCCTTGCGGTGAGCATGTGGGAGCTACAATGTTCAGTGCTTGGGCAGCGCTGCGAATTTTTGTGCTTGCCCAGTGTGGACAGAAGTTGTGACTTCGCGCAACGATTACAACATGTGCGCGCAACCATCATCAATATATTCCTCTTAGGCAGGCTACACAGGCAGCTGTGCATGCGCCCCATGCAACACTTGTCTCAGGCACCTTCACGCTGTAGGGCTGCCCCTTGTGCTGCTGCTGCACAGAAAGGGGGTATTCATGGTAACCACTCAGGACCACTCGACAAAAAGCATGTGCTGGCTGACACACAGTGCTGCAGATACAATCAAGAAGCGAGAGTGCCCAGCTCAGGACAGGAGCTCAGCTCAGGAGCTCAGGAGAGCCCCTGAAACAATCTAGTCATCAAGGAGCTCAGGAGAGCCCCTGAAACAATCTAGTCTGAAATCAACCAGCACAGCTGTCATTAGCGCCTCTCCTGCAGCCAACACAGCCACACCACCCACATATCATGCAGCCATGATGTCAGCAGAGCAATATGAGCAGGAATGTGAAGCACAGTGCGCCTGGATCTAAAAGGTTCCAGCTGTCTAGCATACAACGTCTTGCAATACATGACATCCATGACCAAAAAGGAGAGACAAAAAAAAGGTGCCGCATGCATGCAGGTTAAGCTTCCTGCAGGTAAGCAGACTCGGGGTTGATGGCTTTTGTACATGCATGTTCGACTAAATCTTACCACAGAGTGCGCCTTACTTTACAAAGAACAACACAGATGCACGTATGCTGTCTGGCAAGCCTGGTCCACGCCACTGTGTCCAAGAGAAGCGTCGATCTTTGTAGAGCCAAAAAGAACGTTTGCGTTGACGCATCGTCGGAGTACTGGTCAGAGCAAATACCGCTGCAACCAGCAGAGCACATTGCATCAAGTATGACGGTGAATAAGCTTGTACATTAACAAGGACTGGCGAATATCAATATCGCAGGTGAACATACCTTGACGCTGGATCAGCAACTGAACTTTACAGCCTACGGCCAGCAGGCGCGGTCGCTGCAGTCCTGGGGTCAATGTCCAGCAGCCTGCGGCCGGCGGGCGCTGAAGCGGCGTTGCTGGGCATGTGGTCCAGCAGCCTGCGGCCGGCGGGCGCTGAAGCGGCGTTGCTGGGCATGTGGTCCAGCAGCCTGCGGCCAACGGGCGCTGAAGCGGCGTTGCTGGGCATGTGGTCCAGCAGCCTGCGGCCGGTCGGGGCTGTGGCCGCAGTCCGGGGGTCGGTGTCTAGCAGCTTGCGGCCGGCGGGCGCTGAAGCGGCGTTGCTGGGCATATGGTCTAGCAGCCGGCGGCCAGCTGGGGCTGTCGCCGCTGTCTTGGGGTCTGTATCTAGCAGCCTGCGGCCAAAGAGTGCGGCAGCCGCCTCGCTGGGCATACGGCCCAGCAGTCCGCGCGAGTGCCGTGCTGGGCCTGCGGTGGCCAGCACCTATTCTCAGCTGATAGTAAAGCTGCCAAGGCTGGAGCTGCCTCATACTTACTTTCTCTATACTTTGCAGCCACACTCCGAAACGCTCCAAAGACAGCAGACCTGTAGACAGCTGTCTGTGTCTTGCACGAACACAAGTGATGCAAAAGGACCGCGCAGCCACACACGCATGCGTGGTTGCCCTAGATGCCACTAGTGCACTCCCTTTTCTACATGCAGGTCAGAAGGTAGTACGACCTTGGGGAGTGTTCTCAGAGCTTTCTTGCCATGTCAAAGCAACTTCAGCGACAGCTTAGGTTGCATCTCATACTTCAGAGTATACAAATGGACACATTCTCACTTCGGTTCGTAACTCACCTTGCTCGCAGAGTGCTGTCCTCATGTGAACCATCGTGATAAAAACCAAGAGGAGCGCCTTCCGAACTGTCATCTTCGGGCAACTTGGACCTCGTGCAAAGTCTTCTTCACCTCAGATGCCTGATGCTGTCCTGTCACTGCTCACCGTCTGTCACAGCTGCTCTGAAAGTAAAGAGGTTGGTCGCGCGCAGCTACCGCTGTCACTATTCTTGTTGTTTTCTTGAGGTTAATTCAAAACGCAGCTGTGCCTCAACTTTTTGCTTTTTGTTGTGCTCCAGTCGAGGTGAGCGCAGGGAGTGGCGCCACTGCGCAGCACATACGTGCTGCAAACGTGTTTGCTTCTAAATTCTAAACATGTAAGATGACATGCCAGGACCACCTCGCACATAAGCTGATATGAGCCAGCGGTATGCTACCCAATTTTCTTTTAGGCGCCCTAGGGCACCCTGGCTTGGCAGTCCTGTCTGCCGCTGCAGAGGGAGCCCAATGAAGCCATGTAGGACACACAGTCCACACAATATGGGCCAGGTGGATGGGGCCGCGTGCTGCAAAGTAACCTGTCTAAGATGTCCTGCCAGCATCCAACGTACACTTGTCCTGCCAGCATACATGGTACACGAGTATGTACAGTATGTACATAGTACACGAGTATGCGTGCACACCCAGTGTAAGCGTACTTCGCAAGCTGCAGCTGAGCCGGCCACACAGCGCAGCTGCTGGCAGCCCACACGAGCAAAACTGCAGTCAGCTGGCGCCCAAGCCCGCCTCCCTCCCACGCACACAGCTCGCCTCCAGGGTGTCACTCCACACACGTTCGCAGCGGCCCGGCAGGCCGCGCCCTGCGGCAGGTCCACGCAGGGCGTGAGCGCAGCCGCACCCACAGCGCGCAGGGACCAGGTTGCCGGGGCTCCCGGCCCGATGCGCCGGCCGCGCAGCCTGGACGCGCGCGCAGCTCCAGGGCCGAGCCGCAGGCCGCCCGGCCGCCCGCGCGCTCACGGCTGCCGCACGAGCAGGAAGCGCAGGAAGCGGCGGCACAGCTCGTGGCGGCCCGCGCGCGGCGCCTTCCAGCCGGCGCCCACGTACACGCCCGGCCCGACCTGGGCGCCGGCGCTCTAGGGTTAGGTCACAGTCGAGGTGTCGGCCCGCACGCGGCGCCTTCCAGCTCGCGCCCACGTACACGACCCGGGCCGACCTGGGCGCGGCGCGCTGGGTCGGCGCGGGGCGCGGCGCCGGGCGCTCTGTGTGACGCGCTGGGACACCGCATACGCGCAGCCTGCCGGCGCCTGCGTCGCGGCACATGGCCGTGGCACATGCGCCGCGCACGTGCACGCATGCGGCATGTGCACGCTCCCAAGGGCGCCAGCCGCTGGCGCATCGTCTTGTTCCCGCCGACCAGCTGACAGCGCTGCGGGGCAGCCCAGCACACCACACCATCAATACATCCCCGACAGACCGCATCCAGCCGCGTCCAGCCCACAAGCTCGCCCGCCAAGCTCCCGCAGAGGCAGGATCAGCATGCCGGCTGCACAACCACACGGGCTCGTTAACCAGGCTCCGCACCGGGCGCATGTAGTCCACGAGCCCGCCGCCAAACGGCCACCGCGGCGGCTCCGGCGCGCGCCACCCGCGGCCCCGCGGCTGGTCGGCCTCCGCCAGGCCCAGCTGGCCGGGCGGCAGGTACTCCAGCGACATGTCCGCCAGCTCGCTCGTGGCTGCGCCGGGGCCCAGGAAGAGGGTTAGGGTGGGGCATAAACCTGTGCTTGCCCAGCCGGTTGGGCGGCAGGTACTCCAGCGACATGTCCGCCAGCGCGCTCATGGCTGTGCGCGGCCCCAGGCTAAGGCTAGGATAGGGGCCTACGCCTGTGCTTGCCCAGGCGCGCGGGCGGCAGGTGCTCTAGCGCCATCAGGAACTTATTTGCTTCAGTAGTCGGGGCGACGTTCCGTTCGCCCCACTCCTTGACAGCACACGCCTGCACGGCGGGGGCTCGGGAAGCGCATCGGACATGCACGCTCTTGGCTGTGCTCAGGCAAGCACACAAGAGCAGGCCTGGCAGTCATCGGGAGCAGTTTAGATCTGCCGCGGCAGGGCGCGTGCGCCTCTCCGGCAGGACACGGACACTGCACTAGCGGGTGGGCAGCGGCCAGAGGCATGACCGCGGGGTGGCGCATGCGGCAAGCCCTTGCACATGAGGTGCAGGGCACTCGGCGCCGACTGTGAGCGCCCGGGCGCAGGAACTCCCAGGCCCGCGCGTTCTGTGCCCCTCCGCGCCTCAGCCGAGCGATGGCCCACCTGGGACGACGGTCGGCGCGACGGAGGCCTTGAAGAAGAGCGAGTAGAGCATGTCGCCCAGCGCGCCCTTGCCCACCTGCCCGACAGGAGCCTGCTCAGCGACTGCACGCATACCATGCCAGGAACAACCGCCTACCTGCGGTCCTACAGAGACCCGCGGACGGCGCTGGCATGCATCCAGACGCGCCGCTGCGGTGCCGTGCGGTGCGGCGTGGGCTGCGGCGCGATAAAGCAGTGACCTGCGCCAGCAGGACCGTTGTGCAGGAGAACGCTGCCGCGGGCGGCGCCGCACCCCCACGCGGCCATACAGCTCGAAGGAGGCCGGGTGCAGGAAGAAGGACTTTTTGAAGCGGCCGAGCAGCGTGTGCAGCGGCACCGCCGCGACGCCCTGGTACACGGCCACCTGCGCCGCGCGGCGCGCACCATCCTGCATTCACCCCTGCCTCGCTCGAGCGCCGGCCGCAACCATCCGGGACATATATCCACAGGTGAATAAATTTTTTCACACTGACAGGCCTACCTCACAACTGGCAGGTCAGCTTGTCTGGAAGGACGCGTCATGCCTACAACTTTGTGCCATGCAGCTCTGCTGACTGCTCAGGCAGGCATGCATGAGAACGGGTGCTGACATGCACGGCGCCGACATTTGCTTCGCAGGTCTCAACGTGAGCTCCAGCCGAATGCCTCCGCACCTACCACGCGCCCCTAACAGGTTAGCAGCAGCAGGGCAGACCGGACGGCGCCATGAGACCTCAGACTGCCGCTACACTAAATGGTGAATGGCACTGGGACAAAGACACCCCCACGATAGGCAATGTAAATTTATACGGATGCAGTCCCCGCGCCTCGCCAGGCTTCTCCGGAAAATCGTCCCAGAGGGAGTAGTCCGGGCCGAGCGCGGCCTGCAGCTGCTGCGCGCTCGCCGCGCGCCGCTTCCCCGCCAGCGTCCACAGTACCCTGATATCCCTGCGGGTACCACCGCGCAGCCCGTCGTGCTTGGTTCTCGGGCTGGCAACACTTTGGCGCGCTCTGCATTGGCGGTGTGCTGGGGTCGCATCGGCACTTTCCTCCATCAGGCACTGTGCCAGCTGTCTGACATATCAGGGCTTCCATATCAACTCCTGGTGTCAGGCGGCTGATAAAGTGGGGAGCACGCAGGCCAGTGCTGAGGAAAAGCGCGCGGGGCGTGCAGGCCTTATGGGGGTCACCAGTTCTATAAAGCACTAGCCAGGGAAACTTCTGTGAGCGCAGAACAATTGCGTAACTGCAGGCTGGTGTGCCGACCAAGACTTGTGCTGCACAGGCTGGGCTGCGTCGCGCACGCTGGCAGCAGCGCGTTGAGCAGGCGAGGCCGGTCTTCTGCAGGGATGCTGGCGACTGCCCGCCTGCACCGCCATCTGCCCTCAGTATAGGAAGCCGACTGCGCCATGCCCGGCAGCAAGTGGCCGTGTGGGCACCCGCAAAGCGTGCACTTGGCACAGGATGCAACACAGCGCCAGGCGAGGCTGTAGGTTAGGAGCGCTCACCAGATCAGCAGCGACACGTTGAACTCGCTCTTATCGAAGGGCGAGAGCTTGTCCGCCGTGCGCACAAGGTTGACAACTTTGTCAATGCGCTCCGCAACCTCTGCCCGGCTGGGCGGCTGTGCAGGCACCGGCTCCGGCCTTGAGGCTGCGTGTTTAGGATCCGCTGGTGTCCCCAGCTCTGACGCGCCCTGCTCTGCCGCCCATGCTTCCTGAGGCGCTCTGTGCAACTCCGCGTGCGCCGCAGGCAGCCACAGCCGGCGCCTGCAGTGCCTGCAGCGTGTGAGCACGCCGCGAGCCTGAGCCTGAGCCACCCAGCGGGAGAGCTGCTGCGGGGCCGCCCGCGGGGCAGCATGCACTTGGAACGTTGCGGCCATCAGAGGACGCTTTGGCAAGTCGCCCTGGCACCTGTGAATCAATACTGTAGCACTGTATGAGTGAAGCAAACGATGCAACTCTGACGATGCTGGAAAACCAGTGCCCCAAGGCCAGGTGCACCCTTGCTAGACCCAAACGCTCGGGGAAATGCACTCGCACTGCGGGTGTGCTCTACTAAAGTGAAAGGTATGGATCGTGGTACTGTGGTACTGGCACCTCAGCGCTCAGGCGTCTCTTATGCGAGCGCTGTTCAGTAGTTGACACACACTCCCTTGCATCCTAGCTGCCTGTGGGGTGCGTGCAGCAGCTGCACGCGCAAAGTGTGCTTGCGGCTAATCAGCAGGCCTCCTTGCGCTTGCAAACTTCCTGGATGCTTGGGTGGGTCGCACAGAGGCGCGCCGCAAGCTGCTGCGCAGACGGCTGGAGCCGCGCGCGTGCTGAGGCACCTCGCTGCGCCGCGTGCTTGCGCCGATGAATGCGACTGGGGAAGCTGGGCTGTCGCCGGCGCCCGCCCCGGCGGATGATGTGGTCACCGAAGACGTTGTGGAGGCGTACAGCTTTTCCACGGGTGCGATACCGTTTGCACGCGCCCTGACAGGCTTGTTGCACGCTTCGTGCAATCACGAGTTGGGCGCTGTAGAGTGGGGTGTATATCAAAGTGCACGCCAAAGCGCACCCTCGCGAGGGTGTGCCTGCCATGCAGCTGCAGCTTGTGTGGTCCCACCTCCCTTGGTGCTTGCAGTACCTGCTCCATGCAGTGACCCGCGATTCTATACCTAGCCGGTTGGTAGTTGCGCGTGACCTTGTGCATTGCACACCTGTGGCACAGGTGGGCGTGCTCGCTGACAGTGACCACCGGTGACAGTGACAGTGACCACCGGTAGCTGCACAAGAGAGTCGGCAGTGGTGGCCGCACGTGTCTGCTCAGCTGCGGGCTATGCAGCTCTGCACTGGTTTTACACTGCAAGCATCCTATTGAACTTTTAGTGGTGTGGTTGCAACCTGTTCGCGCGGCGCGCAGGCGTGCTGGTGCTGCTCATGGTCCTGTGGAGCTCGCTGGGGCACCACATCGCGTCCAGGTGGCGCTCCTTGGGTACCCGCGCTCTCTTGCATGCAGATCTGCAGGCCAGTTGACGCTCAACATATTATGGCGGCTGCTGTTGCGGCGGCACATGTTTTGACTGGGCTGTGGACCTTCTGAGCGCCTTGCTGCCAGCTCCGGTGTGTGTCGGATTGGCTTGCCACGGTCCAGCATGTTGCTCGTGCACATTGCGCCGGGCAGAGGTGGCTGTGGAGGCGTCTTGCAAGCCGCAGCTCGCACAGGCCGCCTGCAGGTGTTGTTGATAACACTGGAATACATGATGTGTCACTGCTATCTGCCTCTGCTGGTCTTTGCCTGCTTCTGCGCGCGGCGCGCCTCGCATGTGCCTGCTCGCGTGCTCCGGCGCCGCCCTGCGCTCGCTGTCGGAGCCGCGCGCCCGCGAGCTCAGGCGCGGCCGCCGGGCCCGCGCCCGGCAGGACGCAGTACCTGGGCGAGTGGAGCGCGGCGTGCGCGATGGGCCTCATCACCGGCCTGGCCATCCTCATCCTGCAGCGCTACCTCAACCCCGACGTGGTCCACCAGCTGCTCACGTTCAACCCCGCCGACTTCTTCACGTGCGCTGGCCTCCTCCGAGCGCGCTCGTCCCAGTGCTCGCCTGACCTGTTGACTTCTGTGCGTGCGCTGCCTGCCCCCGAGCGCGCTTGTCCCAGCGCCTGCCTGAAGTTGTGCTGTTCGGCGCCGGCTCAGGCATGCTGGAGCCAGGGCGCCCCGTGCCTCGTACTCTGCTTTGCACAGCTGCTTTGGCCCGTGCGTGCCGAGTTGGCGCTGTGCTGGGCGGCACCAGGATGCTCGTCAGGGAGCATCGATGTGCCTGAACCAGCAGCTATAGTGCTGTTGACAGAGTCGCAGGCAGGCAGCGGCTACCCGCAGCAGGTAGGCTAGCAGCGGGGTCCAGAAAGGAGTCAGGTGGCTCCAGCGGCATTGCGCGGCGGCGATGCATGCGTGGCTATGGCATATGCACATGCATGGCACCAATGCGCGCATACGCGCAGGCACGTGCTCCCGCCAATGATCTCCTATGCAAGCCCTAACCAGACGCATGCGCAGGTACCTGCTGCCGCCGAGCATCTCCTGCGCAAGTCCTGACCTGATGCGCGCGCAGGGACCCGGTGCCGCCGATCATCCACTATCAACTGTTGCAAGCCCTAGCCCTGACGCGCGCGCTGGGAGTTGCTGTCGCCGGTCTCCTTGTGCGCAGGCCCTAACCCTGCGCAAGCCCTAACCCTGGCGCGCGCGCGCAGGTACCTGCTGCCGCCCATCATCTTCTACGCGGGGCTGTCGGTGAAGAAGAAGCAGTTCTTCCGCAACCTGGGCACCATCGCCGCTTTCGGCATCCTGGGCACGTACACCGCGTTCGCGCTCATCGCGCTCGTGCTCTACGGCCTCGCGCAGCTGCCCAACATCCTGAACCTGTCGGTGCGGCGGCCCGGCGCTTTGACACTGTCGTCCACAAATGCAGCAGCACTAGCAGCCTTCCTGCGGCTTGCCCCGTGTCGCTCATAAGCAGTTGACTCTGCTTCCTGTCAGAGTCCTGCTATGCCCGAAGCTGCATTCTATCGGTTCAGGCAAGGGGATTGTCGAGGGTGTTGCCGAGGCTGAGGCGTCGAGCCGCAGGCTCTTTGCTTCAGCGGTGAGTGTGCAAGGTCTCCCGTCCACGCGCTCGGCGCAGCATGTCATACCTTGCCAGCGTGACGAGCGGCTCAGCGCCTTGCGGCAGGACTGCCTGGCGCTCGGCGTCATCTTCGCGGCGACCGACAGCGTGGCGGTGCTGCAGGCGCGGCCCGCGCGCGCTCCACCCGGCGGCTGGGCGGCGCCGAGCCCGCCCCTGCCCAGGCTGCCCTGCGCGTGTGAGCCGCGCCTGACATGGCCTGCGCGCCGTGCACAGTCGGCAGCCGCACAGAGACGGCAACACAGGCTGCTGGGCTGGAAACCTGGCCATTGGCGCGTGGCGGACCGCCAGCAGCCGGCGCGTCTGGCTGGTGCAGGCTGGAGCTGGTAGCGGGGGCGCATGCCTGCAGCGCATGGCGGTCAAGCGGCGGACGCGCGCCGCGCGCGCAGGTGCTGCGCCAGGACCGCGCGCCGCTGCTGTACTCGCTGGTGTTCGGCGAGGGCGTCATCAACGACGCGACCGCGGTCGCGCTGCTGCGCGCCGTGCAGGCGCGCCAACCCTTACCCTAATCCTGGTCCTGCGGCGGCGCCGCGGCCGTGGGGCGCCGACCGGTCTGGCGCGGGGGCGGCGGCGGGCCGCACGCGGCTGCGCGCTGGCACAGCGCGCTGCCCACGGGCACTGGTCGCAGCCGCGCGCCGAGGCCCAGCTGGGCCGCCCGCATCGGCCGGGCTGGGGCATCAGCAGGCTCTGGTATCGCTCTTACCGTCATGCACCGCTTCCTGCCGGCTTGCAGGGCAGGGTTTGCAGGGCACGGTGCCCGAGGGCAGGCGCCGCGCGCGCAGGAGCTGGGCAGCGGCGGGCGCGCGCTGCGCGCGTCCATGATCGTGACCGTGCTGGCCAAGTTCCTGTACCTGTTCGCGGCCAGCATGTGCCTGGGCCTCGCCTTCGGCCTGGGCACGTCGTTCCTGATGAAGACGTTCCGCTCCAACTCGGTGCCGCAGGCGCGCGCGCGGCGCCCCCGCGCCCGCCGGACGCGGCGGACAGCGGCCGGGTGCTTGTGAGGTCGCGCATGCTTTCATACGCCTTTGCATGGGCGCATTCGCCTCCAGAGGAGGTATCTTACAGTCCACAGTGGAGACGGCATCTAGCAAGACCGTATACTGTGCTTGTGAAGAACTTGTTGAGGCTGACGGTGCTGGCGCGTGGCAGACCTTGCAGCAGGGGGCGGCCCTGGTCGGCACCAGACCGGCCTGCTGTCGTGCACGATCCTGAAACTGTGTGATGGGGCAGGGTGAGGGCACGCAGGAGCTGGCTCTCATGTGGCCAGCTGGCGGGCGTGAGCGAGGCCAGGCGTGACGGGTCAGGGTGAGGGCGCACAGGCGCTGCGCCCGCCCGGGCTTGCTGGCGTGCATGGGCGAGACGAGGCATGCTGGCGTGCATGAGCGAGAGGTGGCATGACAGACTGCGGTGGGGCCGCGCAGGAGGTGGCGCTGATCGGCATGCTGGGCTACCTGAGCTACCTGGCGGGCGAGCTGGCCGGGCTGAGCGGCATCGTCACGCTGTTCTGCTGCGCGGTCGCCATCAGCCACTACGCGCTGCACAACGTCTCCGCGCCCGCGCGCGTCACGCTCGTGCGGCCCCCGCGCCGCCGCAGCTTCCTCCGGCCGCGCTGTGCCCCCTGCCCTTGTAAACGAATGGCGCCCTCTGTTTGCTGTTTGCTTGCATGCGCACCGTCTTTGATGGGCTACAGGGGTTGCCTGGGCCAGGCATGCGGTGCCTGGGCAGCAGCAATGCGCGTTCTCCAGCAAGGTGCACTCCAGCACCAGGGGTCAGCCCGTGCGCCGCCGGAGGCGCGGGCGCCTGAGCCCGGGACGCCACGCCGCGGCAGGTGCGCGCGACGCAGACGCTGAGCTACGTGAGCGAGGGAGCCATCTTCCTGTACGTGGGCATGGACACGCTGGACCCGCTCAAGTGGAAGGCGCGCCCGGCGCCGGCCTACGCGGCGCACCCGCGCCCTGTCCCGCGGGGCTATTGACGCCCTCAGCATGAGTGCGCCAGCGCTCGCGGCGAGCGCCCGAGCGCGACGCTGGGCGGCGTGAAGCCGGCTCTGCGCACGGTCCGCTTTGCCGAGCAGCCTGGTGGCTGGCGGGCCCTGCCAAGCGCCCCTCGCAAAGCTTGGACGAACATCTTGTTGGCAACCCGCCACCCTGGACGCACGGGGGACAGACCGTGATGCAGGGCGCCTGGTCAGCTACCTAAAAGCAGAGGTCCGGGCAGACCGCCAGCGCATGCTGGGAGCATGCTGACTCGCGCATTGCGCACGTCTGTGGCGAGAAGCATGCCTTCCGCTTCTCTGAGCGTGCCGGCGCTGAGCGGGGCCGGCGCGCGCGCGCGCGCGCAGAACACCATGGTCGGCGACATGGTCTGGCTGTTCTGCGTGCTGCTGGTGCTCACGCTGCTGGGCCGCGCGGCGTTCGTGTTCCCGCTCTCGCTCGCGCACAACTGGTACGCGCGCGAGCAGCTGTCGTTCAAGGAGATGGTCGTCATCTGGCGCGCGCCCGCGCCGCCGTGCCTCATGACAAGCCGTCGTCCCTGTCCAGTCCAGCTGTGGTTGGAACGCATAGGAGGCAATTGTCATCGAGCGCGCTGCGGCCGCCCTGCCTCAGCCCCGTCCAGTCTAGCTTCAGTGACAGGGCGAACAAGCGGTTCATCACCTCGCGCGCCGCGCCGCCCTGCTTTGCCCTATAATCGTTTGCATCCATATCGCATTTGATGCATCGACGGCCGTCCTCGCGAGGCGGAGGAGGGGCGTGAGACTTACAGCGGGGGCGCGTTTCCAGGACACATTACTGCAACAGTCTGTGGGTCGGCTTCACCATGCACGGATGCAGTGTGCATGCACCGGCAACCCAGCAGGACGCTGCGATGCAGAGCCATGGCTTGGAGTGCGGCCCGCAGCAGGCCGGGCCTGAGAGCGCTCCGCGCCGCCACATGCGCTGGGCTGGTATGAGCATGGGGGGGCTCCTCAGACGGTGCTCCGACCTCGCTTGCAACCACCAGCTAGGTCCAGCGGGTGCAGGCGGGCGAGCCTGTGGCGCGGCCCGCCGATGAATCCCTGTCGCATGGGCCTGCTCCCTGAGCCGGTTCCCTGACGCAGCCAGGGCTGGCGGGTGCAGGTGGGCGGGCCTGATCCGGGGCGCGGTGTCGGTCGCGCTGGTGTACTACTTCTTCGACCCCAAGGGCCAGAGCGAGGACTCGCACCGCGCGACGCTGATCGCGGCCACGCTCGTGTGCGTCATGGTGTCCATCATCGTGTTCGGCGCGCTCACCAAGACGCTGCTGGACATCACGCTCGGGCCCCAGGGTGCGCCCTGGACCCAATCGACTTGGTGTTCCGGGCCTTGAGGCCAATGACGGTCATCGGGAGATGCGTTCTGTTGGGCTGCAAGAGCGACGGCGGTCACCGGAAGACGTAAGTTGCTGGGCTGCACGAGCAATGACGGTCACTGGGATAGGAACAGGCGCTGAGGTGGCAGCGAGCAGCCTGGCCGCCCTGCGTGCTGCTGGAGTTCTGCACAGGCGCCATCAGGTCTGAAGCGTGCTTGATAGGTCTGCCAGGGTGCGGGCTCCACCAGGCGCTTGGGCTGCTGGCGCTCGTGCTACCCTAACCCTATCATGAAGTGTGCTGCAGGCTCATTGCAAGCAACGCAGCCGACATGGAAACCAGCCACAGCGCCAATGCTGTTCACCCAGGCGGAGTGATAGCAATGTAACCGTGAGGATGCAAGTCCAAGGCAACTCACTGCCGGGTCGCACTTATGCGCGGCAGTGGACGACCTCGTCACAGGCGGCGGGGCCTCGGCCCTACAGGAGCTCATCTCGCACCATGATGGCGGGCGCGGCGCCGGGCGGCAGGTCTCGCGGCGAGCGCCCGACAAGTGCGCCCCCTCCCCTCCGCAAGCCGCCCGTCGCTTCAGCATGCCTCTCATGCAGAATCTGGCCCTGCGTGCATGAGATCGCCACACTTCATGCGTGTGGTGCATGTCTCTGAGAGTGCTGCACACGAGCAGATTCAAAGCGTGACAAGGTGATGCTTGGTCTCTGCTCTTGATCAGGACTCCTGTGTCGCGTCTTGCAGGAACGCAGCCTGTTGCAATTACCATGACCTGCTCTGAAAATAACGAGCGCGCAATGTACAGCGCAGCGGCCTGCAGCTTTGCCGCGCTGCCATCGCCCTGCCTCTTCTGCGCGATGCTGGGGCGGCTGCCGGTCTACCCTAACCCTAGCCACGCGGCAGGGCGGGGCCAATGTACGATGCGCTCGCGTACGCGCCGGCGGGCAGCGGCGGCGGCGAGGGCCCCGGCCTGCGGCGCAAGCCCTGGGCGGTCAGCACGGACTCGTTGCAGTCCAGCGCCGCGGGCGGCGAGCTGGACGACGGGCTGGACCCGACCCGTGAGGCGCAGCGGTGCGCTGGCCTACCCTAGTCCTACCCTATGCGCCATGTACACTCATGCGACTGCGCCTGCTGCCTGGTGTCAGCTGCTAGCTTTGCTAGCAGGAAGCTGGTTGCAAGCTTTCAGCGATGTTTTGGCAGAGCTCGTCAGCGAGGTGGGAAATACGGCCTGTTGCTGTGCTGCACCTGGGGTTCTCCTGGATGCCTTGGAATGCGCACCGCTGAGCAGGCCTGCAGCAGCAGGCCTGGCCTGCTGCAGCGCCGCGGCCAAGCGCGTCTGCTGCCACATGGACCAGCATCGGGCGTGCGTGCGTGCGCGGCAGGCAGCAGGGAGGGCCGCAGCAGGCGCAGATGCAGCAGCTCTTCTTCGTGCCGCCGCTGCCGCCGCCGCCGGCAGGGCCGGCACCGGAGCCGCCCTGGTTTGAAGAGGCCGCGCCGCGCGCCAACGGCGGGGCCCACGCTTTGAACCTCGATCCCCACGGCGCGCCCGCCGGCGTGGAGATGGCGAGTGGGTTTGGCGGCGCGGAGGCGCCCGCAGGCCCCCATGACGCCCAGCACACTGACATCGTATTCGGCAACATGGTAGACCCGGGCAGGGGAGAGGCGCTGCCCGGCGGGGCCCACCATGCGTGGGACCGCGGCGGCGCCGGCGGCACAAGCCGGGCGCGCCTGCCGCCGCGTGCCCCAGGGCACCCCGCGGCTGCGTCGCATGCGCCGCTGCCGCATGCAGGCGTAGTCCCTGCCGCCCGCCAGCGCTCCGCGCCGGATCTGCCAACCTCACGCCTCAGCGTGGAGACGCGGCCAGCGGTTGGCGGCGGCGGCAGCGGCGGCGGCGGCGCGGCCATGGGCGGCGAGGCGGACGCCGGTGCCCGTGCAGACGAGAGTCAAGCAGGCCCGAGTGCCCCAGACGGGCCCGCGGGGGCGCCGCCGGCGCGGCAGGCGAGTGCGCCGGCGAGTGCCAACGGCACGCATGCGGCGCGCGGCCACGTTCCCGTGCCGCGGCGCTCGCCCTTCGCGGACGGCGATGCGGTGCGGCCCCACGCACAGAGGCGGTGGCATGTTGCGTCAGAGCGGTGTACTCGTTGCGTTGTGCTCTTTAGCTGCGCTCTGTGCGTCTCCCTGCTTCCCAGCCGTCTTTTGCTGTGCACCAGCTGGCATGTGCCTCATGCTAAGCGCCGGGGCCGGCGCGCCGGATCAAGGCGCGTCCGCGTAAAGAGGGCGCCTGTTGCCTGCCTGGCCTGCAGGAGGGCGGCGTGGCGCAGCGCTGCCCCCTGTCCCCAGCGCTGAGCAAAGTCTGGGGCTTCCAGTTGTTGCCGCCAGGGGTGCCGACGAGGCGGTCAGTCGGGTGCGCGCGGCAGGAGCGTCAGGACCGCCGCGCCGGGCCGGGCACGTCCGCGCCGGAGGCCGCGTTCGACTGGACCGGCCTGGAGGAGGGCGGCGGCGAACCGGGGTCGGCCACGGGGCTGCGCGGCAACCAGTGGCAATGGTGGGAGGCTTTCGACGAGCGCTTCATGCAGGTGCGAGCAGGGCGCAAGTGGCCGCGGCCGGCCCATGGCAAGCAAGCAGTGCCATGCTTTCTGGCATGCCGCACAGAAGGCAGCGTGCGTGTGCTTGCCACCTGTCGTGCATACGTTCAGGTATGGCAATGCGGGGCATCTTGTGTAGTGAGACATGCACCATGCTAATAGATTCACAGTGATGGTCTTCTGGCCCAGCCGCGATGCAACTACATGTAAGCTGAGTGTACAGCTCTGCATCTTGCCATGGTCTGGCTTGAGGGTCCGCCGCAGTAGTGAGACACATGGTCGCTGTGCTGCTGCGCAGCCAGTATTTGGTGGCCCAAATCGCACTGGCGGCGTCGGCGGTGGCGGCGGCGCCGGCGCACAGCTGACGCGGCGCAGCCACTCAGGGCAGCGCGAGAACGAGCGCGTCGGCGGCGATAGCATCTGATGCGCACTTGCTGCATCCTGATGTTGTAGCAGCTGCCTCCGCAGTGCGTGCCGAAGCAGCGGCTGGCTTTGCTGCAGCGTCATGTTCTTGCTGTGGTCCAGTTGGTGTGTGTGTGTGTATGTCTGGGTGTGTGTGTTGAGTTGCGTTTTATTTTGGGCTTTTCTATGCAGAACATATGCACGTGCCAGTGCTGTGTCAGGCCGTTTGCCGCTGCGCTGGCGGCGCATGGAGCTAGAGTGCTACAGTGTACAAAAGGTGTGGCTGCAGAGCGGAGGGTGAGCAGCCACCGCGTGTACGGCTGAGCAGGCCCGCCTCATACAGTGCCATATGAATGTGGGTTGTAGCTTGTCTGTACCTGACCTGATGGTCGTAGAACACACATTCCTGAGGTCTGTGGTAGCGAGTGTGGATTGTTGGCTACCGCTACCGGGTAGAGCTAGAAGCCAACAATGTTTGAGCGCAACTGCATGAAAAGTTATGCACAGGTGCTCTAGAGCAATGAGCAGCGCTTCATTACACGTGCTCATCTACCGCAACATATGAATGCCAGGCTCAGACATGCAGATAGCAGACCGCCCCTGCTATAAGGCATACACACACAGCAAAACCACTTTCAGTCCTCTTCTGCCAGAGCGGCCGCAGCAGCTGCTGCACGCTCTGCCAACACTACCTGTGCAGCCGCCCGCATGGCCTTGCGGCTGGCGTGCTCTTCACGCACCAGCACCCGCAGCACCTCCGCATCAGTCAGCGTTGGGACCACGTGCGGCTTGTCCTCCTCATCCTGCGCATGCCATGCAGATGATTTTGTAAGGAGTTCTCCAGCGTATGTCATTGCCACGCATGTGGCATGTGCAAGGTGTGCACTGACAGACTGCATGAGCATGGCTCCAAATGCGATGCGCGCAGGAGGACATTGATGTACGGCCAAAACCAAAGCCTGTGGAGGCTTGATCAGCACAAGCAGCCATCAAAAACTTGCATGGACCGCATATTTTTTCCTGGAAGGAGGGCAGCCGACCTGCAACCTGGAGTCAGGCTTGTCGTCTGCGACCTGTGTTGCGGCCGGCAGGGAGACAGCTGCCTTTACCTGCTGCAGCTCCTCACGCACCTGCACTACCATCGGATAAAGTGCGAACCATCACTGCCTTTGAGGGTGTGGCACTGCCACTGAGCAGCTCCTGCTCGGTCCTCACCCGCACTGTTCTGCATGTTGGTGTCCGTGCATGCACAGGCATTACTGGCATATAGGAAAGCACAGTAGCGTCGGATACAGCTCATGTGCAGTGCTGAACTGCATTTGTGCAGAGAAGCGCCTCTCACCATGGCTGCATGGACTTGCAGCAGTATTGCTTTTAAAGCACCAACATGGGCGCTGCACCTTGGTGACGATGTCCTCCAGCGCAGGGGTGGCCGCCAGCGCAGCAGCCAGGACGGCCGGTGCATCAACCAGCCACGCTTCGAGCTCGGCCTCATCTGCAGCGCGCTGCGCCTCCACATCCTGCCGCTCGAGGTCGTCAGAGGCCCGTTTCATAGGGACCGCGGCAGTACATCTGGCCCGCGCTGCAGCTGCCTTGCACCACTGCAAGAGGGTGTTGTTAGGCAGCTAGGCAATATTATCACCTTATGATGAGGCAGCCATTTAAGGCCCGTCTGCAGCAGCGCCATGGCGTGGCCCGCGCGCCCTGCCGGCCGCTCCACGCCCTGCGGGCGCCAGGCGCGCCGCACCTCAGGTGCACAGCAGCACACAAAACATGCATGACCCTTCCTTGTGCCCCGGGTGACGCCGTGCAGGTTGCCGCCGGCCGCGCCGCGCCTTAGGCGCGTTGCATCACATGCAAGGCATGAGCATCGCTCCTAAGCCCCGGCGCGCGACAGTGGACTGCAAGCACGCTGCAGCCGCCGTGCGGCCTTATGGCAGCCCCCGCGCTGCTGCGTCGCAGGCGCCGCTCGGCCGCCCGCGGGCATGCGCAGGAGGAGCAGCAGGGCTGCTGCAGCAGACAGTCAGCTGCTCGTGGCTCGCGGCCGCAGCCTGGTCGCATGCTGCCAGCTCAATCACTGGGCCCGCTTTGCCCTGCGTGGCGCTCGCGTGGCCGAGGGCTTGGACGCGCCGGCTCGCGGGCTGTGCGGCAGGCTGCTGCGCTGCGCGCGCCTGCAGGGGCGGCCTGGTCCGGCTGGCTGCGGCCGCACGCGATGCAGAGCGCTGCCACCGGGCGCGCTAGGCGCCTTTGCTGCGAGGGCTGTGGCCGCATGCGCTGCGGCCGTCCTGAGGGGGCCCTGCGAGCGGGCGCGCCTGCAGCCGCGGCGTGCTCCAGGCCCACGTGCGCGTGTCCAGCACCGCGACCGAGCTAAAGAAAATATCGCTGTCCGCGTTGCCTGTGCGCGCGGCGCGGCGCGGTCAATCGGGCGGCAGTGCGTGGCTCGCCGCAGCGGCCGCGGCGCAATCGGCATGGGCACGTCTGCTCCGATGAGAGTCAGCGCTATCATCTTGCGGCCTGCCCAGAAAGGCCCTATACTAACCTTACCCCTGTCCTTCTTCACCGGCGCGGCAAGCGCACGCCGGGAGGGCGCGCCGCCGCCAAGGACGAGCAGGTGGCAGTCGCCGGGCAGCGCTGCAGTCCTAACCCTAGTCCTACCCTATCCTGACGGGCGGGCAGCGCGCCGCCGCCGAAGACGAGCAGGTGACGGTCGCCGGGCAGCGCCACGGCTGCGTGCCCGGAGCGCGGCGAGGGCGCCTCGCCGGTGACATCCGCGGTGTGCTCGCGCCACTGCCAGCTGCCCACGCGCAGCGAGTACACCTGCGCGCGGCGCGCGTGCGGGCCGCGGTGTCGGCGCTGCTCGCATGCGCCCTCCCCCCGGCGGGCGGCCAGCAGGGCCGCCGCCCATGCTGTTACCATTCCAGGCGTGTCCAGTGTCAAAGCCCACTGCCCTTGCCAATCCATCGGAGAGCGCCGGGTCCTGTCAAAGACAGGCCGACGGGCCAGGCCCCACATGCGTCAGTGAAGCTGGCAATGGATCACGGCCAGAGGGCTGCACAGTGCCTCGCCCGCGGGCGCGCCAGCGAGCGGGGGGCGCCCCGCGCGCGCACCTCGCTCAGGCTCCACAGGCACTTTGGCCCCAGGCCGCCCAGCACGACCACGCGGTCGCCCACCAGCGTCGCCCTGCAGCACCCGGAATTTGGCCTCAGCGCCTGCACTTATTCGCCGTGCGCCGCAGCAGCCCGTGTTGCGCAGGCAGGTGCGAGCCCAGGTGCGGCCGGCGGCCCGCCAAGGGTCACACAGAGCGCGTGAAGACCCTTGATGGCAGGCTGCCGTGCGCGAGTGCCGCTCATCGCTCACGCGGCCACCGAGTTGCAGAGCAGCTGCGCCATGCTGAGGCGGGCACGGCGGTGGGTGCTTAATGCGTTGTACGCACGCGGCTTGGGTAGTTTAGGCTAGGGCATGGGTAGGTTAGGCTAGGTTAGATTAGGGCACGGCAGCGGGCGCCGCACGTGTGGTACGCGCGCGGCTTGGGCGGCGCGCCGCGCGCAATGCCGGACAGGCTGATCCAGTTGAGCCGGCGGGAGTCGAGCACGTAGGCGTCATTGCGGTAGCGCCCGCCCTCGTCCACGCCGCCAAACACGAGCGCGCGCCCGTCCGGCAGCGCCGCCATCGCCGCGCCCGCGCGCACCGGCGGCGCGCCGCCCTCGCCTGCGCGCCCCGCGCGCGCCCTCGCAGCTCTGCACACAGTGTCATGTCTTACACAATCAATGGGCACACTCGTACGGCCTGCTGGCAGCCCCGCCACTGCACATGCCGAGGTGGTCCGTTCCATATACGTGGCCAGGGCGGCGGGTGCTCAGAGAGCCTACTGGCCCAGTACGCCACCGTCTGCATGCCGCAGCTGCGCAATTGGCCATGCACCCCTGCGCCCAGCAGGAGAGCGCCGCGGACAGGGGTAGGGTTTGGTTCATGCATCATGCATCAAGCAGTCAGACCCGCAGGCACTCTCGCACGTCAGGCGCCGCCGGGCGCGGGCGCGGAGGCGGGCTTTAATGCTACCCTAGCGCACACCGGCGAGCGACAGGGGCACCCACAGCTGCGCGCCCGCGTCCAGCAGCGCAGCCGGGCAGGGGCGCAGGGGCGGGCGCCCATTCTACCCTAGCGCGCACCGGCGAGCGACAGCGGTACCCACAGCTGCGCGCCCGCGTCCAGCATCGCTGCGTCACCGACTGTCTCCGTGTCGTCCTCCTCGTCCTCGTCTGCGCCGTCCGCGTCGGCGTCCGTGCCCGCGCCGCGCGCCGCGCCGGCCGGCAGCGCGCGCTCGCCGCCGTACGCCAGCAGCCGCTGGCCCTGCGCAGGGTTTGGCGGGTCAGCGCGCTGGGCTGTCAGCGCACGCCTGGTGCCCGACCACAGCTAATCCACGCACGCCCTGTATCTGTAACACGATCCTCCATGCTGCCTTGTGGGCCGTGTGGCTATCCAGTCAGTCCCATGCCCTGGGCGCATGTGCCTGTGGCCGCTGCCATGCGCAGACGTGCCACTTGCACTACTCCGCAAAGTTCGTGTGAGACGGCGCCACCTGGCCTGCCAAGGCGCAGGCGCAGACGCACCTCCGGCGTGGCGACGAGCGCGGCGGCGTGCCAGGCGCGCCCGGCGGCCGCCTCGGCGGCCGCGCGGCGCCAGCGCGGCGCTGCGCCGCCGCCGCTGCCCTCCAGAAGCCAGGCGTCGCCGAGCGGCCCCTCCTCGCCTGCGCCACCGAACAGGCATGCCTGCCGCAGGGCCGCGCTCAGGCGCCGCGGCCCACTGCGCTGCGGGCCGAGCGTCGATGAGGGCAGCAGCGGCTCGCCGCCTGCGCATGCACTTCCCATGGCGCATCGCTGCCCTGCCGCGCGGCGCGCCCCACCTCCCCAGACAGAACCCGCAGCCCTGCCGACCCCAGGCGCGTCTGAGCAGACCCTTGCGTGGGGCAGGAGGGCCGGCTAAGTGCGCGTCCGGATGACCCAGGCCAAACCTACAGCCCTGAACCCTACAGCGCGCGCCTGCGCGGTGGTCAGGGATGTGAAGGTGGCGCCCCAGCGCGGCGGCGGCTGCTCGCCGGCGCCCGCCTCCAGCGCACGCCAGCGCAGCGTCAGTTCTGCCAGCCACGCACAGCGCTCAGCAGGCGGCTTGCTGCGCCGCGGGGCACGCGGCCCTGACCCAGCTGTCTCCCCCGTGTTGGACTTCCTAGCAATGATGGTTTGCTGCGCCATGGCGCTTGGCATGCCCCTGGTTAGGCAGACGACTGATTGCCCCAGCCGGCAGGCAGGCCGGTGCCGCCATGCAGTGAGCTACTGCACCACATTCGGAGCACATACAGAGGCGCATGACAGGTGTGCCACCAGCCTCCAACCTCGCCGGAGCAAGCCCCTGCCCGAGTGCGGTCAGGCGTTGCATGCCATGCGCAGCACAGGTGCACATCGCTTGGGCAGCCACGGCGCGCTACAGAGCAAGCCCGCCGGGGCAATGCAGCGACTGTGCACCCCCCCCAGGACGTGCGCCGCAAGCCGCGCGCGGCAGGGGCGCGCGGCTGAGCGCACCGCCGGCGGGCGACGGCGGCGTGCCCTTGGTGCGCTGGCGCTTGCCTGACCCCGGCCTGTCGCGCGCCGTGGGCCGCGCTGCCCTGTCAGCGTCAAAGCTGCGGACCATGGCAGGCGCATACTGTCGGCCGTGGTGAAACCATAGCCGCCCCTCAACGACGCCTCATGTGTGCACACCAACCCTGCCTTCTTCCGCATGAGCGCAGGCAGTCAAAAGCGGTGGTTGACATGTCTTGTGTATAATGTGCCTGAGAGCAGAAAGCTGCTGCGGCTCAGAGATTGACTTGCATGCGCCACTGGCGGGCACATTCAGCAGGCTCACCCAGTCCGCCCGCCAGACTTGCGCTTGTCCGTGGCGCTCCCGCCGCCGGCGCTTGCCTTGCTGCCGCTCGCCTTGCTGGCGCTGGCCTTGCCGGCATTCTCCTTGCCGGCGCTACTGCCACTGGCAGGGCCCCCGCGCGGCGTCCGCTCCTTGGCCCCTTCGCTCGCGGCCGCCGCCGGCGTCGCCGCGCTGCCGGGGGTCGTTGCGCTTGGGCCGGGCGCTTTCGGGCCCGACGGCGCGGGGCCCGTGGCAGGCGCGGCCGCGCCTGCGGCCGCGGCCTGCGCGGGCGCGGTCGCGACCGCCGGCTCCGCCGCGCCCGGCGTGGCGGCGCCGGCGGCGGCGGCAAGCGGCGACAGTGGCAGCACGAGCGGCGCATCGGACTCCCTGTTTTCGTCCGCCGCAGCGGCCGCCGTGCAGGCAGCGCCAGCGTCAGCGGCTGCCTCGTTGACGGCCGGTGCGCGCTCAGCGTCTGGCGCGCTGGCGACAGCCAGAGCAGGCGCCCGGGCGCTTGCGTCCAGCTCGTCAGGCTTGGCGGCGGGGCCCTCAGGCGTGGGGGCGGGCGCCACGCCGGGCTCGATGTCAGTGCCGCCTGCCTCGCAGCCTTGCGGGCCGTTGCCATCGGCTGGTGCAGACTCAGGTCTGGCATCCTCTGCAGCAGTGTCAAAGCTCGCGGCGGGCGGCGCAGCGCCGCATGCGTCGGCCGCAGCCGCATCTAGCGGCTGCAGCAGACAGCGGCGCTCGGGCGCGGCGCAGCGCTGCGGCGCAGCGTCCGGGGCGCCGCCGACGCCTGGCGCCGCCGCGTCGGCAGACGCGCCGTCCTGCGTAGCGCGCGGCGATGCGTTGAACCAGTACGGCAGCGCCGCGCCGTGCGCAGCGGCCTGGCTGCCGCCGGCGAGTGTGTCCTGGATCACGCTGGGCGCCGCCATGCCCGTGCCGGTCGGCCCGTGCGCGGCGCCGGCTCCCACTGTCGGCCCAGCGTTCCGTTAGCAAACTGTGAGGAGTGGGGTTGCTGGCGGGCTGGACAAGGGATGGGCTTGGCACGCCAAGGGCGCACCCCCGCGCAGCCGCAGCACGCCAGCGAAGCCGGCGGAGAGGTCGAGCGTCAGCGTGGTGCCGTCAGAGGAGAAGCTGGCGCCTGCAGGCAGCGTGACCTCCACGCCGTGGAAGGTGATGGTGGTGTGGGCCATGTTTGCGCGAGCAGCTGCACAGTATCGAGCTGTTGAGCGGGTGGGCGTGCGAAGTGCTTGAAGTGCCGATGGGACGTCTGCGGTCTGCAGGACGTCTGTTGGACGTCTGTCGCGCGCGGCGTGGGAGGCTGCGCAGCTGCTTGACCGCATTTAAATTCCCGGCCAGTGTCGGGTGAAGGTGAAGAAGACTCAAGTTGCATGCCTACTGCCAGAGTACTTGATGGCCTGCAGAAAACATGGATCCGAGGGAGTGGGTGAGCATCAGGACCTGAGCTCTGGTGCCGTGCAGCTCTGTGGCTCCCCGCTCGGTGGCATGTGATCCAGTCATGTATGCGGGCCTTGGGCCGCTGGGCGCCGGCATAGTAGCACGCCAAGACCCTCCCGATGACGCTGCTGCTGTGGAGGAGTGCTCAGACCAAGCGAGCTGGCCGCTGCTGTCAGGCGGTGCGCTTCGCATTGCTTTGCCGGGCCTACCTGCTTGGCTGCTGTGGAGAGACCAAACGCTGGAGTCTGTGTTCTGCGTGCAGGCGATGAGGCGGCCGTGGATGAGTACTTTGAGCTGCTGCACATCCTGGGTGCGAACCTCTTCTGTATCTGGGATACAAGAGGCTGTCCTCGCCTGGCAGGCTTCACGGCTAAGCACAAGGCCTGCGACTGTGCATTGGCGTCCAAGCAGCAGCCTGCTCCGCTGTAGCGTTAATGAATACTGCCCTCAAGCAGCCCCTGCTCCACAGCCGCTCCTCTTGTGCATGCGAACCACCAAGCGCTGTACACTTTCTGTTCACAGCGAGTTTGGCAAACGCGCTCGACAAGGCATACCTCCATACAAGCGAGCACTTGGTGCACCGCTGGCAACCAGAGTGCAACACAGCGACAGGCAGCCGGCGTGTATCACAGCAAGTGAAACACCGTGCTTGCACCCCAACTACATCACACTCTGGCAGCTGGAGCGTGCGAGGGCTGTCGCCTCAACGGCGTACCAACCTGCTTCGTGCCGGAGGACCGGAGCAATTCCAGCGCGCACACTGCGTGCCCTGGCGCACTGCGCAGGACCGCAGCATGCCGCTTGCCGAGTCCGGCACTGCGGCGCGACCCCGGCGGCGCTGCGGCGCAGGCCGCGGGTCGTACGGCTCCGTGTACAAGGCGCGCGTGCGCGCCACGGGCGCGGCGG
>JAABUV010000718.1_pt1 | contig 50468 bp, 76 predicted proteins | sample 5559971 | NCBI WGS metagenome assembly JAABUV01 (sample SAMN10711881, study PRJNA513362) | rock metagenome | isolation source: Antarctica rocks | place: Antarctica: Victoria Land, Knobhead nord | collected 2015-12-19 | reverse complement strand
GCCTGCTGCTCTAGGCATAGGGCAGACAACGAGACAGAATACGCAGCACAGCCCGTCAGCGAGTCAGTTGGCGAACCCAGTTGCTTCTGTCAGCCTCCACCTCGGACATGGCCAGCAGGAGCCTGCGACAGCGTCGTCAAGCCTCAGCCGGACTGTAAGGCAGCAACATCGTCTTTAGCTAAGCAGAAGCAAGCAGAGACTCGTTGATGTGGCACACAGTCTGTCGTGTCCATCTCTTACAACCACTGTCAGTTTTGCACTATCACAGCGACAGTCCCGACCTGCAGCAACCTCTATAAACATGTGTGGCTTATCTCTTACTAAAAACACACTGCCAGGAGTAGTTTAATACAGTGCACTGGTATGTTGAGCGTAGCCCAATTCATGACACAACAAGTGTTTAGCAAGTTGCCTGCACACCGCAGGGAGGTGTCCACGGACAGCTCTCACCTGCCAGCGCTGACGCCAGTCTTGTTTCCTTTCTGAGCCGCCAGACCAGACTGAAGGATGTCGAGCGCTTCCTGGTGCTTATTCTGCGGCCGGTGTTCTCGCACAAAGCTGATGACCTCGTCAGCAACGCTCGGCGGAGCATCTGTGGATGCTAAGCGCGCTGACTGCAGGTATCGGAGAGGCCTCAGCCTTTTGCAAGCGGCCCTCATGACCCACTCGCCAACCAACACCGAATACTATTACTCAAGCGCTCTCCGTGCAACAGCCAAGTGCAAACATGGTCGCTGCGCAGTTTGCTGCGTCGCATGCGCATGCACCTCAGTCCGGCTCTCATTGTCTCGTGCTGCCTGAATTGGCTGGCCAGGGCCTGTCGCTGAGTGTACGACCCCGCAATAAGAGGGACATCCTGAGCTGACAGTTTGTGCACTGGCCTTGTGCATGTACAGGCCACCTGTAAGACAGCAACTGAGCCACCTCGTGGCACATTGGCAAAGGCCACGCCACCAAGCTTTCGGGCGCGCGCAGCACTGCCATCGAGCTGTTGCACACATGGCCGGGGAGGCTTGGCACAGCAACATTGTGACTGACCCCGACGTAGCTGTACAGGTAACTTCCCCAGCTTATGTTCTGATTCTTAATTATGCTGCCGCACTTGTTTGTCTGATTCTAGATGTATCACAGATAGCTGGCAGCGCTAAGCTGGTGGGCGTGCTCGGCATAGCCCCAGAGATCAAGGCGCGCACAGTCACCATCTTGCTATCATGTTCAACAAAACGACGGCCATATTCCTGCTATGCACACAAGTATTCCTTGTTGACACACTGAAAGCAACTTGCGGTGCGGCTACAGGCAGACCGGCCCGCACACTACGTTCCCCAGGCTCTGCAGGTGCGGTTGAAGCAAAGCCTGCACTTTCGTAGTTAAGTAGGGAGCATAAGGGGCTTGGGGCTTCAATCAGGGGCCGCCTCGCCTGCGCGCAGGCCTCTGGTATACGCATAATCCCTATACCAGTCTACTACCCTGAAGCAACAAGCATCCTTGGCGAGCCTACGTACCGCAGGGTGCGCCCTCCCAATACAGACACGGGTCTCTCAAACACAACAAGCCCATGCAAAATTGGTGCTGTGTCTTGCCAGCTCTCAGCGTATCAAAGACTTGCTCAGGCAGCGCGCGGCCTGACAGCTCCAGCAGGCTCGCCAGCCCTGGCCTGCACGCCTCGGCAGCCTGCCGCATCGCACAGGCGCAGCCTGGCGCAGGTGTGCGAGGTGCCGGACGCGCCGCTGGACGTGCTGGATGTCTTCCGGCGGCCGGAGGACCTGGCGCAGCACCTGGACGACATCCTCGCCGCCAAGCCCAAGGCACGCCCTAGAACATGCCCTAGACTCACGTGCTGGGACAGATGGGATGTGAAGGAGGCCGCCCGCCGCCCAGCCGCGCAGCCTGTGCAGTGAGAGCTCCTGGCGAGCCTGGTGGCTGGCCTGGCACCAGCGTGTAACGCAAGAGGCATGCAAGGCAGTGAATCGAGGGCTGCCTGTATTATTGCCCCGGTCTGGGTAGCATGGGGATGTGGCAGGAGAGCCTGTGCTGGCAGCTGCAAGTCTGGCGCCTGCAACTTGAGCGTTAGTTGGGACACGCGCGAGCGCTATCTCCACAGCGCACCTGTCACCGGCAGCGTGGCTGGTGGCGACAGCTCCATCTCCATCGTTGTGCAGTGCCAGGACACGCCGCAGCCAGCGCAAGCCTGCTCGGTCATGGAGCGCCCTGCGGAAGGCCTGGGTGCGTGTGCGGATACCGCGAACTGCTGCCCGGACCGCTCAGGCCGAGCGCCGCGTGCACAGGTGGTCTGGCTGCAGAGCGGCATCAGCGAGCCGCGGTTCGAGGAGGCGCTGGCGCGCGCCGGCATCCGCGTCGTCCCGGACCGCTGCCTGAAGGTTGACCGCGCGCGCGCGCTCTCGCGCCTCTGACACGCTTGTCGGAGCCTCGACTTTTGCTGTTTTGCAAACCGGATGCGAGCGTGACTCCTCGCCTGCCTGATCCAGGATGCGATTCCGGCTTGCCCAGAACGCATGGCATGCTGTCGCAGGTCTCACAACTGCGCATGCCTGTGCCCAGTCCACTTTAGACACGATGCCATGCATGCCCCAGTCATCACCCAGATCAGTTTGTCATTATTCTGCACCTACAAATAGCACCTTGGAAGGGCGGCCTGCTTGGCGCATGCTGGAGCAGCAACCTGCTTTTAAAGAAATTTTGCGCATCAAGGTAACCACAACCTTCTGAGCGCTTTTCCGCCTCACTAGCGCCGCACATGCTGCAAGCCTTGCAGTGCAAGGTGGACACCATGAGATCATACGACTCCTCATTGTGCACAGCACGGGCTACCCACTTGACACACCATGCCTGGCATGGCACACCATTTCATCACAGCCGCCCTTCGCGAAGTGCAAAGCACGCCTGTTGACTTTGCGTTCTCACAGCACCAACACAGGTTGGTGCTGTTTGTGCTGTTGGTTCTCAGCCCCATACAGGAAAAAGTGATGTTCTGGAAACAGATGCCATCCTAACCTGCAACCTTCATACGCTGCTGCAGCAAATGCCAGCAAAAGAAATAGATCACCAAAAGCCTCAGCAAAAAAATTCACAAAAACCGCAGCAGCTGCATGTGCCCTCAGGCCTGCAACTCGGCTGCACACACGCACACAAGGCGAATACAGCCGCACTCCACTGGCAGTGTTACACACAGGCCCCTCACAAACACAACACACACATGCAGTTTCCTGCCCTGCCGCCAAGCTCCCACAGGCAATGATTACAGACGGGCGGCTGCTCCTTTACACGCCCTCTGAAAAATTGACGCGCCGGCCCTGGCGCGCACCTCGCGCGTCATCCCAGGACGCATCATTACGCGCGGTCCCAGCGGCTGGCATCGGACCCGGACCCCGGCCCGCCTCTCCGCCCCCCGCGCCCTGTGCCGCAGCAGACTCGAAGGGCGACGGGATGCACGCCAAACGCGCGGGCCCTGGCACGCTCCCCGAGCCATCCCGGGCGCGGGGCTCCCGGTGCCCTGCGCCGGCGCCGCCGCCGCATTGGCCGCCGGGGTGTGCCGCCCGCGCCAGGCCCGAGCGCGCGCCGCCGTCCGCCGCGGGCGCCACGGCGCTGCCGCCGCCGCCGCCGCCGCCGCCCAGCAGGGGCTCCGTCTCCGCGGACGAGGGCGCGCTGCTGCTGCGGCTGCCCTCCAGCGCCAGCCACGAGCCCGCGGCCGCCGCCGCGGGCGGCAGGTTCTCGCCTGCGCGCGCGCCGCCGCTCTACAGGCAGGCGCTGGGGGTGTAGAGTAGGGTAGGGTAGGGTAGGATTACGGCGGCAGGTTCTCGCCTGCGCGCGCGCCGCCGGCCTGTAGGCCGGCGCTCCGGGCGGCGCCACACTCGGCGCCGCACACGCGGGCCGCTGCTAAGGGTTTGCTCAACTTTCCCGCGCCCAGGGCTGATGGCGGGCAGCAGCGCGTTTGATGCACAGCCACACAAGGCCTCTCAAGTACAGCACACTGTATCTTGCACTCAACAGCCTCCTGTAAAGTTTAATCCATTTCAGATATGCACCACATTTGTTTTCAGCAGAAAGCGAAGTTGGATGCATTGGCCGCATCCAGTGGCGCCCCAGCCGCCTCTGGCCGCCCGCAAACACAGTGCGCTTCACGACTAACACGGCCATGCAGGCCCACAAGCTGCGCACCGGACGTGCCGCACATCAGCTCGGCCAGGTCGGCCGGCGGCGGCGCCGGGCCGCCCGACAGCGTGCGCCGCAGCGCGGCCAGGCGCTCCAGGCCTGTGCCCGACGCGCGGCGCGGGATGTGCAGGCCTGCGCGCGCGCGCGCACGCGAGGGTGGGCGCCAGGCTCGGGCACGCTGCCGCTCCAGCAGTGCGTGTAGCCAGAGCGCGGGACCTGGTCAGGCAGCCTGCTGCGGAGCCACACTCCCATATACCCTGGTGGTAGCTTCTCCAATGCACATGTAGAGCTACACAGAAACATTAATGCATCAGCAGGTGCAGATGCGCTGGCATGCGCTGGCACAACCATGCGGGTTAGGGAAGGGTAGGGTACAGGGGGCGCACCGCGCGGCGGCGGCGGCGCGGGCGCGGGCGCCATCTTGTTGCGCCGCCAGGCGCCGTGGCCGGCGGCCGCGTCCAGGTCGCGGCGCGTGATGAGGCCGCGCACGTGGCTGGCCTCGTCCACGACCACCAGGTGGCGCAGGCCCAGCGAGGTGAACACCACATGCGCGCGCTCCGCGGGCGTCTCCGGCCTGCGCGCCGCGGCGGCGGCTCGCATTCAAAGCCGGCCGGCTGCGACGGCGCGGCGCTTGCCGCCCACTGAACACCCGCCCTTTCCAAGCCTGCTGAGCAGGTTTTTGAGATGAACACAGCATGTCATTAAATTGCTTCTGTGGCTGTCACGGGCATACGCTTCATGAAGCAGCACACACCTGACCGGCTGCTTGGCGCACCCGCTGCTGGGGGAGCTGTTGACCATGCGCCTCGTACCATCCCCAGCAGCCAACAGGTCACATACCACAGCCAGCACAGCTCGACACCCCCGCAGCGCATGGCCGTTGCGGTCGCGCACCGCACGGTGGTCGGCGCGCGGTCCATGAAGGGCCGCAGGTCGATGAACAGCCGCGGCGGCGCGCTGGGGGTGTCGCCGGCGGCCGTGCTGCCGTGGAGGCTGCCGCCCCCGTTGGCGAGGCTGCCGGGCGTGCGCGCGCCGCACGCGCCGCCGTTGGGCGTGGCGGGCTCGCTCCAGCCGGCGCTCACGCCGTCCAGCTCGCCCGGCAGGCTCGCGGCATCGCGCCTGTGGGCACACGGCAGCTTGTAGCAGATGTACACAGGTGGCAGCGGGTTACCGCTGTTGCAAGCAAGGTGCGTGGCCGCTGCCACGCTGCCGCAGGCCGCAGCAGACGCGCAGCGCCGCGGGCTGTTCAGCGCGGCTGGCTGGTCCCGACTGCGCCTGCGTCCGCAGATTACGCCGCACGCCATATCACGCTGGAGGGAGGGACCACGGGCATTCTGGAGACCCGTCTCGCCGAGCTCCGGATGCGGCAAAGCCCTGACCAGCGTAACAGCCGAGCCAGCTGATAGCACGCTTTTCTGCGAGCGGCAATGTCACGCGGCCCTCAGCGGTGCCAGCAGGGCGGCCCAGCGCCCGCGTTTGTAGGAGGCGGAGTCAGCAGATGCGTGACTTGCACAATGCGGCTCACAGCATGCAGGCGCACGCATGTGAAAGGGGCGCGGCCGAGGGGGCCGCACGGCTGCGAGTGGCGGTGCCGGAAGAACATGCGCATCTTGCGGTCCAGCTCCAGCTCGCGGCCCAGGCGCTGCCCGGCCTGCTCCTGCGACAGCGGCGCGCCGGCCTCGTCGCAGAACGCCTGCACACGCGCGCCGGTCTTCAGCGCCGGGCAGCCGGTCACGCAGCGGCTGCGCGACCCACACACACCTGGCGGCATGATGCGCGACAGGTGCACGCGCCGTGGTCGGCCGGCGCGGCGAGCCCTGGAGGCGCCGTGGGCTGCAGCGCCGCGGGTGGCGCGAACAGCCGACCAGAGGGTCGCGGGTAAGGTTAGGATAATCCTACCCTGTCCAACCCTACCCTGGCCGCCAGGACGCGCCTGGCTGCCCAGCAGCACGAGCAGCTGCGAGCGCAGGATGACGCCCTCCAGGGGCCCGCTGCGGCTGGCGCCGCCGCCCAGCGCGTCGAACTCTCCCTCGTCGCGCTCAGGGTCCGGCCCGCCGCCGTGCACGACCGGGAAGCCGTTGTGGCGCGTGCGCCGCAGCACGCTCGCCACGTACGCCACGCTCTCGACCTCGCGGAAGCACCTGCGCCGCGCCCGGGCGGCCTGAGCGCCGCGTCCCGAGCGCCGGAGCAGCGGCAGGCCCCAGGCGTCTCAACGGAGATTGGCATCCTGCTTGACCCCGTCCAAGCGCAGAGAGAGGATAAGAGGAAAAGTTGCGGGGCCATGGACACTTGTGTACGGTGACGCCCCGCAGACTGGTAGGCCGCGCGTGTCTGCTCCCCCCTGGGCCTCACATCAGCGCCAGGCCGCCGCCAGAGACGAAGCCGGGCCGAGCGAGCGCGGGCCGCGGCTGCGCCGCCACACGGGGCGCACCAGACGGCGCGCGACATGATCATTCCGGCGTCCTTGGCGAAGAGCGCGGGCGGCGGCGAGGGCCGCAGGAAGATGACCGAGCCGTCCGCATCCAGGTCGGTCTCATAGACGCCGTCGCTGTGGATCATCTCGCCGACCCAGTTGCTGCACAGCACCGCCAGGATGATGCCCAGCATGAACTTGGTGCTCTGCGCGCCGCCGCGAGCGCGCGCGCGGTGTCAGGGCGGCGCCGCCGCTGCACCCCTCCGCAGTCACGCAGACGGCCCAGACACCCTGCTGCAAAGGCGTGTAACAGGTCAAGAAATTGCACGCTGGTCACGCCGCCAGGCCCGGGCCGTGCCCAAAGATGCTGGCGCTGCGAGCAACGAGGGGGCTCAGCTCAGGCACCGTACAATCTTTTTACTACATAGGTTTTGCAACCTTGCACGGCTGACTCATGCAGATCCTCCCGGCTTCGCCATGCGCCTGAGCACCCAATCTCTGCAGCATCCTATGTGGTCAGGGCGCAAGGGGCGCAGCGCCACAGATGCGCCCGGGCATGCCGACCCTGCATAGGCCGCCCGCGGCGCGCCCCTGCGTGCCTTCGACCACGATGACGACGAGCGAGATGGACGCGCGGAACACGCAAACCCTGCATGCCCTAGCACGCAAACCCTGCAGCATCGCCCGCCGCGGCGCGCGCCTGCGTGCCTTCGACCACGATGACGACGAGCGAGATGGACGCGCGGAACACGCCGCCCAGCATCGCGGTCGCGGCGCACATTGCGTAGATGCCCGGCTGGATGTGCCAGGTCGGCAGCAGCTTCATCAGCAGCAGGCCGCACGTCGCGCCGAACGACCCGCCCACCTGGCGCGCGCGCTCGAGCGCGCTGTCAGCATGCGCATGGTGCAGAGGCTTCCGCCCCGCGCGGCACCATGCTTGGATCCCTCCCTGCCTGCACCGCCGCCACAGCACTGAAAAAGCTCTAGAGCAGCCTAGCGAGAGTGTGACAAGCCTGCTCCAGACCCGCAGCAGTGCTGCGGACACTGGCTGCGCAACGCGCCGGCACCGCGCTTTTCTAAAGCGTTGGGAGACCCAAGATTGTGGAATACAGCTCCATGAACAGGGCGCAGGCGGGAAGCGGGGCGCACCATGATGGAGGGCATGAAGAGCCCGCCCGGCAGCGCGAGGCCGCCGTTGGCGACCATGAACAGCAGGTACGAGGGGCACAGGATCAGCAGCGAGCGCAGCGTAAAGTAGCACTGCTCGCCCGCGCACACGTCGAACCTGCGGCCGCCGCCGCCGCCGCTGTCAGGAAGGTGCTGCAGCCGCTTTCTCACACAGCGTCTGCGACGTCTCAAGCAGACCATGGTCCACGGACAACCAGCACGGGAGAGTTCGCAGGACGCAGACGCGGGCGGCCTGCACGGCAGCACTGCGAGCCCTGCAACCACTCTCTCCGCGCGCGTCTCCCGCGTACCCCCAGGCCACACAGGCGACGCAGAGCGGCTTGCGGCTTCGGCCGCGCACGCGCGGCGCGCACATCAAGGGCGCGCACTCCGGCGCGGGGCCGCTGAGGCTGGACAGGCGCGGGCGCGCACTGCGACGTGAGGCTGCCCAGGCTGAGGGGCGCCGCATAGGGTAGGGTTAGGATTAGGGTCAGGACAGGCGCGGGCGCGCACTGCGGCGTGAGGCTGCCCAGGCTGAACAGGTGCCGGATGGTCTCGTCCGGGAACGACATGAATGCGGTCGCCAGGTCATTGTAGCCGCTCTCGCACTTGAGCGTGAACCCATAGTTCTTCTCGTGCCACTTGGGCACGTCCACGCACGTGCCCAGGCTGTAGCTGAGCAGCAGCATGGCGGCCACCGTGCCGGCCGCCAGGCCGGCCGCCTCCAGCAGCCGCAGCGCGCTGCTGGCGCGCGGCGCGCGGAACTGCGCGCCCGAGGGCTGCGAGTCAGGGGCTCTGCGTGGTGGGCCGCCGCTTTGATGTTTCCGCGGCTTCAGCAGCGCATGCATGCGCTCACGCCGCCAGCGCACGCAGCAGCAGAAGCTCACCCACACATGTATGCGAAATCGCGGAGGCCATTGGAGGCAGCGTGTGCAGCCCAGCCAGCGAAGGCTGCAGCAAGCAGGACTACGCTGCAGCAATAATGTGTGCACGTCTGTCCTGTGTCCACACATGCGTCGATGACATACCATTGCTACGAACACATAGATGAGGGCATTCCATGAGTCAGAGCAAGCGGGCGGCGCGCCCGGAACATGGCCTTGTGCGCGGCGTTGAACGCCGCGCCGAGCAGGCCGCCGCCCATGGAGACGAGCACGAACAGCGGCAGCTGCTGGAACCAGTCCTGGTTCTCCATGGGCGCGATGCCCTGCGACAGCAGCACGCCGCGCTTCCACCTGGCGCGCGCGCGGCACCGGCAAGCGGTGAGAGGGTGCGGAAGACCTACCCTACCCTACCCTAGCGCACAGCACTGCTACAGTTGCCCGCGGTCAGTTGCGGTTGGCTGCGCGCAGCATCAGTAGGTGGGAGGGCACACAAGGTGCAGGGCAGCAGGCGCACTGCATGGCTACCAACACGAGCGTGCAGGGACTCGGCCGCGTACACATGCAGGCTCGCACCTTTACGTGTGAACATACACCACCAACCATCAAACAGACCACTGCACACACAAAGGGGTTGGTGCGTGTCTGGACGGTGGCAGTGCGCAGCAGCGCCACGCAGCAGCACCGCCAGGCGCCGCCGGGCCGCGCGGGGGGCGGCGCGCGAGGGGCGCGCTTGGGGTTCAGCAGGCCGACGGTGCACACGGCGACGGTGGTGCACACGAAGCAGCGCACGGCCACCTTGCGCGACCAGTGCGTGCACGCCTCCTCCATGCTGAACAGCACGCCGCCGATGGGCGCCCCGAACGCCGCCTGGCCCGCGGGCGCGCATGCGTGGGCGTATGCGGGGTGCCTGGTAGGGTGCGTAAGAGCGTACATACAGGGTGTACGGCGTGCGCGTGTAAGTTTTAGATACAGTTTCTCCGAGCCCACTCGTGTGACGCGACTCTGGCAAGTCGGTGTTGCTTCACTTCTCTCGAGTCGCCGCGTGTCTGACATGACTGGGCCCGCTTTCGAATTGGTGCAGTCCCCTGGGCCACCTCAGCCTGACCCTGCGCTGAATTGCGCAGGCGGCCGCGCACCGCCAGGCCGGCCGCCGCGCCGGCCGAGATGAACTCGCGGCGGTCCGCGTCGCTGTGCAGCAGCGCGACGTGCGCGTGCCGCTTGTGCTCGAGGCCCGCCGGCGCGTCAGCGGCCTCGGCCGCGTGCAGGCCGTTGTGCTGCTCCGTGCCTGCCACCCAAGGCGGACATGCCTGCCTCAGGGCCTTTGGGCTTGGCCGCAGAGCTGAAGGCATGCTGGAGCCTCGGCATCTGAGCTCAGGAACCATGCAAGTCACTGCGCGTCCATCAATGGCAATCGTTTGCCGCTTTCGCAAGGCCCCCAGTCAGCAGGGCAACGAAACCCGGCTCTGCATGACACTGCAACGAGTAATTTGTCAAATGTCACGGAAGCTGCCCATGAGTCAGGGAGGCTGCCCTTACGCACAACCCACTCACACCGCAGCCCGCCACCGCGTGGCGGCACCGAGCGTGCACCTGTTGCGGGCGCGCCATCCGCGCAGTGGTCGCATTTGCAGTGGTCAGCGCACTCCGAGCCGTTCGCTCCCTTGCAGGCCGCTTGGCCGCAGCGGCCGGGGCTGCCGCTGGCGGAGCGCTTGGCGCGCAGGCGGCGGCGGCGCGCTTGCGGCAGCGCGCGCCGCACCGACCAGCGCAGCGTGGTCCACCAGTCGCACAGCACTGCGCGCCCGCTCGGCGCGTGAGCCCGAGGGCTGCGCGGCCTCCCTTCCAGCGCCCGGTTCAAGGGCCTCCCTGCCTGCTACCACTCCACAACCCTGCAGAGTGGTCCTCTATGTCAGACATCTAGCTGCATCCCAATGGCTTGCATTAGAAGCATGAGTAACCTACTGTACGCCCTGTGGCCAGAGCACACTGTCAGGGCTGGTGCTGGCCAGGTGCGTAGCACGCGCCCAGCCATAAGCCCGCTCGACTCACGACTGCGCGCGAGGTGCAACGTATGGCTCGCAGGCTGCCCTTCCCGCCATGCACTCTTAAGCCCTCTGCCTCTCCAGCAATGCCCAGGCATACGCCGCAGGCTGCGCGCAGGGCGCCCGACCGCAGCCGGGCGCGCACTGCATGCAGCGTGCGTGATGACGTGCGCAACGCAGCCGCCCAGATGCACCATCGGCGCCTCCGGCCCCAGCGCGACGTTGGCGGTGACGCCGCAGAGCGTGCCTGGCGCGTGGTGTGGCGCGTCATGCTGGTATGCGTCATGCGGCAGCATGCGCAAGCAGGTCCGGCGCTGATCAAGGGCATGCACGTTCCGCACACATGTCGTCAAGTCTGCCTCTTCCAAAGCCAGTCTGTATGGTATGTGTGTGCTTGCAGGCCCGCACTTTGGGCTGTCATCGAGATAGAAGAAGTAAACGGCCACGCGGCACGAGCATCAGCACTGCGTGCAGCCACAAAGAAGAAAATCCCAAGGTAACAGACATCAAGTCCTCGAGATTTACCAACATGTCACAAAGCCAACAATGGCTCTGGGAACAGGTTCCGCCCGCGCGGCGGCGCACCAGAAAACTTGGCGACGAGCGCGCGCAGCGAGAGTAGGTCGGGGATGGCGTTGCCGTTCAGGTAGGCCATGATCAGCGACACGCCCGCACCGCTCGCCTGCGGCGCCCAGAACTGCACCTGCCGCCCACGCGCACACGCCTCAGTCCACCCCGCTGACCTGGGACACGCCGCTCGCCCGCGACACCCAGGCTTGGACAGGCCACACGCGCGCCTCAGTCCCTTCCTGTGCACCCAGCAGTTCAAGCGTACTGGCTCCCAGGCTGGGCATGCGCTAGGGCATCCAAATCCGAGGGCAAATCGGCCTGCGCCTGGTCCTTCTGCGGACACATGCTTTGTATACACAAGCATCCTTCCAGCTTGGTCGAGAGTGTGCTGTGAACATACATGACACCTGCATGCTCCTGCACCTACTCCCAAGGAACCTACAGCCTTGCTCAAGTGCATCTCTATCAGGGGCACACGTTTGATATCATCCAGCACTGCGCATGGAGCCGTGCCGCGTGACCGCGCCCGCAGCGCCGGGCGCGCACCACGCCCGCGCCGGCCAGCGCCAGCGCGCCCGAGAAGCCCATGTGGAACAGCACGCCGAGCGCAAAGCCCAGCGTCGGCCGCGGCGCGAACGCGTCCGCGTGGATGATCGCGCGCACGCGGTGGTTTTTCCAGGTCGTGACGCCCTCGGTCGCCAGCGTCAGGCTCACCGCCAGCAGCCCGACGATGATGCCAATGACGACCGTAACCAGCTGCTTCACCACCGTGTACGGCTTGATGCTGCGCGGCGCACGCGCGCACAGCATTGGTGCGGCGCAGCTGGCGCGGCCGGCCGGGCAGCTCGGCCCCACGCCTTGCCTGAGCCTCCAGGGAGCTGCAAGGCGCCCCCTGCTTGGCAGAGGACTGGTGCGGCAGGCGCAGCGCGGGGTGCCCCCGGCCGCCAGGCTTCCTGCCCGAGTCAGCGCGAGTGCGGCAGCAACAGGAGCTAGCGCATTGCGCTGCAGGGACGCTGGTGAGGCCCAGCGAGGGTGGCCTGCCACGGTGGCAGCAAACCCCACCAGAGCCCCTGCACCGAGCATGGTGCGCACCCGAGCACGCGCCGCTGCTCCGCGAGCGCGCGCTCCTGCCGGAACGTGTGCACGCCTGCGCACCCAGGTGTGCACGCCTCAGCTATGGCAGCAGCTGTCTGGCTGCCTCTGAAGAAAGGCTGATTCAGGTCTTGGTTGCTGCCGCTGCAGCTTCTCAGGCCAGTGGCAGGTGGGACGCGCACGGTTGTGCACGGTGTGGTAGTCCAGCGACTCGCTCTGCATGCCCCCCGCGCCGCCCGTGCGGCGGCGCTTGGCGCGGCGCAACGTGAACACGTTGCTGATGCTCCGCGCCTCGTGCAGGCTGCTCATGTGGCAGACGCGCTCGAGTAGGGGCTCTGCGCTGCTGCCCATCGCGGCCGGGACCGCGCTGCCTCACCCCGCTTGCCAGGCGCCGCTGACAGCGGCGCCTCGGCCCCGCCGAAACCGTGCACGCCTACCGGGGCGGTCTGTCTGGCGCCGCTACCTCAGGAGCGCGTCAGACGTGCAGGGGTTGTGCTGCGTCTCTTGCTTTATTTTCTAAACGCTCCGTGCTAGGCACCCCTGCCCCAGCTCCCCAGGCGCTGCTGCACCACCCAAGCCTCCTGCCGCGCCTCAAGTCTTGCGCATCTCCGGGCACCGCTGTACCAGCCTCCACTCACACACTTATGACACGGGTGCTTACAAACCAAACTAGGTGAACAGCGCAACTAGCCGTATGAAGCAGAGCTCGGCCGCAAAGATGCAGGCAGCTTCTTGCTTGCACAACTGCCAAAACTATTAGTACGCAGCACGGTGTTCACTGCAAGACGAAGGTGTGCAGTGCAGGCAGCCCAAAGACGTCAGGCTGGCCTGTGTGCACAGGGTGATCGGAACCCCAGTCCAATACAGCACGTGCCACAACTCCGCACGTGCTGAGGGCCTACAGGCTAGCTGGCCAGGTGGGTGCCCACTGTCGCAGGGTCATGGTCATGGGCCTGTGAGGATCAGTACGCTGGAGGGTATTGTGCCGCCTGACCTGCGGTGTTGCATAGCAGCGCATGTGACGCAGGCACTGTGTGTTCGGGTGCCTTCCAGGCACCTACAACTGGCCCTGTGTGTGGTCGGGCACCATGCAGAGTCCCTGCCGTGCTGCATTAGGGAGCCTCCAGATAGATTTCACATTGCACAGCCCCAAGCTGGGGCCCCCAGCTAGGCTGCTCATGCGCGTCCAGCTTTTACAGTCCTATCTGTCACATGCACTCACAAAGGAGATAGGCCGCATGTTGTGTTCATCATGCAGGTCTTCTGTTGTTGAGTATGAGCAACCATACGTAGCGGGGATGCAAGTGTGTGCAAAGAACGTATACTTACACAACGGCAGCCTCCGCAAGCTCCTGGCAAATATTGCATTTGTTTAAGCACCCTTCATTGAGCTTAGGGGGCAAGCATGGCCGGCACGCTTAATGCATGTAACGCGCGGAGTCCTTGCTGCGCTCACTGGGACCGCGTTTCACGCCCACGACTCTGCGCTCGCGCTTGGCCCCAGGCGCGTCGCTGGGCGCTGGCTGCTGTGCGCCCGGCGGCAGCACCAGTGCTCGCAAAGCTCGTGCATGGTGTCAGCGATTTCGTGACACCGAAGGCAAGCAGCAGCTGCTGCTGCTCTGGCAGCTGGGTCCCTCAAGTGCCTTGCCCCGCGTTCCCTACCTAGCACCTCTGTGCTCATGCACGCGTCATGGTGATGGCGTCAGACGTGCGCATGCGCAGCACCGCTGCTAGAGCGCCCGACACGCGCCGCGCAGGCAAAGGACGCCAGCACGAGCGTGCGGGCGTCAAGGGTCAGCTCTCTGTGCAGAGCATGAGCGGGCGGCCAGCTTCCGCGGCGCCGTCGGCCTGCTGCGGCGCTTGTGCTGGCATTGCGGAAGGTCCCATGCGTTGGACACGTTCAAGGGCGCTGAGCGCTGCTGCCGCGACTTGCCGGCAAGGTCAGGCAGCGCTACGCGCGTCGCGCCAGCTGCCTGGCGCCGGGTGCATGAGCCGGGACCTTGCGTGCATTATGCAGCCAGGGCAGCCAGGCGCTTGTGCCAGGCGTGACCGGCGGCTGCGCGACGCGCGGTGTGTCCTGGCTAGCACAAGCGCCTGGCTGCCCAGGCTGCATGCAGCATGCAAGTGCACAGCTCATGCACCCGCAGCGCCAGGCTGCAAGCACACCGCTGGTTGACCTTGTCGAGCAACACGCGGCAGCAGCGATAGTCGCCCTCAAAGGCGTCTACAGCGTAGGGGAACCTGTTGGAATACGAGCAGTAGCGCAGCAGCAGGCAGGCCACCTGCGCCGCGTCGCGTAAGTTCACCGACAGCTCGAGCTCCGCACAGAGCCCACCCTTCAGGCCCGCGAGCTCGCGCTGGCAGGCCTCCGCCTGCGCGGCGCGCGGCGCGCATTTCGGGCGCTCTATCAGCGGTGCTGCGCGCCTGCGCATGACGCCATCACTTGACGTATGCATGAGCACAGCGGTTCCACATGGTGCACAGTCTGATCTGGGCGCATGTGCATGCCGGCGCAGAGGCAGTCGGGCTCGGCAGCACCGCATGAGGGTCACACAACCAAGGACTCGCGCAAGGGCATTAAGCACCTCATATGAAAGGCGCGCGGCGCCCGAGCGGCGTGACCGGGTCTGGCGGGCTGGCATGCAGCGTCAGGCTGGAAATCATGACCAGCGGAGCTGCCAAACCCGGTCACGCGGCCCCGGGCGCCGCGCGCCTGCTACACACAAGGGGCTTGACGCCGCTGCGCGCGTGCGTGGCTGCGCAACCCTCGTGCGGCGCCACTATTTGTCAATTCCGGCTGCCTCTGCGCGCGTGCAGATGCGCATCGATCAGACTTTCCATGCTCGGCGTGAATGCGCGCACCCATGCGAGGGTGGCATACAGCACACCAAGCGCACAACCTGCGGCCCCCGCAGGCACGCTCATCATGGAAGCCCGCAAATGCGGCTACCAGTCATGCATGCCATGGCCTGTAAGCTCGCTCAGCACTGTCATGCAAACAGCGTGTCACTCTCTGCCCTTGCGCGTTGCGCAAGGGCAGAAGCTACTCGGGTGTACGCATTATATGCGAGCGCTGAACTGTCCTGTACAGCTGTTGTCAGCGAAACAGCAGAAGCATACACCCTCAGCCACCTATGTAGCACCTCTCAACAGCTGTACGTCTAATTGGTGGCTGACCAGTAAGACAAGCCAGTGTGCCTTTGCGGGCTGGCCGGCGTGGTACCCCATGCCCTATGTGCCAAGTAGCAAAGCGCTCCCGCACCTGGCCGCAGACGGCATGAGCAGACGCAAGCGGCGCGCTTGAGTGCGCCTCGTCCCGCTCTAGCGCCTGTCCAGCCATTAATCCTATGCACTCGTGCGCTTTCTGCATGCAGGCTACACATGACGCGGCCCCTCTGTCGCACGCCTCTGTGCCAAAGCAGGCGATGACAGTGGCGGCTTTTGCTGTGCAAGGCAGGGCGCGAGGCAAGCGCACGCCTCCTGAGGCGCGGCCGTCCTCGCGCAACAGAACTTGTGCCTGCTGAGCTTCACCACAGAGGCAACCGGGACACAGTTGACGTCTTGCAAAAGGGGCTGCACGCATGCGCCTGGGCAGGGTGCAACACACGAGGACACGGACTTTGCACCCGCGGCCGATACCTACGGTGGGCTGCGGGGCCACTTATTCGTCTTGGAGAACCGCATCATGGTTCAGTGTACGCGTAGCAAAGCCAGGCAGAGGCTGGCTCTGCTGCATGTGTACTGGACCATGAGGCCGTCTCTCTGGACGACTAAGCGCTCCGGCAGCCCGCCGCAGGTCACGTCCATGGGCGCAAACACCAAACTCTGTCTGCGTGTGCTGCCACCTGCCTATGTGCCTGTCTGGCTGTCAGGCGGACCTGCGCCAGCTTCACGCGCATGCAGGCTGTGCATGGCATCCACCGTGTACCAGTGGCTTTGTGTCGAAGCTCAGCAAGCACAAGTTCTGCTGCGCGAGGCAGGGGCCGAGGTAAGGGCGCGCCTCCTGCGCCTCCACGGCGACGGAGGCCGCGCCGTGCCCCTGGCCGCTGCCAGCATTGGCGTCGGCATGGCGTCGCGCGCCCTCTCGCGCAACACGTCGATTAACCTCGGCCCGGACTAGGCCCTGCCCTGCGGACCACGCAGCAGGAGGATCGCGCAGCAGAGCCAGCCGCTGCATGGCCTGACTGGTAAACCAGGCAGCTGCCAAAACACCTGGCAGACCTAGAGCAGACACCCCACACACACTGTTATAAGATCCTTGGTGCATGCAGTGACGGCACGCCGTGCGCTGCAAGAAGCCGGGGCGAGGTCATGAGCGCCACTGTATCTGAGGAGCGCGGCGGCCGTGGCGCGCAAAGGTGCTGGAAGGGGTCCATGAAGCAGCTGCTCCCCAACAGCGCTCGGCATCCCGGTGGGCGAGTGGCTCAAGCAGCGCGCTGCGCCGGGCCAGGTCCAGCCACACCCGGCGCGCTGCTCGAGCCGCTCGCAAACCGGGACGCCGGGCGCGCTGTCGGGGAGCGGCAGCCCCACTTCCCAGCATCTTGCGCCCCGCAGCCGCTGCGCCCCTCGAACTCAGTGGCGCGCATCACCAGGCCCTTGCTGCCTGCAGTGAAAAGCAGGGCTGCATGCATCATGTTTCACTTGAACACACTGTGTGCGGGCGTCTGCTCCGCATATACATGTGCTTCAGAAACAGCCTGGTCACGAGTGAGTCAGGCCAGGCAGAGGCTGGCTCTGCTGCGCGTAACCTCAACGTGGACCATGAAGTGGCGTTCCCTGCAGAACAAGCACCCCCGCAGGCCGCTGCAGGCTCAAGCCATGGGTGCGAACTCCGCGTCTTCATGAGCTGCACCCTGCCCAAGTGCCTGTCCGGCTGTCAGGCAGATGCATGCAGCCGCTTCATGTCCACGCAGGCTGTGCATGGCATCATCTGTCACACCGTTGACCTCTGTGCCAAAGCTCGCCATAACAAGCACACGTTCTGCAGGGTGAGGCAGGGGCCGAGGTAAGGGTGCGCCTCCTGCGCCTCCACGGCGACAGAGGCCGCTTCCCTCGCCCTGGCCGCTGCCAGCGACCGGCATCGGCATGGCTTCGCGCGACCTCTCGCCCAGCACGTTGTTGACCTGAGCCGGCACCGCCCCTGCCCTGCGGCGCCGTCCCCAGCCGCGCGCGCCCCCGCGCCGCACATGCTGGGCTGTCGTGCACAGCGCAGCTCAGCAACCAGGTCATGAAGGGAGCCTACCGCAGCAAGCGGGCATGCGCCTCAGGGACATGGTCCTCAACAGGACCTATGATCAGTCCGATGAAGGGTGCGGCGCCGGACTCGTCATGCCCGCTGTCCAGCTCTGACCACAAGCAGACAGCACATCACCCAGGCAGCCTGCTGCCCTGTAGCGTATGGACCTCAGATTGCACACTTCAGACGCAAGCGCTGGAAACTGTCATGCATGGCTGCTGCAAAATACTTGGCAGTACATACAGCAACACTATACATCCACGGCAGCCTATACAGAAGATGCAGCCTACGCATAATACCATGCTGCATACTAACCTATTCATAACCAGAATTGATACTACTCGGTCAGACACATGAGCAAGCCTGTGCGCCTCTGCGGGCCGACCGGCATGGCACGCAGTGCTTACGAGCAAAGTCCTTCCCATAACATGGGGCACAGCTCCACTGCCGCAAGCGACTCGCCAAGAACTGCATGCTTGGCACAGCAGCCTGGCGCTAAAAAGTATGCTGGTTGCGGCCTGTACCTTTGGGTCTGTATGGCGTGTGAGCTGCGCTATACAGCCCACAGACCTCCTGCGCGATGCAGTAGCCAGCAGCACGTGATGCCTGCAGGGTACTCATAGAGGCACCCCAGGCGTACTGCAGCTGCTGGGCGCCGCGCTGCTTATTCAGATAAGCTTGGAAATGCACAACGATGCTGTGTACTGCCGGTACCAGTAGGATGTCTGGAGCACTTGACAGGAGCAGACCGCTGCAGAAGCAGATACGCCACCTCTTTGCAGGCATTAGCGAGCGCCACCCTGAAAACAGAGTGCTCAGCAGCTGAGCCTCACTAGCTACAATAAGCGAAAGGACGATATTTACTCCTGGCAGGCGGACAGGACCACCTGCTGCTTATGCGTATGCGCAAGCAGGGGTCTGCGCCTGTCAGGTGGTCCAGACCGCCTACCAGCAGTACACATCATCCTTGTGCCTTTCCAAAGCTTCACTGAGCACTCTCGCCAGCAGGTTGGCGCTCGCTTGTACCTGCGAAGAGCTGGCAAGCTGCTTTTGCAGTGGTCTGCACCTGTCAGGTCGTCATTATGCAAATCCAAGGCTGAATGAGCAATCTTGTCCGCAGGTTGGCGCTCGCAATGAGCTGGCTCGTGTGCCGACCCTTGCTTGAGGTCAGGGTAAGGGTTTCTGCAGCCAGCATGCAACCTACCTGCATGTCCACTGCATCATGCCTTGGGCTTCCGCGCTACTTCGCGTGCGACACGTGCATCTGCGCGGGTGACAAGCACTGGGACATTTGTGAGCTTGCTGGGCACGCCGGGCCCATGCGGGCTCCTGCGGCCGGGTTTGATGCCCTGCCTGCGACCAGCACGCTGCAGGCCAGCATCGCTGCGAATCCCGCCCAGCTGACCGCACAGCTGGCAGCACTGCCTACAGAGGCAATCGTAGTCCAGTTGCGCGGCCGGGGCATGCTTCCGCCGACAGCCGGCTCGGGCCAGCCCACGCGCGCCGAAGCGATGGCCTGGCTCGCAGAGCGCGTCGCCCGGGCGCCGCCGCTGCACCCAGAAGTCGCCAAGGACCTAGCCGCGATCGACCAGCTGCTGTATGCGCAGCTGGCACAAGCATGGCCGCAATTGGTCTGATTCCAGCGCGACACGGCATGCTGGGGCCGGCGCCGCCGCAGGACGGCGCGGGGTACCTGCTGTCGGAGTTCCTGGTCCGGCAGACCGCCAGCACCGCGCCGCCCGCGCCGGCCAGCGCCTGCTTCACCGCAGAGGAGCTGGCCTGGATGCGCGTCAAGTGCCAAGGTGAGCCTGCCGCCGCACGGAGACAATAACCTATCGTGCAATGCTGTATCAGATGTCGTGTGAGGCAATGTACGGAATATGCATGTACCTCACACCTTGCAAACATGCCATATCTTGTATCAGCAGGTGCATGCGCACAAGCATGCTCACTCACATGTCAGTGTGTGCGCTCTGCATGTGTTGGACAAGTGGTGCATGCATGCGGTCAACTCGCCAGCATGTTGATAGTATGTCCTTTGGGCCTGTGTTTTGAGATATTCCTGTTGTCAGACGTGAACACTCGTAGCCTGCGTGTGCCACCCAGGGCACATGATGCGGCGCAATGGCTGTGCCCCGCCAGTGGGCACCGTCCTCTCGCGCACGCCCGGCGCCGCGGCCGTGGTCACCGCCGTGCGCTACTGGTTTGCGGCGGCCTGGTCGCGCTTTGGGCTGGCGGCGGTCGCGGCGGAATATGCGCGCGGGCGCGAGCGTGGCGAAGCCGCCGAGCTCGTGCGCGGCTTCGCGTGCCGCATGGTGGCGGCAGGCCTCGCGCCCGGCCTGCCCGAGGCGCGCATCTGGGGCCATGCGCTCGGCCTGGCCGACGCGGCCGCCAACGCGGCTGCCTACGCCATGCAGTATGGCGCCGCCACGCCACTGGCGCTGGTGCCGGAGCTGGCGCCCAGCGTCCTGGGCTGCGCGCCCAGCACGCGCGCGCACACGGCGCTCGTGCGCGCGCTGGGGCCCTACGCCGTGCTGGCGCGGCTGTCGCCGGGGGGCGAGGCGCTGCAGCCGCCTGCCGAGGCACACACCGTGTACCCGGGTCCGCTGGGCGACCCGGGCCAGCACCCTGCCCCCAGCCAGGCGCACCTGGTGGCGGCGCTGCTTGCCGAGGTCGTGGACGAGCACGGGCGGGCGAGCACCGCGCCCGTGCGCGCTCTGGCCAGCCTGTGCCTGGGAACGCAGCAGGCGCACCCAGAGCTGGTAGGACAGCCGCAGCGGGCGCGAGAGTACCTCGCGCACGACTTTGTCGCCAGGATGAACAGCGCCGCGGTGCGCGCCGAGTCGCCCGCGGCAGACCTGCCGCTCACCGCTTCGCCGGGCGCCGCAGCGCTCATGGCCAAGCTGCGCGTGTGCTTTTTCCTGGCCTGGGGCCGCGGGAATGGGCTGGAGCAGGCCGCCGCTGCGCGCGGGGAGGCCGAGGGCGGCGCGCTGCTCGCGGGCTTCGCGCGGCGCGTGCTCGCGGCCGGGTACGTGCCGGGGCTCCACGTGGCGCGCACGCCGGAGCAGGCGGACCGGCTGGCGTGCGCGGCGGCGATGCGCGACGCCAAAGCGGTGATCTGGGGCGTGGCGACGCCGCTGTCGCTGTGCCCGGCGCTGCCTGATGAGGTGGTGGGCGGCCCGCCGGGCTCGCCGGCTGCAGCCGCGCTGGCGCGCGCTCTGGGGCCGTTTGCGGCGCTCGCGCGCCCGCAGCTGCCGTGCTACTGGATGGATCCTGATGCACAGCCGGCGACCGTCACAACGTACGCCGCGCCCAGCCCCAACCCCAACGCCATCGGCCTGTTCGCCCCCAAGCGGCTGCCGCCCTTCACGCCCGATGCGGCCGCGGCGGCCGCGCCCGCCGGCCGCCGCCCAGACCCTGGATCGCAGCTCACGCAGACCGGCCTTCTGGGCAGCCTGGCCGGTGGGGCCGCGGACGGGGGCGCGCACGTCGACGGGGGCACGACCGTGTGGCACGGCGGCGCGGAGCGTGGCGGTCCTGTGCACCATGGCAAGCGCAGCCGCGGGCAATGGCGCGCCCTGTTGGCCCAGCAACATGCTTTGCGAGGGTGCACGGCAGCTTCTTTGCCAAGAAAGCAAGCAGGAAAGCAAGCTGCGCTATGCATGCAGCTGCTGATCATGCATTTGCTGGAAGGCGGTGTGCATAACAGGGTCAAAATGTCTTATCCTGCAAATAGACGCGAAACGTCGGGCGCAGACCACATGCTCCTGGCCTGCATACCCTGGTCGTCATATATGTCCTGTTGGAGCATCCTGGTGATGCATGCAGACTGCATTGCCACCGGTCGGAACCTCAGCGTGCAGTCACAGGCATGGCTGGTGAACTATGCAACAGTACCTGAAGTAGGCACTTCCGTGCGCAAAACCCGCCACCCTTGGTCTGTCGCATGCAGGGCTCCTGCACTTCTGAGCGCCTGATCAGCCTGACCCGTGCGTGCTGCGCGCACGCGCGCAGAAGGTGACACGCGGGCCAAGAACCAACCGCGGCGCCGGCGCGCATCACCCAGGCGCTGAACATCTTCGCCGCGCACACTTGGCCAGAGCATCTGCCAGGGCTGGCGTGCAGTTACAAGGCACGCCTCACTGCAGGCCGAGCGCGCCGGCGCATGTACAAATGTGTACAGCTGTGAGGAGTGAGTCATATGTAAGCTACAACGCCGGAAGTGCCGCTCTTTTTACATGCATTCACACAACTCATTTCTGTGCTTGCGCTGGCGAATCACGAGATTTGCATCATCGTCATAGAAACTTTTGATTAGGTCAGTTGTGTGCCCACCACATCCTGAGAAATGAAAGCACATCTTGTCTCCAGTGCATGAGGTTTTGCATACTGATGAAACGCCAGAGCCTTTACCAGCTAAGAAGGACTGCTCAGATGTCTTGCGCACCTCCTGCGTGCCCCATAAGTGCGTTCACCACTTCGGTGACCCCTGAATACACACAGCTGGCTTGGCGGGCTAGTGAAGCGCTCATGGCCGCCCTACATGACTTTCAAATTATGCCAATCAAGTTGTCGATCATCCAGTGCTAGCACGAGCACTGATCCTTCTTAAGGTCCTGATGCTGTTCAGAGCTATGCAGTCGGCTGATACATAGTAAATGTGTCCAGGTGTAGTCCGTGCCTCGCGCACTCCTGTAGTACTTGGTACCTGCAACCAAGCACAATGCCGTGGCGAAGTTCGCGTATGTGCGGATCAAACGTGCGGAGTAACACACAAGGGCGCACATGGGCTGCCCGGTTCCAAAGACGTGAAGGAGATGTGAAACTAGGCACCCATGCAACCGAGCTGGAGGCTGTAAAAGCTCTGGCAAGGCGCGTCCTGTGCACTCGACCTGCCTGCCGGCCTATATCGCTTTTTGCGCTGCATCTTGCAACATACCTTTCAATGCGCTTCCTCAGGTACCTCTACAAGTCTGGCTCCACCAAGCCCCTGCCAGTGGAGCTCTCGCACGCTGAGCGGGCAGAGCTGGACGGACTCAGCCTGGAGCAGCTGCTGGCAACACACAGCGCGGCATTCTCGACGGGCAAGTCAGCCTTCCGCGGCGTCTCACAAGTCAAGAGCGGAAAGTGGAAGGCTGAGATAAGCCTCAACGGCCAAAGAAAGTGCCTCGGCACGTTTGACACAGAAGAGGACGCTGCGCGCGCCTATGACACTGCAGTCATCGCACGCGACGGGGGGTGCGCTTTGTGAAATAGCTCAAGCGCATAGTGCCTGTCAGGCTGAGTACCGTGCAGCATGCTCGCACAGGGCCTGCGTGAGCGCCGAACAGCACTCTCGAAACGTCTTGCCGTACGATACACTGCCTGCGCGACAGGGACGCGGAGACCAACTTCCCGCAGGCCGGCAGCAGCTCGCCCTCGGACCAGGGTGACATTGAAGATGAGGAGGAGGATGAAGAAGCGGCAGCAGGTGCGCAGGAGCAACCTTATTCGAGTCACTGGTATGCGCTGCATGCCAGGCGGAGCACTGCAGAGTATGGAATGCACCGCAGTCCGGCTCCCAAGCTCGTGCAGCGCATGGGGCTCAGCCGGGCATGGCGATGCTCCCATGCAAATGCAAGTGTCCTACCCGGTGCAGCGCTTCATCTGCACTCCAGTGTCGCATGCACAGCAAGTGAGTGTAGACGTGGCTGCTGCAGCTGCAACAGAGCCTGAAGCATGCTGAACCTGCTGGCACTGCAGGGGTAAAGTACGTCGAGGCATGAGGGCTGCTGAACAGTGCTGGGCGAACCATGAAGGGCGCAATATGCGTGGAAAGTGCTGCTTGTCCTGCTGGCTGTTGCCGTATAGAACGCAGCTGTGCTAACACTGAAGCCGGTGCGCATTGGCGTGCAGGTCCTGCGCTTGGAGCTGGCGCGCCGGTCGGGCCGAGCGCGGCGCCGGAGCTCGCCGGTGTGCCAGGCGCGCAATCGCCATCTTTTTTATGTATGCGAACAGGGCTGGGTGTCGTGCCTATGCCTGTCCTTAACCTCCATGCACAGCATGCTGCGCAGGCACATGCGTGACCGGCAGGCCTCTGAAATAGCATGCTCACATTTTCACACCCCCCTGTTGCATGCTCTATGCCATACAGAGCACTGCTCTTGCACAAGATCGGCAACAAATTTGCTTACTATATGCCGTGTGCAATTTCTTACTGTGTCACCTTGTGAGGAGTTGCTTGTGTTCCCGCTAGGCACGAGCGCAGCCGCGGCTGCGCCACCCGGCGGGCCGCTGGCGATCGACGGCGCGATGGTGCCTGCCGCGTGCGAGAAGGACTGCGCCATGGACGTGAGTGACGACGGCAGCAGTGCGGCGGAGTCCGACATGGATGCTGGCATGCTCTCAGACGGCGACACCCACCTGCACATCCAGGGTGTGCACACTGTCATTGCTTATCAACCTCTGCGAATGCATGCTCACATGCCTCTCTCACATCCAAAGCTATGCCATTGTGTGCTTCTTGCACGCTGCTCTGTGGGCACATCACATGTGCAAGCGTGTATTTCCCTATAATAATGTTCACAAGGGTCCGCTTGGAGCAGCTGCTCTGTCACCAGAGTGTGTGCACATGTGGATAAGCAGGTCAGGCTCTCGAGTGTGAGAGCCTCAAGCACAGCGAATGCTATGCATGACTTCAGGACTTTGTGCCCTGCAGACCTCCGCCCGGACGTGGCAGCAGCCCTGCGAGCGCGGTGGATCAACCCCAATGCAGACCCCAACCCGCGCATGCTCAGGTGCGGGCCTACACCTCTTTGTGTGCGCTTTAAACAAGTGCAGGGTTATGTGCTTTCCAAACTTTGCTTCCCAAACTTTGCTAGGGCCTGGATGTATTCAGTGCACACAAGCATTGCGCACATAGCATGTGCATGCTTTGTTAGAAGGCAAGTAGCCAGGCTCATTTGCTTGGTCATCCTACAGACAGACAATGATATGTTGACTCCATGATAGGCCTGTATTGAGTATTTGACGATGAATCATCATCAGGGGGCTTGTGCGGCCGGCGGACTGGGACCAGCTGAGGCGCATCGCCGACCAGCGCGTCGCACAAAGCAGCCACCAGCTGGCGGCCGCTATGCAGGCTTCCAGTGTCAACCAGAGCCAGGTAGAACACGAAAATTTTGTGTGAGCTTGACTGTGAATATCCACGTCCGTCTCCCTTCTCATTCTGCATGTGCTCATGCTCTTTACTTGAGACAACCCTCTTATAACGTGCCTCGTGGCTATCAAAGGCAAGCATTGCCTGCTTGTTGACAGCCACGTGTGAATGACGAAATTGACCTGGTGCGTCACAGCTTCAACGACCACGCAGCCTGCCACGCAGGCCATCCCAGGCGTGTTGCCGCCGGGGGCGGGCAGCGCATGGGAAGCGCGCCTGCGCGCTGCGTGCCTGCCCGCCGCGCCCACGGCCGCTGCCCAGGCCTCAGCCGACCACGTAGCGCACGCCGCGCCCATGCGGCCTCCTTCGGCCGGGTTCCCTACCCTGCTTGCGCCGCGCGGCGCGCACCAGCCAGACGCGCACCTCACAGAGGCAGCTCAGCCGCATGCCGCAGAGCCCAAGGGGCCAGCGCCGCAGACCGACGCGCTGCAGGCCAGCATCGCCGCGCACGCCGCCCGGCTGACCGCACAGCTGGCAGTGCTGCCCACCGATGAGGTCATAGCCAGTATGCGCGGCCGGGGCATGCTCCCGCCGACAGCCGGCTCGGGCCAGCCCACGCGCGCCGAGGCGATCGCTTGGCTCGCGGAGCGCGTCGCCCGGGCGCCGCCGCTGCACCCAGAAGTCGCCAAGGACCTCGAAGCGATGCGCAAGCTGCCGGGTGAGGAGCTGCTGCAGCGCATGGTCGCCAACGGACATGACCCTGCGCGCGACGGCATGGCGGGCCCGGCGCCGCCGCAGGACGGCGTGGGGGTCCTGTTGTCAGAGTTCCTGGTCGGGCAGGCCGCCAGCACCGCGCCGCCCGCGCCGGCCAGCGCCTGCTTCACCGCCGCGGAGCTGGCCTGGATGCGCGTCAAGTGCCAAGGTAAGTCTGCCATCGCACGGAAACAATAACCTATCCTGCAATGCTGTATCTAATTCATGTGAGGCAATGTACTGAATATGCATGCACCTCATGCCTTGCAAACGTGCCATATCTTGTATCAGCAGGTGCATGCGCACATGCATGCTCACTCACTGCCAGATATCCTCAATATAGCGCTCTGTATGTGTTGGATAAGTGGTCCATGCGTATGGTCAACTCACAAGCATGTTGATAGCATGTGCTTCAGGCCTGTGTTTGGAGGTATCCTTGTTGCCAGAATTAACACTCTGTGTGTGCCACCCAGGGCACATGATGCGGCGCAACGGCTGTGCCCCGCCGGTCGGCACTGTCCACTCGCGCACGCCCGGCGCCGCCGCCGTGGTCGCCGCCGTGCGCTGCTGGTTTGCGGCGGCGTGGACGCGCTTCGGGCCGGCGGCGGTCGCAGCGGAGTATGCGCGCGGGCGCGAGCGCGGCGCCGCCGCCGAGCTCGTGTACGGCTTCGTGCGCCGCATGGTGGAGGCAGGCCTCGCGCCTGGCGTGCCCGAGGCGCGCATCTGGGGACATGCGATGGGCCTCGCCGACGCGGCCGCCAATGCGGCTGCCTATGCCGTGGAGCGCGGCGCCGCCACGCCGTTGTCGCTGGTGCCGGGGCTGGCGCCCAGCGTCCTGGGCTGCGCGCCCGGCACGCCCGCGCACGCCGCGCTCACGCGCGCGCTGGGGCCCTACGCCGTGCTGGCGCGGCTGTCGGAGGGGCCCGGGGCGCTGCAGCCGCCTGCCGAGGCACACACCGTGTACCCGGGTCCGCTGGGCGACCCGGGCCAGCACCCTGCCCCCAGCCAGGCGCACCTGGTGGCGGCGCTGCTCGCCGAGGTCATGGACGAGCGCGGGCGGGCGAGCACTGCGCCCGTGCACGCTCTGGCCAGCCTGTGCCTGGGAACGCAGCAGGCGGACCCTGAGCTGGTAGGACAGCCGCAGCGGGCGCGCGAATACCTCGTGGGCGACTTTTCCGCCACGATAAACAGCGGGTCGGCGCGGTCCGCATCGCCCGCAGTGGACTGGCCGCTGGCCGCTTCGCCGGGCGCTGCGGCGCTCATGGCCAAGCTGCGTATGTGCTTCTTCCTGGCCTGGGGCCGCGGCGATGAGATGTGGCAGGCCGCCGCTGCGCGCGGGGAGGCCGAGGGCGGCATGCTGCTCGCAAGCTTCGCGCGCCGCGCGCTCGCGGCCGGCTGCGTGCCGGGGCACTGCGCGGCGCTCACGCCCGACCAGGCGGACGTGCTGGCGCGCGGTGCGGCGATGCGCGATGCAGACGCCGTGATCTGGGGCGTGGCGACGCCGCTGTCGCTGTGCCCGGCGCTGCCGGATGAGGTTGTCGGCGGCCCGCCGGGCTCGCCGGCTGCAGCCGCGCTGGCGCGCGCTCTGGGGCCGTTTGCGGCGCTCGCGCGCCCGCAGCTGCCGGGCTACTGGCTCGACCCCGATGCACAGCCGGCGACCGTCACAACGTACGCCGCGCCCAGCCCCAACCCCAACGCCGTCGGCCTGTTCGCCCCCAAGCGGCTGCCGCCCTTCATTCCCGCCGCGGCAGCGGCTGCCTTGCCTAATGGCCGCCTAGACCCTGGATCGCAGCTCATGCAGACCGGCCTGCTGGGCAGCCTGGCTGGCGGAGCTGGCGCATGCTCAGCCGAGGGCGGCGGGAACCTGTCAACTGCCCTGCCGGACACCCTGGCGAGCAACCTGCGCGACATTGCTGCAGAGAGCGGGTGCAGCGCACCTACCAGCGCCGACCCCGCCGGCCAGCAAGCCCCCGCCGGCCAGCAAGAGCCCCTGGCTGGCGGCCCAGGCGCAGACGCCGCCATGAGCGGAGCCGCCATGCCCCTCATGCTGCCGCCCAACTGCCTGGATGGCGGCTCGAGCGCGGGTGCTGCCGAGAGCAGGCTTGCTGTGCGCTCATGCGCGCCGGGGACCCTGGCGGATGGGCTGGGCGCGGGCACCGCCACACGCGCAGGCAGGGAGCAGGCGTACGCGGCTGCGGGCGCGGCGCCAGCTGGTCGCGCGCAGACGCGGCGCGGCAGCACAGAGCGCAGCCGCTGGCAAAGGTGCGCGCTCTGCGCCTGCGCGCAACCTGCTCTCGACCACCTGCGCGCCTCCCTGCTTGACCGCCTGCGCGCAGCCCCGTTTGACCATTGAGCCTGGTAGATTAGTAATGCCTCTAAGAACCTTGCATGAGACACGCTCGTACGCATGTGAAAGTTCCTGTGTCATGCTGTGCCCGGCCCTGGTACTGTTGTTGCTCCATGTTGATGAGCAGCGCTGTACAGGTTGACAGCTGTAGGGCCGGCGTACTCACGTCTTCTGCCTTGCCTGACCAGCTTGTGCACAGAGATTGCTGATGCCATGATTTCCTCTGCGACACTTGCATAGTGTTTCTAACGGCAACCATGAAAGAGGATGGCAATGTGCGCCGCAGGGTGCAAGGCCCATCGGGCGTGGCCACCTGGGTGCGCGTGCAGCCGCCCGCCCCAAGAGCAGCCGTGTCCAACCAGCGCGGCGGCTGCGACAGCCCGAGCGCGATCGCCGCTCTCACTGGCGGCATGGCCGCATTAGCCAGCGATGCTGCGGTGGGCAGCGGCGTGGACTTTGCTGGCTCGAAACCTGACATCATGCGCCCCTGCCCCAGCTCAGCAGTCCGCGCTGGCCAGGGCAGCACCTCTGCGCCAGCCGGCGCTGAGCGCTGCGCCGAGCACGGCAGCTGCAGCGACACATGGGCTGCGAGAACGCAGGCGGCCTGCCATGCTGCCGCTGCGGTGCTGGCCAGCGCGCAGATAGACGTCCAGGCCCTTGCTGCCATGACGCACGAGAGCACAGGCATGCCGCCTGAGAGCAGTGCCGCCGCTGGCAATGCAGCGGCCGCCGTGCAGGCCGCAAGCGCTGCACAGCTGCCAGCGAGCGACGGCGCATCAGTCGACGCCGCCTCTCTGGGACAAGCTGGCCCTGCGGGCGCGACGGCCGCCCTCGCCGCTGGACGCACCACTTCTCCGGCGGCGCCCGCCCTCTCGCCGGACATGGCCGTGCGCATGTCGGAGCTGCTGGCCGGGGACGACCCGCAGTCCGATGCGGCGGCGGAGCACAAGGTGGCGACCGAGGTCAGGGCGCACTACAGCGTGAAGGCGCGCCGCGACCTTGGCCCCAGCAGGGCAGCCTGCCTCTCCACAGGCTGTACACTTTTTTTGCGTGAAACAGTGCACATTGCATGCGCCTGGCCTACATCTGCTGCATCAACCATGCTGGATTGCAGAGTGTGCAGACTCCCCGTCTCCATGGTGTTCGGCCATGTATTGACCCACACACTAAATGTAATAACAAGGTGGGTTATGCGCACCAATTACCTGACCGTGAGCTGCCCTGATGTGGGAATCTCTCAACCTATCTCTTGAGACTGCATGCTTTGCTTGGTGCTCTTAGGCGAGGCAATTTGCTTTGATCCGCGTGCAGCCCCAAGGCGTTGTGGTAGCTTAAGCGGCGCATGCCGTGCGCGCGCAGCTGCGGCGCAGTGGGGCCCTGGCTATGCACCGAGCGCGGCGCCGGCGCGCTCTGCAGCAGCAGCAGCAGCACCAGCAGTAACACTTCCTGGCGACGCCTGGCTAACGCGTTCCCTGGCTTGGGCGTGCGCCCTTGTGCCGCATGCGCAAACCCCCGAGCCGAGTCGCAGGGCCGCCGCTCTCCCCAAGCAGTCGCGCAGAGCGCAGCGGGGCCAGGAGCACCAAAGACAGAAGCGTGGAGCTGCTGGTGTGCAGCACAATGCAAGGGGCAGGGACTGAAGGGGACCGGTGAAAGATCAGCATGTGCTAGCACAGCGTGCGTACTCGCGGGTCGGCGGGCGTGGGATGCTCAAATCCTCAATTACATGTAGATAGGGAGGTAGTGTCCACTTATGTGCTCGTGCATGCAATGAACTTTCCAGGCTAAGGCTCTGCCTGACATAGGCCAGTATATAAGCGTATATGAAAATTCCCTGTTTAAGCATCTTGATTTAAGAAGGAGGTCCTGCTTTAAGGAGGAGGTGCCCTGATGTGATGCCAACTTGGCTGCATGGCGCTCCAATTCTACTCAGTAAACTACCAGCATGGCGCCTGCATCAAACACGCCTGCATCAAACACGCCTGCATCAAACACGCCTGCATCCCTTCATGGCAAGACCACACCCCAGCGTTCCTGTCATGCGCCAGCCTGTATAGCAGGGCTGCACCGCGCTGCCAGGGGCTGGCGCAGATGCCTTGCAGCGCTGCAGGCCTTGCCTAAAATAAGTTTGTAGTTGGCAGGGCCACATAAATGTACGCTCTAGATACAGCAGTTGTGAGGCAGGGCCTGCAGCGCTGCAAGCGATCTTAGCCGGCTTATATCAGCAGCATGCGGGGTTGCTGGACAGAACTACGTGTTGGCATGCAAAGCATTTCTGCTGCCTGCGCAGAGGGCCGCGGCTGCACCGATGCAGGCGCCATGCTGGTATACAGGCAGCAGATATACTTTGCATGCCAACACGTAGACCTGTTTAGCACCCTCACATGCTGCTGATATAAGCTGGCTAAGATCCGTTGCAAAAGCGCACGTTTGAAGACAGCCCCACATCTGCTGACCCTCCACCAGCTCCCCCCACGCCCTTTGCCAGGGCGCCCCAGCCTTGCACCTACCGCCGCCGTCCGCCGCGCCCACACCGCGCGCCGCCTGCGTGCGCCTGCGAGAACAGCGCGCCGCCGCCGCCGCCGCCCTGGCTGCCTGCCGCCGGCGCCAGCGCTGCTGCCGGCGGAGCGGGCATGGGAGCAGGCGCGCAGTCCGCCGCCGGGGCGTCGGCGTCTGCTTCAGAGCACGCTTGGCATCGGCGCGGCGCCGCTCGCAGCTGGCTGCTGCCCCTGCGTCCGCCTGGGCTCCTTCAGCGCTCTGGCCAGCGCCTTCGCAAGGCTGCTGGCCGCCCCAATAAGCAACAATATTTACATGAAGGAAATCTTGCGCGCATGACGGCAGGGAGAAGCCTTGCGGGTGCTTAACTGACACGAAGTGCATTACATGCCTGAGCGTAGGAAGGCAAACAGCAAGAGCCAGGCCGTCCCCCTGATACAGAGGAACATGAGCGGCCGCATGGCATGGCGGCGCACCTCGTCCGGAGCAGCCTCTGCGGCCCCAGGGGCCGAGGCGGCCGACGCAGCGGCGGGCGCGGGCGCAAGCGCGGCACGCGCCGCGGCGGCCTCCGCTGCCTCCGCCGCCGGTGTAGCCTGCGCGGCCGCGCCTCGGGCTCCAGCTAGAGCGGGGCTGGAAAGGGTAGGGCAGGGCTGGTGTTCACATACACGTCAGGGCGCCATGGGGACCGCTAAGCAGTGGGCCCGGCCGAGGCCGGCAGCACTGTGGAAGCACCGCTCCCCACAGCAAGTGCCAGCACTCCATACCCGTTACCCTGTGGGGCAGCTGTCCTGGATTTAGTATCGGCTCAGTGCCTGGGGGTGTGCTGCTACACGCGTTCGGCACGCCCAGGCCCTGTGGCGTACGCTCGAGCTCTTTCCCTACCCAGCAGCCAGCCTCGCCATGCGCTGCATTGATGCGCGCTGGTTTCTTGAGCCCAGAGGGTGGGGACGGCCAGAAGGGCGGGGCCGTATGTGAGCTAGGACTAGCGCCGCCCCAATTAGTGTAGGATAAAGGTTGAAGTAGGAGTCAGGGTTAGGGTTGGGCGCCGCACCGCCGCGTTGGGCTATGCCTTATGCGTGGTCTCCAGCAGCTTCCACGCGCGCACGCATGTGCTTGCTGCACGTCACGCGCTTGAGCGCGGTCAGGTGGTGGCGCACGCGCCCGAGCAGCTCCTCGCGCCGCTCGGGCGTGCACACCTGCGCGGCGGCAGCCCCGCGGTGCCAAGTCAGGCGGCGCTCCGGGCGGGCGCGCCGCGGCTGCTCGCCGGGGGGCGGCAGCGCGGCGCGGCCGCTGCACGGCTGGAGCTCAAAACTAGAAAGGGGAAGAGAAGAGAAGAAAACCAAAGCCAAAACAGGCGCGGCGGCCAGTGGTTGCGCCGCCCACGCCCGCGGCGGCAGCGAAACCTGGCGCGCCGGCCGCCGCGCGCGCGACGCAGTCGGCGTGCTCCATCCACTGCGCGCCCTTGACCCGCGTCAGGGTTTTCTGTTGCAGCGGCGAGCCCCTCACAGTGATCCGGGAGGCCAGGGGCGCCAGGGTCACATGCAGCCATGTGACACAGGCGCTGGTTTCACATGCGTGCTTAGTCTACTACCTGCCTGTTTCTCTGCGCTCCCCTCCGGCACGGGCAGCAGGACCTCCTGCGCGGGTTGAACAAATCGGGTTGGCACACATATGGTTGACACGCATAGGGACGGCACGTCCTGGCATTAGACATCACTGAGGGTTGTATGTGCTGCACCCGGGGCGCTCTTGGTTCAGCACCGAGAGTGCAGAGGCAATTGGCGGCAAGTCAAGAAGTCAGACATGGCTGCTAAACTAGAAGGCTGTGCAGTATGTCGCAGGTTGCTGGTATTCTGAAGCGCGCATGCACGGACCCTGCCTGTCTGCATGCATGCGCGGCATGCGATGATGCGGCAGGTTCGAAGGAGGCGCACCGCGCCTCAGACACGAAGCGCGCGCGGTGCGAGGGCATGCGCTTGATCTTCTGGATGACGTGGTCGCCGTTCTGGTCGGCAACGCACGAGAGCACGCGCCCGCGCAGCTCCGCGACCAGCGGGGTGCGGCCGTCCTTGGCGTCGTGCGGCTCGTGCGGGTTCTCGGGAATGACCTGCCGGGGTTCCAGGGCGTGGGCGAGGTCCGCGGGCTAGGGCGAGCGGTGCCCAATACGGGCTGGGCGGCCCAGGTGCAGTGCGCCTCGGCGGCCAGAGGCGGCTTCGGCATGGACGGAGAGGAGCTTTAGATACATGTGCACTTTCCGGCGGCTCCCCAAGCAAGCAAGGACCTATCGCAAGCGGACGTGGTAGGGACAGAGGACACCCTCAGCAGCGCCTGCAGCATACCCTATGCAACCCTACCCCACCCCACCACGGCAGGCGCATCGCGCAGCACAGGCGCGCGCGCCTCCAGCAGCTTCGCAGCACGCTGCAGCCGTACATGTGGCGCGTGTGCGCCTCCACGTCGCCGGCGACCGCCGCCGCGAGCGCCTCGCGCAGCGGCTGGCTCCCGACCTCCAGCAGCTTTCTGCAGCGTGAAGTTGCCGAACGGATCCTTCGCCGGCGCGCTCAGCTGCTCGCGGCCGCCCACCTCCGCAAACAAACAGTCCACCTGCACGCGCGCCGCCGCTGCGTCAGGGGCCAGGGTCCTAACCCTACAGGGTTTCACACCTACATGCAACAGAGCTGCACAGGCGCGAGAGTGCGCACGCTGCTGAAAGGAGACGGGCGCTAGCAGACGCCGTGCGAGCGCGTCTCACAGCGCATGCAGCCAGGCCTCCCTGACGCGCCTCAGGCGCCGGACACGCCTCAAGTGCTGACAACAGCGCCCTTAGTGGCTCCCGATGCTGCCGGCAGCGACCAACAGGCGCGCACCTCCTCCTTGGAGGCGCTGTCCAGCCGCGTCTGCACGTAGCGGCTGCCGTGCTGGTCGCGGCACAGGTCGAACACGGCGCCCTGCAGCCGCTGCGCGCGCGGCCCCACGCATCACGATGATGTGCCCAGACATGCGGGCGACCCTCGGCGTGCCACCCAACGTTCACTAGCGCCGCAGCAACCAGCTGCACAGCACATCTGCTCTCCCTGTATGCTGCCAGACGGCATGGCAATGCTTCACCGTTGCTCACATGCCCTAGCATTGCTCACATGCACCGGCAGGCGCCCTCAATAAACTTTGACTAGACGTCCCAAGTAGAAGAGGGGTGAACAATTAGGGCACTTCCACAGACCGCTGCAGCACTGCAGAGAGCCAGGCCTTTTGGGAATTCCGCATCAGAGCCGCTTTGGATAGGGTTAGAGTATAGGGTTAAGCGTTATATGTTTAGGGTAGGGTTATAGGGGGCGGGCGGGCGTGCGCGCGGGGCCCAGCCTGCGCGCGATGTGATTGAAGTTGAGTACCAGACTCAATAATTGCACGATTTTCCTAACTACTTTGTTTGTCTGGCCTCCCAGTGGACCTGCTGCCTCACCCCGGAGCCCTGCAGTGCCATACGCGTGGTGACGTGGGGACTCTCGGACGCTGGTATTGGGCCATGGAAGGCATGCTGACCTGTCGCTGCTCACACACGCGTCCACTTGCTTTTACATTTTACCCTTGTGAGGGGCAGGGCATGCCTGTCTGCGTCCACGCCGCTGCCGGCCGCGCGCCGCGCGCCGCCCACGCCCGCGGCGGCGAAACCCTGGCGCCCCGGCCGCCGCGCGTGTGGCGCTGTCGGCGTGCTCCATCCACTGCGCGCCCTCGACCCGCGTCAGAGTCTTCGGTTGCGGCGGCAAGGCCCAACAGTGATCTGCGGGCTAGGGCCGCCAGGGTCGCATGCAGCCACCTGGCACAAGCGCTGGCTTCACATGCGTGCTCACTCCACTGCATGCCCAGCTCTCTTGCTTATTCTTATTCATGCTCTTGGGCATATGCCCGGCATGCGCCAGGGTTACCTGTTCACCCCGTCACCACAAGGTCTGTCGGGGTCTGCACACTGAAGTGTTGCAAGCATGGGCATGGCGGCGCAGGCGGCACGCGGCGCCCGCGCGCCAGCCCCCGGCGCCCACGCCTTGCAACGCGCGCAGCCGCAGCAGGGTGAGGGCGGGGGCGCACGCGGCGCACCTGGTTGCTACCGCCGCTGCCGCCGCTGCCAAAGCTGCCGCTGCGACTGCTGCTCATGCGGCTGGCGGCCAGCGCGCGCGCGGTCGCCGCCGCCCCAGTCGCGTCGTCCGCGGCCGCCTGCAGGCGCCCCTGCACGGGCTGGCGCGCCCGGCAGGCACCTCAGGTCTGGCGCCTGCTCTCAGGCGCATGAGAAGCCGTGAAAGCAGGATGAGGCGCCATGGATCAGGAGCATCTAGATCAACTAAGCTAAATTCTGTGTGCCCGTGCAGGACGTACGGCCCACGCGCTGGCGCATGTGGCCGGTACTAGAGGACACACCCAGCTTTCAACCAGCATGTGCATGGCAACCCGGTGCTGGCTGACAGGTGCCGCAGACTGGGTGTGCACTGTTGTGAGGCAGGTGCAACCGATGCAGCTGAGGCAGCGGAGGCGGCGGCGGCGGGCGCACCATGCTGCCGTAGGACCCCGGGCGCGGCATGGCGTGGTAGCCCGGGAAGCCCATCATCGGCGGCCCGGCCATGCCCGGCATCATTGGCACGTTGTGCCCGCTCCCGTACATCGCCGCTGCTGGCCCCACAGATACGCTCGTTAACAGGGGCCAGATGCAGTGCTTTCTTGGGCAGGTAGTGACTCGCCATCGTGCAGTCCAGGACCTGCTCTCGCAGTCCTGATTACCTCAAAGGCATGTGGCCGAGGTAGTGCACACAGACTGGGTTTCATGCATCTCATCCCACAGCAGGCGGGGCAGCAGGGGTGCGCACGGTCATACGACAGCGTCTACGACATGGTCGCGGGGTTCCAGTAAACCATGGGCGTGTGCACAGCCTGCGCGCTCCGGGCGCAGGCTCGGGCGGCAAGCATGTAAGGTTAGTATTGGCGTGACACTAGGTCTGCACTGCCTGCACACCCTGGGTGCGGCCCTTGGTGGCAGGCAGGCGCGAGCTCGCACTCAACTGGCAGGCAAGCTGCACACCCTCTGCTTGTCAGACAACCACAATGCTATCAGTGTGCTCCGCCGCTGCTCGACCGGACAGGCATACCGGGTGATGCAGCACAGCGAGGCGCTGCCCCCACCAGAGGCGCCTGCCAGGTCCCATAGGAGGGAGACGGATGCAGCAGCGGAATCGGCAGGTGTCTTCCTGCACCACACAAGACGCTCTGCCGCTTGGCGCTCGTGCGCGCCCATGCGCACCACCTCTGTTCCGGCCGCCGTCCACGCAGCAGGCATGCCGCGCAGGGCGGGGCTGCGCCACGGCTGGCGTGGCCGGCTGCGAGCGCAGCGGCCCCTGCTGGGAGTAGGCGGGCTGGTACAGCAGTGGCACGGGGTGCCTGTGGCCGTGGCTGAGCGCGTAGTGCAGCACGCCGGGCACGGGGTACGCACCTGCGCGCCGCGCGCGCCTCCGTCAGGCATGGGCCTATTGGCATGTGCCAGGTTTCCGGGACATTGCATGGCGCCCAGCTGGAGGCGCGGCCTGCAGCTGTCACGTCAGTAGCTCGTTGTCAAATAAAAAAAAGGTAGTCCCTGTGATTGCAATTGCGACTAGAATACGATGCTAAACAGAGGCCTAGAACAAGTTGTTTTCTTGACAGCTCTGGGTGTTTGCGGTGTGGGACATTGCGTTGGCCGAGGGCGCTCCTGCAAAACCGACAGCCTTGGAGCACTGAAGCTCCAACTCTTGGCTGGCAGGCCGTCGCGATCGCCGTTGTGGGGTGCCGCAGCAGGTGCAGCCTGCGCTGGTGCGGCGCCGCGGGGTCTGCCCGGCGCGCACCTCGCGCAGTTTGGTGGCATTGCCGGTCACGAACGACACCTCGCCGAACGGTAGCCTGGCCGCGCCGCCGCCTGTCGGCGCCTTGCACACACCCGGCAGCAGGTGGCTGATGTGCCTGCGCAGCTACTAGGCCACGGCCTCAACGCTGCTTTGCAAGCTGCGCAAGCAAGGTGCTTACAGCGGCGTGGCAGCGGCGCCGCGCGCAAGTCATGCTCACAGGCCGGCGAGGCGGCTCACATGGTCAAGCCTTTGTAGAGGCCACGGTCGCGCCGCTGCAGCACTAGCAGAGTGCCGAGGCCCCGCAGCTCTGTTGCCAACCCATGGGCGTATGGGCACTGTGCTGAGCGGCTGTCAGCGCACCTCTGGTTCGCCTGCCGAGACAGCAGCGCGTGGCCGGCCTCAGGCTCAGCCCGCGCGCCGACCGGCGCCCTGCCTCGCGCGCCGCGCTGCAAATGCGAGGACAAGCGCGGTGCGCCAAGCAACGTACTCCGGCCGTGCTGGCGCAGCCGATTGCGAAACGCAGGGCAGTCACGCGTTACAGCGGCTGTGCCGCTTGCAGCCGCGCTGAGCTGCTCAGCATATGTTCCCGAGCAGTGTCCCCCGACGCATACGCTCCCAACACATCCGACCACGACCTGGCGCTCCTGCTCAGCGGGAGCTGCCCTCACAGGCTGCGGCAGCGCAAAAGGCTGTGCTCCTTTGAAGTTCCAATACACAGCCAGGTAATACGGCACGAGTCGATAACGAAACTAGATTTCGAAAGTCTCGAGGTCGCAGCCACGCAAGTGTAGCGGCAACAGGACGGGGACGGGCCGCTTATTGACGGCAGGCAAGGCTGTGCAGACTGCAGTGCGTTCGCCGAAGCGGGGAGAGCGTACTGAGCATCTGCCTACACTTCCTCTTGCGTTATGGCCCTGCCTGGCGTGATCAAACCTTCTGGCCCCCGGGAGTGGGCGCTTGTGACCCGGAGTGTCATGGCTGGTTCCCGCGATACCTCAGCGCAGACGGTGGGTCACTGCTATGTGTCTGATGATGGCTTTGTTGGCCGCCGACCTCTGCTCCTGTGCTGCGCTATGTGCTTGCTGCTGTGTACACAGCACGCTGTGAATGACCGACTGTCTGGCTTTCGTTGCGTGTGCCAGCACCTTGTGGGGCGCTGGTTCTATCCCGCAAGTGTGCCGACCAGCACGCACAAGCTGGCCGACTGGCTGCTGCACCCGCAGGACGCCCGAGGTGCGCCCCGCCCTGGTACACCAGGTGAACCTTGGTGTGCACGCACTGTGCTGACAGCCTCTGCACGACAGCCTGTGTCCCGCACCCTGCACACGTCTCACGCTCCGCGAGGTCGGCCGAGCGGCGCGCCAGCCCCCGGTAGGCTACACAGACTTTGCCACAGCCCAGACCAAGAACCGCGCCGTGGCGCTGCTGCGGCCCCTGCAGCGCGGGCTGCTGGGCGCGCTCTGCTCCCGGCCGCTCGTCGAGGTCTTCGAGGCGCTCGGCGCGCTGGGCTTCTAAGCCTGCATGGCGGCGCGCCCGCAGTAGGGCAGCTGACGCTCGCACCGGCGCCGCCGCGCAGGTCGCGCCGCTCGCGGCGATGCGGGCAAAGCTGCCACTCTTCCTCTCCTCGTGGCGCGCTCTCTGCAGTACGTTCTCACCGTGCGGGGTCTGCGGTTGCGCGCTGGCCCGCCACGGCAGCGTGAGGCTGCTCATCCGCCTGGCGCTTGGACGCCTGCGACCGCTGCTGCGCACGCGCTCCGCCCGTGTCCCTCCAAGGTGAGGCCCCGAGTCCGCACCAGCGCCTGAGAGGCCGCCAGCCAACCGTGCAGCCTGCCCGCGCTCATGCCAGGCATGTGACAGGAAGGGGTGCGCAGCAGGCGCGCTGGCGGCCATGCAGCAGTCGAGCGAGGCGGCGGCTGCGTGCCTGCGCGGCGCCGGCGCATCCGCATGCACCGACGTCAGCGGGCTTTGGGCTGCCGGGGCACCTGGTGGAGATGGCGCGGCCCTCACAGGTGCGCGCTCCGCTTCCTGGCTCTGCTGCACCCGGCGCGATGCGCGCGCAGCGGTCGTGAGTCTTCGCACAGCCGGCGTGTATGCGATCACAGCGCTTGCGAGCCTGACACTCCTTGCAATGCGGTGGACGGCGCTACCCCGGCCTGACACGCGGGTCCGCAGCCCGGAGGCACTTGGCTGCTGCCATGCGCACTGCACGGCCGCAGCTTCTGCTCAGAGGACTGGTCCGGCGGCGTGCGTCATGTCGCTCCTTTCGCTTGTTGCTCGCTGCACCAGCTTCCTGCCAGCCCGCCGCTGCCAGGGCAGCGCATGCGGTGTCGGCGACGGCGGGCTGCTTATTGGCTGGGAGCACGGCCTGCCGGCCACGCTGTACAGCACGTCCCTGCTCGCGCGTAGAGTCGCGAGGCGCTGCCTGTGCACTGTTGCGCCGCTCATAGGGTGAACAGCGCCTGTGTAGCGCTGTGCGTCGGACGTTCCCACGGACGTTCCTTGCGGGCTTGCGGAGGTCCAATGGGTCTGCCTGTCTGGCACCGCTGGGCCGGTGGGGCGGCGGCACATCTAACCCGCCCGGTGTCATATATGCGCTCTTACACGCACTCCTACATGCGCAGGCGGGGATAGACTGGCGCGTTCGCACGACAACCATGCGCTGCTGTAGCTTGGCACAGCGTCCGCGCTGATGCAAAGTCAACACACCATTTCCTGCAAGTGACCGGCCGTGCCTGGCGCCGGTGCGCAGCCTTCCCAGATCTCCCTGGGCTAGCCCGCAGGACTGGTGCAGGCTAGGCGCTGATGTTGCTCAGTACGCGCGACAGTGCACTTGCGCACCATGCCAGCTTCGCAGCAAGGCGCGACGCTCCCTGCACGCAGTGTACACTCTGGCAGCATGCTGTGAGCCCGGCCTGCATGCATATACTAGGGGGATGCACTTGACGTGCACATTTGCTACCCTAGCCTGAAGTGCAAGCATACTAAGCCTTGATCATACTACCCAGCACAATCTTACCATCTGTATCTGCGCCGCCTGCTGCCGAGCTGCAAGCTGACATCTGCTGGCTAAGCGGCCGGCTAGCTTGTGTGCACCTCAAGATCATGAGCGGCGTGTCTGCTGGCATGACCGTGCGCGCACTCTTGCTTTGTAAAGCTTTGCGCTACCGGTGGCTGCTTGCAAGATTCTCAGTGGCCAGGCGAGCTCCTGGCAGTCATGCTGGGGCTGCCTCCAAGCAGTTGACATAGGCGTGAGCTGTGCTGCTTGCAGGCGCGCGCAGAGGAGCATGTGCGGCTCATCAAGCAGTAGCTCGCTCAGAGAGACAAGCTGGTCGCGTAGGTGTTGAAGGACCATGAGGAGATGGTGAAGGATCTTCGCGACAAAGAGAAGCTGCTCGAGGAGCTTGAGGCGCGCGCGCAGGGCGACCTCGCAGACAGCAAGGTCCGCCACGGGAGCCTGGCTTGCACATTCTGTCAGTGCCAGGGGTGCATGAGCAGTTCGAGCTTGTAGACTAGATGTGGAGATGGTGCTAGCAGGGCCTGTCGGAGGAGCCTGGCCTGGACATGCCTTCATATGCCAGGACTGTTTGAATCTCAAGCTTGCAGGCGGGTTGCAGTGTCAGCAGAAGAGACACAAGGCAGTCGCATCAGTCTTGAGATCAGTTGCTGCGAGCTTGGGGAATGGTCTGGCATGCGCTGATTGCTGACTGCTGGTTGCTGCTCGCTGTTTGCGCCAGGAGCGTGTGAGCTGACCACTTGCAGGCAGAGTGCTGCTGCATCAGGACCTTCATGGCAGAGGCAGTGACAGGTGTGCATGATGAGCAGGACATGCCTGCTACAGCCGGCGCTGCCGCTGTCAACTCCACTGCCGCTGCGGGGCCGAGTACGGGGAGCGCAGCCGCCGCAGGCAGCCCCCAGTGCAAGGTGCGCCATGCATGTGATGCTGAGCTTGACTGTGCTACCGCTCTGTGCCAGTTCCAGGAGGCATAGGAGGCTCAGGCGCAGCCTGAACATATGAACAGCTGAGTGATGGTTTAGCCAGGGCCTGGGAGCAAAGCTCTTTTAGTGGCCGAGCCGACTGTCTGCTTGCGCTGGCATTGCACCGGGTACTAAAGCGAAAGCCACCACCATCGTATCAGTTGGAGCATTTCAAGCAGCCAAGACGGGGCCGTCGCGCTGTTCCTGTGGGTGCTGCACAGCCCCCCTGCCGCCCACCGTGTGGTGGAGTTGTCAGCACCACCATCTCCAGGGTCCATTTCAGGCTGGCCGAGGGCACGCCCGGCCGGAGACGCATGGCTGGGCCTGGGCTGACAGGGTGCTTGGGGGAGCGCACAGCTGGGGCGCTCTGGTGTGGTGCCGCCTGCCGAGCAGCCCGCGGTGCCCGACGAGGCGGCGGATGGAAACGCGTCCGCCGCTGTCATCTCCCCGCCAGCTTCGCCTACGGAGGTGCTCCAAAGGCGCAACCGCCCGCTCGTACGGGCGGTCCGCAGGCGCAGGCCGACAGAGGCTCCGCCTGCCACTGCTGCTCGCCCAAACGGCGTGGGCGGCGGCGGGGGGGCTGAGCGCAGCCGCGAGCCCGCGGCCAGGATTCGTTCGTGCCGCCTAGGTCCCGCGGAGCCGGCCGACCTGCGCGACGTATTGGTGGAGTCCGACGCGCTGGCCGACGCGCTAATGTACTTTGACTGCTGCAGTAAGTCTGAGCACAGCAAGGCCACCCGCGAGGGAATCGTCAAGCGCCTGGGCGGCACGGTGCGCTTCCGTTGGACCCGGGTAGAAGATGGCGCTTTGGTGCTGCATGTCTGGTCCCGTGTAGCCGGCAGAGGCCGCTCCGCGCTCTCTTTGGCTGGCCAGCGCAGGCTCCGACAAGGGGCAATAGCAGCCTCGCCTGTGGCTCTGCCCCGGGCCTCGGAGGCCGCCGGCGACTCCCGCAGAGGCGTGTTTGCCGCGCGCGCGCAGGTGGCGCAGCACCACTGCCCCGCAGTGACGCACGTCATCGCGTCGCCGGCGGAGGCCGAGGGGCTCGTGTGGGAGCGCATGTGGGCCGGCAAGGACGTGATCAGCCTGGATTGGCTGCTGCAGTGCAATGCGGAGACGCAGCGCGTGCCGCTGTGCCCGCAGCACTACCTGGCAGGCGGCCCGGCCGCAATCGCCGCCGACCTGGGGGTGGAGGCGGTCGCCGTCGAGCGCGCCCCCGCGGCGCTGCCGGCCGAGGCCGGGCCGCCCGAGGCGGCGGCCGCCGGCAGCGCCGAGCGCGGCGCCCGCAAGCGCGCGGCAGGTGCGCATGCAGCGGTGCCTTCTTTGATGGCGTGGCGCGGCACGAGTGGCGGCGCGAATGGGAGCATGCAGGCGCTGACCTCCTGTCTGGCTTGTCAAGGCGCCGCCGCCGCCCGGCATGCTACCCTGTGCAGTGCAGAAACAGGGTAGCCCTGCACGGCATTTACAGCCAGCCGGCTGCTGTGTGCAAGGGGCCTAACTGTGCTGAGATTGCACATCCCATTGCGTGTTTGGTCACTCAGTGTCCACAATATTTCAGTGTCGCATGGAAGGAGTATAAATTGACACAAAGCTGTGCTGTTGAAAACACATGAGCGCGCGCAGACGCAGAGGAGCCGGGCAAGGGCGAGTTCGCCGGGCCGCCTGCCCGCAAGCGCCGCGCGGGCGGCAGCTCGCGCGCGGCCGCCGCGCCGCGCGGCCGCGGCCGCAGTCGCGGCCGGCGGGCCGCGCTGCCGCCGCTGTTGCCCGACGAGATGCTGTGCGACCTGTCGTCCGTGAGGGTCGAGTGGGGCACTGCGCCTGTGGAGGCCGAGCGCGGGGCGCCCCACGAGGGCGCCCGTGGGCGCGGCGCCGCCCGAGCGCCTGTGGCTTTTGGACACCCAGCTTTGGCCAGGGCTGCACTGGGCGTGCAGCAGAGGCGTGGGGCACACAGGTTAGGCGTGTCTCTATTTATGGCAGATGACCTCTCAGAGAGCGCCCCTGCCTGCTCAGTCACTGCGCGTCGGCTGCAGGCCAGCGTATATGATCGCCACTGCCGATCAAGGGACGGTCTTCTGCGTCGGCAGGCTGGCCCCGCCGCGGCCTTCCTGAAAGGTGAACAGCGCCGCGCGTCGGCTGCAGGCCAGCATGTGTGATCGCAACTGCCGATCAAGAGTCGATCTTCTGCGCCAGCAGGCTGGCCCGCGGCGGCCTTCCTGAAAGATGAACAGCGACGCCCAAGCGACCCTTGGCAACTCATGTTGCTGCACAGGAACGCACTCGCCAACATGTGCCGGGTGTTGCAGCCGGCACGCGCGGTGCCCGGCCTGAGCGTTCACGCAACGCCGCCAAGCGCCGCCGGATGCGAATAAGGAAGCACGCAGAGCAAGCTGCTGGACTACCGTACCGCGCACAACTGCGCGGGACCCGACCCAGCCACTGACCACAAGGTACAGCAGCAGCAAACCACCGTCTTTCCTTTTAGCTGAAGCCAGACAGCTGCTGCCATAGCAGAGGCTGCGTGCGTGCGCACGCTGTGCACTGCACTGCACAGGCAGCTTGCACGTGCGGAGCTCGGAGCCTAGTTAGGCAATGGCCCGCTTGTGTCTCTCATGGCTCCTTGAGGGCTCCAAAGCATCTGTAAGGGCGGCCTTGGTGTAGGCATGAGGAATAACCACTCCGCGATGGCTGGCGCTGCCACTGGCCTCTTGGCAGGCCTCATCCTGCAGCCCCTCGTCAAGAGGTGCGCTGCAGGCATCACACTTGCATGCTCAGGAAGCAGCCATATAAATGCAGTGTGCACTGTTTTCGATGCCTCTTGCAACAACCGACTCATTCTTTGCCTTGAAGTGAAAGCCAACGCTCCATGTATGCCGGCGCAGGAGCCTGCATGAACGGCGCTTGCGCAGCGTACTCAAGGGAAACCTGGCGCTGCTCACCAAGCACGAGCGCCGCGTGGTCGCAGACCTGCTGCATGGTGATCATGCATACATGTTTCGCAACTGGCCGCGGCCAGGTGCGGCCTGTCTCTTCCGCGATGGTATTCCTGGGACTGTAAGTGCTGCGTGATATGCATATGATGTTTAAAGCTTTGAAGCCAGCGCGTGCGTGCGGGAACCACAAGCGCACTATATTGAGATCGATAAAAAGGTCTTGGGCTTTGCAGGGTCAGTCTGCTTATTCACCGTGTATGCTGGGCTGCAGGGGTTGCAGACGAGCACAAACGCGCTCTGTTGACACGTGCGTCGGCGCACAGCGGCGGTGTACAGGAGGCTGTGGAGACGGAGCGGCTGTCTATCATACAGGCGCGGGGCTACGCCACTCTGCAGTGCGTGAGCCATTTTGGCTGAGCGAAGTGCGACATAGCAAAGTTACTGGGCGTGCGCTATGCACCAGGTGGAGCTCTGCGTAGCATTTGCATCTTGAATGTATAAAAATTTAACTCACATATTCCAAACTGCTTCTGTTCTGGTGCTAGTGTGCTGACCTGGGCCCTTGCAGAACAGCCGCCCAAGGCTATCAAGAGGCCAAAGACGCTCGTCGGCCCCAACGGTGACCAGCGCGAGGACCCCTACTACTGGTTCCGCGACGACAAGCGGCAGAACCCGGAGGTCATTGCTCACCTGAAGGTGCGCACCCTGCAAGGCCCGTCCCTGCTCGGCCTGGACGCCTACTCAGCTGCAGGCACGGCCCGAGCCGCAGCGCAGCCGCGCAGGCCGAAACCGCGTACACGCACGCGTGCCTGGCGGACACCGAGGAGCTGCAGAAGAGGTTGTATGCAGAGATGCGCGGCGCCATCCAGGAGGCTGACCAGACGGCGCCTGTGCGGTGCGCATGGCAACCGCATTGGCTGCTGGGTACAGGGCGCCTCTGCTCCTGAGCGTGCCGTGCCTGCTGCGCGGGCCGCCCGTGCTCACTGCATCAGTCAGTGCTGACATGTGTGCCTGTACAAAGCACTGAGACCATCTGACACACCTGATGTCAGGTGTCAACACACCAGCTGCGAGGGCTTCAATGCAGTCCGCGCACAGCCTGCTGGTGTTAGCTTGAACAGGAGCAGGATGCAGACCAGCAGCCCAAGCTTCTTGCCTGCAGGGATGGCAACTACTTTTACTACTCAAAGACGCTGGAGGGCGAGCAGTACCGCGTCACCTGCCGGCGCCGCTCGCCGCCCGGCCTTGGGCCCCCCACAGGTCCCTTCCCTCTGAAACTGAGCTGCGTGCTGAAAGATACAGAGGATGTTTCGGTGGGCGGGAGCACACTGGCTGATGTGACCTTCAACGACGTGTTGCGTATATTTCGCGTTGATGCTCCCATCACCTAGTGTGCTTACGCACCTCACTCCCTGCCAGAGGCCGACGCCATGGACGACTCCTTGCCTGAGGAGGTGCTGCTGGATGCCAATAAGGAGGCCAAGGCGTATGAGTTCTACACCGTCGGCGAGATTGAGGTGCCCCCTCAGTCCGCCCCTCTCGGTCCTTCATCCTTGCTGGCTTGCCTTTGCGCAGCAGAGTGTCCAGCAGGTGGCCGCGCCAGCAGATTTGCGCCCTTTGGCCGTCCTTGCTGACCACGTGTACCTCTGCATTCCCCAGATGTGCTCGCGCTGCTGCTTACAATGCCATGGCCGTGTTGTGATGAGCCGCATCTGGTTCAGCTGATTGGTGACATTGCTGATCGGCCCTCATGCCAGCGTTTAAGCGCGGCGACATGCACCAGCAGGGAGTCGCCCTTGTACCGCAGCTGGGGCGCGTTGGCTGAACCGCCGTCGGCGTGCGCGCCAGGTGTCCCCGGACGAGCGGCTGGTGGCGTGGGCGGAGGACAGGAAAGGGAATGAGTCCTACTTCCTGCGCGTGCGCAACATCGCTACCGGCAATGACCTGCTGGCGCAACCTGTCGCGGTGCGCATCCGTTGGTGGAGATCGGGGCCTCTGCCAGACTGCAGTGAAGGGCTGGTAGGGAGGCCAGTCGTATTGCCCTGTCCAGACCATTCATTGTGGCATGGCCCACACGAGACAGCAGCCTGCTGTGGCAGTAACATGCCTTTTCCCTTGCAGACGCCTTGCTTATTTGTTTTCTACCTTGGTGTTGCGCAGCCGAGCAGCCTCAGCAAGCAGCGCGAACAGGGCGGTCAAATGGTGAGCTGCTTCATGACGCTGCACCCTGGCTGAGTTCCCAGGGCGGTGCAGGGGACGTCTGGCGAGATGGCGTGGGCGAACGACAACGCGACGCTGTTTTACGTCACAAAGGACAAGCTGGACCGGCCACACAAGGCGCGCTGCTCTTCTCGGCCACATGACATATTTCTTCATACACAATGCCTGCAACGTTATTGTGCCTGGAGCTGCATCCTCAAACGTGTGATTTCTATTGTGCGTGATGCAAAAACTGTAGCGTGTGCAGCAGGCATACCCCAGTGGGCTGCGCCCTGTGTGACAGCTAAGGCACGGCTGACACGCTGCCATGACACCCGGAAACTGCAGTGAAGCCCGCATTAGCAGGATGCTATGGGGAGGCGTGACGCTCTGGGCCCCTGCACCGCGAGATGCCGACGATTCAAGACGTGAAATGACCTTGCGACTGTAACAGTGCAGATGGCCTTTAATATACAGAGCTTGCAGCTTGACACATGCTGCCGCTACACAGGTGTGGCGGCACCGCATCGGCACCGACCCCGGCAGCGACGCGCTGGTGTACCATGAGGCCGACGAGTCGTTCTACATCTCGCTCATGCAGAGCCGCAGCAAGAAGCTCATCTTCATCGACATCAGTGCGCGGCCCTGCACTTGATTTTGACAGGCAGCCGCTGACTCGTGTGGCCGGCCGACACTGCTGGCCCCCTGCTATGGCCTGATGCGGGCTTGCATGGATGCGCAGCCCAGCTGACGGTGTCAGCAGTGGCCCGTAGCAGTGTGATAATGCAAGTAGGGATGTATCTAAGCACAAGCGTGGCTGTAACGCAGCGGTTTGATCGCAAAGGCAGACGCTTGGCGAGCATGGCCTTTCAGCGAGCGGGCTGACGCCGAGGCTGACATATTCATTGTGCGGTGGGCTGCGAGGCACAAGGGGCCAGTGCTCTGAAAACAGCGGTGGTGTGAGAGGGAGCGCGCCGCGCGGGGTATGCTCGAGCCTCACCGCCGCTGCGGCCGCGCGCAGGCTCGTCTATCACGTCCCAGTCGCTCTTCCTGGACGCCGACGCGCCGGACGCGGCCCCGCGCACGGTGCTGCCGCGGCGCTCGGACCACGAGTGCACGAGCAGCCACCGCGGCGACCACCTCATCTCCGTCGTGCGGACGCCCGAGAAGCCCAACTCGGAGGTGGTCGTCAGCCCCATGGCGGACCCGGGCAGCACTGTGGTGCGCCTGCCACACTGTGCATGTTGGTGAGCTTCCTATCACCAGCGGTAGCAGTGGGCTTTGTGTCTCAGCCCTCTCCTGGCATACCTGGAACTGCGTGCAGAGGGACATGCATGCATGCTGTGGGGCTGAAGCATCGCTTGTGCCAGGCTGACAGAGGCTGGCAACTGCGCTTGCTGGTGTGGCTGAGCCGCCGGGGCGGTGCACGCGCGCAGGTGCTCATCCCGCACCGCGACGACGTGAAGGTGCAGTCGGTGGCGGTCTCGCTCAACTACCTCGCGGTCTTCGAGCGCGTCAACGGCCTGCAGGCAGGCGCTCGCGGACCCCTGTGCACAGAGGCCCCCTGAGGACCTCTGCCTACAAGCACCCTTATCCCAACCCCTTCACACGTCTTGAAACTGCAAGCTCACCCAGCCTCTGTGTGCCAGGTCAGGCAAATCCTGCTTCGCATCCTAGGCAGGCCCAAACCTGAACCGTGTGCATCATGCTCGCTGTCCGTCTGATCTCAATCGGCTTTTATAGAAAAGTTCTATTGACAGAAAATAAGCGGGAAGCCTACATGAGGGTGAGGGCGTAGAAGCGGGAGCGCGGCGGCGCAGGTGGCGACCGTGTACGAGCTGCCGGCGGGCGGCGCGGCGCCGCGGGAGGCCCTGAGCGGCGGTCGGCGCGTGCCGGTGCGCGAAGAGGCGTACGCGCTCGGCCCCGGCGAGCAGGGCGACTTCGACTCGGACGTGCTGCGGCTGGGCTACTCCAGCCTGACCACGCCGCCCACGACCATTGACTACAACATGGCCACTGGAAGCCAGTGCGCGCCACCTAAACACACAGCATGCCACCGCCTCGCGAGCTGGACAGCGAGCGCGTTGAACCCTTGTGCCGGGGCGTTGGCTGTGCCGCCTGATCACGAGCCGAGCAGCATTCCATCAGAGCGTCTGTGAACGCAGGCAGTCCGCACAAACGCCTTTGCCTGCTTCGAATGCGGACAGCGTGCAGTGCGGGCGCCCAGGTGCTCACAGGGCTGTGCTGATCCAGCCTGACGGCGCCCTAAACGCAACAACAGGAAGGCGCCATTGCTTGTCATCAGCAGCACTGAGACAGGAATGGCGTTGCTCAGCTTGGGGCGCGCCCTGACGCGCCCGCCCGGGCGCCCGCCAGGCAGGTGAGAAAGGTGATGCCCGTGCTGGGAGGCTTCCAGGCGGGCAACTACCGCACCGAGCGGCTGTGGGCGACGGCGCCCGACGGCGTCAAGGTGCCCATCTCGCTCGTCTACCGCAAGGACCTGCTCAAGCGCGACGGCTCCAACCCGCTGCTGCTGGACGGGTGCGCTCGGTGCATGGTGTGCGACAGAGTGGGGCCCTGCGCATGGCAAGTGTTTTGAAGATCTGCACTTGGTGGAGTGCGTGCCAGAGCCGCTGTGCAGGGCGCTGAGCAAGGAATCTGTTACTACCACATGCATGACGCCCACCTGCAGCCCTGTCTTGAGCCAGACGTACCTGCTTTCCTAGTTGACCCAAATGCTCCCGATCAGGAGCGGCCTCGCGGCAGATATGGCTCATACGAGGCGTGCGTGGAGCCGCACTTCGAGCTGGAGCACCTGCCGCTGGTCGACCGCGGGTTCGTGTACGCGCTCGCGCACGTGCGCGGCGGCGGCGAGCTCGGGCGCCTGTGGCACGAGGACGGCAAGTTCCTGAAGAAACGCAACACGTTCACCGACTTTATTGCGTGCGCGGAGCACCTGGTGGCGCTGGACTACACGCGCCCGGAGCTGCTGTGCGCCGAGGCGCGCGCCGCCTGCCTCGGACGTTGGCCGCCTCCGGGGGCTGGTCGCTGCTCCTGTCACTGCGCTTGCGCTGTCTGATTGTTGTTTGCAGGCATGCGCTCGCAGCTGAGACGCTTCTAGGGCCCCATGTTATCTGGGGCCGCTGGGCTTCGCCTACCAACATGGTGGCTTGCTGTGCGCTTCCAGTGCGCCAGCTGCCGTGGCATGCAAGCAGGCCAATGCCGACAGCGCCACACATGTGCATGAAAGGGTGGGCGGGCTGACATTCGACGAACGCAAGTTTCCACTCACTGTATGGGTTGCGAACTGGCCTGCTGCTGTGCACTGCTGCATGTGCTTGCCACTTCAGGTACTCTCCGCGTCAGGCCCAAAGCCTAAGGCGGCGCGCCCGGACGCGCCGCGCCCGCTGAGGCGTGCGCGCGCCCAGGGCCGCTCGGCGGGCGGGCTGACCATGGGCGCGGTGACCAACATGCGCCCGGACCTGTTCTGCGCAGTCGTCATGGGCGTACCCTTCCTGGACGTGGTCACCACCATGCTCGACCCGACTATCCCGCTGACCGTCATCGAGGCGTGCCCCCGCGGTGCCTACTCAGGCGGTGCCTGCATGCTGCCACCCTGGTGGTGGTCAGAAGGCGTGCTGATGAGCTTGCAGTGAGCGGGCTTCTTTTGCTGCTCAAGCCGTGTCTCGAGTGAGCAAGACGTCTGAGCCATGACACGCCGCGTAGACCAGGGCGCGTGATGCCTGTTGCGTCTGGGCCGCGGCGCAGTGGGAGCAGTGGGGCAACCCCAACGAGCCGGAGTACTACGAGTACATGAAGTCCTACTCGCCCATCGACAACATCCGCCGCACGGCCTACCCCAACATCCTGCTCACTGGCGGTGCGCCCAGCTGTGGCAGCCCCGCTTCCCGCGCAGCGCAGGGCGGGCCTGTCCTCCTCCTTGGCACCGCACCTCTGCATACATAGACTGCCTTTGCTCCTCAGCGCCAGGTTGCATGCAAGCACTTTCCATGCACGCTCGTCATGTCCCGCACAGCAGCCAGGGGCCAGCCCGCGAGCGGTCCTGTACAGCATCCTTGTGAGACCTCGCCGCGCTTCTATGGGTGAAAGGCCCAGCAGCAGCAACTCACCTCACCATTAATGTGATGGTAGTCTGCGCAGCGGGAGCGCACTGCAGCGCCATCCGGTGCTGCGCAGGCATGAAGGCAATGCTGCGTAGCCTGTACCCTAAATACCGGCCGGCGCAGGGCTGCACGACCCGCGCGTCGCCTACTGGGAGCCCGCCAAGTTTGTGGCCAAGCTGCGCGACCACAAGACCGATGCCAACATGCAGATCTTCAAGTGCGACTTCGGTGCAGGTGCGCCCGAGCTCCAAGAATGAATACAGAGGGCGGCCGCTCAACCTGCAAAAGCTCCGCGTCACATCATGCGCACTCAGAAATTGTGTCCTCTCGCCGCAAAGTACGGAAGCTCAACAAATGTTCATCCAAGAAGCAGCTGGCATGACAAATAGGCACGTGACGAGCATGCTCCTGCGAATCCGCCGCGTGCGCACGCGCAGGCCACTTCAGCAAGAGCGGGCGCTTTGACCTCCTGCACGAGACAGCGCTTGAGTGGGCCTTCCTGCTGAAGTGCTATACGCGTGCGGCGCGCAAGCTGGGCCTGCCAGTGCTGGCGTAAACCCAAAATTTACTGCACTTCAGTCTTCCAGCATATCACCCAATTCAATAGGCTGCATTGTTCTTTTGCTCTAGTATGATCAGAAGTGCACTGACTTTTCGAACATGAAAGCTTGCGGGAGAAGGCCTGTTGGGGTCGCGCTCAGCTCTCGCCGCCAAAGCAGGCAACGCTGTGCTGTCTGCCATGGCGTTGTCCTTGTGTGTGTCTCTCCGTAGCACATGCAATGCTTGGCCTAGCAAGCAGGCAGCGCTTTGCGGGAACGAGCAGAGTCACGTTTGGTGCCCCAAGGGAGGATGCCTGCCTGCGCTTCCCTTTTTTTCTCATATCAAACTAGATTGGATATGGTGCTTATTTGGACTGCTTACAATGCAACGCATGTTCACATGCATTTTGTGTTCTTCATACACTGAAGGCTCATTTAGCACGTTGTTCAAGGACGGTCTGGCATTCCACTGCATTGTAGTATTGACCTGTTATGAACCAAGCGCATGACTGGTTCCAGGTGCATGACTGGTCCAAAC